>LNFM01006567.1_pt1 | contig 19031 bp, 16 predicted proteins | sample 596031 | NCBI WGS metagenome assembly LNFM01 (sample SAMN04254537, study PRJNA301005) | activated carbon metagenome | isolation source: dual media filters at the Ann Arbor, Michigan drinking water treatment plant | place: USA: Ann Arbor | reverse complement strand
AATCAGGGCACCTCCTATATTCAGGATGTTTCGAGCGACTTGTTGGCGCCGCTCGTGAAGCACGGTCAGTTCAGCGCTACCAATGATTTTTCGAAGCTGGCGGAGATGGACACGATCAACATCTGCGTCCCGACTCCGTTGCGCAAAACGAAAGATCCCGACATGAGCTTCATCGTGAACTCGACCGAGCAGATCGCGAAGTATCTGCGGCCGGGGACGCTGGTGATTCTCGAATCGACGACGTATCCCGGTACCACGGATGAACTGGTGCTGCCGATTCTTGAAAAATCCGGGCTGAAAGTGGGGGAGGACTTTTTCGTCTGCTTCTCGCCCGAACGGGTGGACCCGGGCAATGCGAAGTATCAGACGCGGAACATTCCGAAGGTGGTGGGCGGGATCACTCCCGCCTGTACGGAACTGGGCGCGTTGTTCTATGCGCAGTCGCTCGACACGGTGATCCCCGTGACCTCGACGAGCGTGGCGGAGATGGTGAAGCTGCTCGAAAACACCTTCCGCATGATCAACATTGGCCTGGTGAACGAAATGGCCATGATGTGCGACCGCATGGGGATAAACGTTTGGGAAGTGATCGATGCTGCCGCGACGAAGCCGTTTGGCTTCATGCCGTTCTATCCGGGGCCGGGATTAGGCGGGCACTGCATTCCGGTGGATCCCTTCTACCTTGCCTGGAAGACACGGCAGCAGGGCATTGAGGCGCGCTTCATTGATCTGGCGGGATACATCAATGGGCAGATGCCGCACTTCGTAGTGGACAAGGTGCAGCACGCGCTGAACGAGAGCCGGAAGCCCTTGCGCGACTCGAAAATTCATGTGCTGGGCGTTGCGTACAAGAAGAATATTGAGGACGTACGGGAGTCGCCGGCCCTCGACATTATTCATGTGTTGAAGCAGCGGGGTGCCGTACTGAGCTACAGCGATCCGTTTGTCCCGCATCTGCGGATCGATGGCTTGGAGATGGACTCGCAGGAAGTGTTGCCGTCGTGCGAGGCAGCGGACTGCGTGGTTCTGATCACCGATCATACGGCGTTTGACCGGGAGGCGATCCTGGCGGCCTCGCCGATTGTCGTCGACACGCGAAACGCCTTCAAGGGAATGGCCTCCGAGAAACTTTTCCGGCTTTAAGCGAGCATGAGTCCCATCCGGTAGAAGGCTTTCAGCACCTCCTCGCCGGCTGCCAAGCTCTCCGTGTGGCGAGTGCCGTCGAGCAGTTGCAGGTATTCGCGCGCGGACGGCTCTTCGAACTGCACAAGGCTGTGCAGAAGGGTGGTCAGTACCGGGCCGGAGGACGCCTGCAGGCGTGCGAGGGGGCTGGCCAGCGGGCGCCGGCTTGCCGTATGGGCGACAGGAAGCTCAAAGCTCCGCAAGTGGACGAGCGAGGCTGCGGATAACGCGAGGATCTGGTTGAGGACGGCGGGGTCCGGCTCGGCCGGCAAGAGTTCTGCGAGTGGGCGGGCCTGGGGCCAGACCATCTCCAACTGGTGCAGGATTGACAGCAGTTGAGGATGGTTCAACTCGACCTGACCGGCGCCTCGATCATTGCGGAACGTCTCGGCGCCGCTGGCCGATCGACTGACGAAACGGAGCGGAGAGGCCAGACTCAGCTTCGGCAGGTGCTGGGCGAAGTTGCCGCGGTCGACGGGCAGGCCGGACCGGCAGAGGAGCGTGCGGCGGAACCCTTCAAACGTGATGAGGTCGAGCGCCTGTTGGTAGGCGATCTCGTCCGCTTCGCCGAGCTCCTCCCGCGAGAACGCGGGCTTGAGCACGGGCCGGAGTTTCGATTCGCTGAGGAACTGAAGACCGAAGGCGCCGGCGCGTTCCATGAAGTCAGCGAAGTAGAACGTGTGATACGCGTCGCCGAGTTCGTCATGGAAGGTGACGTTTTCGTCGCGCCCGTTCAGGCGCTTGAGTTCGACGTCGAGAACGGACTGCCACAGCGGATTGGTGGCGCGACGCCGGATGGCGGCCAGGTAGTCTTTTCCGCTGGCGACCGAGCCGTCGCCGAGGCGGAGAATCCGGCGGGTGGCCGCGCGGATGTGGCCTTCCGGGTAGGTGTTGTAGCTGGCGTAGACGACCCCGTTCGGGGTGAGCTGCTGTTGGCAGAGGGAGAAGAAGGCGTCGAGGACGAAGAGCGGGACCCAGGAGCAGAAGCCATGCGCCAGGATGTAGTCGAAGGGGCCTAGGTGGGCGGGGAAGTCGAGAATGTTGAGAGAGTGGAGCTCGACGTGGGTGAGCCCGAGGCGGTTTATGGTGGCTTGGCCCAGTTCGATGGGCCGGGCCGCCAAGTCGATGCCCACGAAGTGGGAGCCGGGCAGAGCGACAGCCAGGGGAATGAGGTTGCTCCCATCGCCACAACCGACCTCCAGGACGCGGCAGGGGCCGGTGGGCGGCTGCAGACCGTGGAGGATCGCGACGGAGGCGAGCCGATCGGGGTGAGTATCCTGAAACGCCTTGCTAGGGTAGAGGACCTGGTCGTAGCTGTTGGACATCCGAACCGTGAGTGTAGACGATTGGAGAGCGCGATGGCAAAAGAGTGGACTTCGCTCAGCGGAGGAACGTGACCCAATGGCGGATGATCGCTTGGAAGGCCGGGCCGAGGCGATCGATCTCGGTCTGGTCGCGAAACTTGACCATCGCCCGGTCGTGGCTCAGCCATTTGAGCAGATGCGCGGGGTCCTCGATGGGAAGGCGGGCGGTGACGTCGGGGCGGACCTTCGCGCCGAGGTGGAGGATCACTTGCACGGATTTAGGGTCCCGGAGGTTCAGGGTAGCGAAGTACTCGCCGGACTTGAAACTTGGCACCTTCCATTTGATGCCCTCTTCAATTGCCGGGCCGGCGGTGCGGATGAGACCGGCGACGGCTGCGAACTCCGCCTTGAGGGGATGGTCGAGCTGGCGGAAGAACTCGGCGACGGCGGGGTCCATTTAGCGGGACTCCGCGGTTTGCAGGTGGGACAGGACCTCTTCGAGACGGCTGTAGCCGGCCGCCATCCCGTGCTCCATACCGGAGCGCTTAGCCATGTCGCGCGCTTCCTGCGACTCATAGCGAACCGTTAGCTCGACCCGGGTTCCTTCTGCAATTTCGAGGAAGACCGTCGAGTCGATGGCCTCGCCGGCGTACCAGGATTCATCGAACTTCTCCGTGGCGACGAGGCGGCGCGGAGCGTCAATCTCCTGAAACACGCCGCCCATGCCCATCTCCGTGCCGGTGCTCTCTTTGCGCCAGAGATAGCGGTAGGACCCGCCAACTCGCAGATCAATTTCGCAGACGGGCATCGTCCAGCCGTCGGGGCCGAGAAGCCATCGGCGGACGAGTTCGGGCTTGGTGAACGCGTCGAAAACAAGGGGCCGGGGAGCGGCGAAGTTCCGGGTGATCAGGATTTCGCACTCCGACGGCGTCGTGACGGCGAAGGATTCGGGGTAGAACATTGGATCTCCTCAAGTAGGGTGTCGAGCCGGGCAAACGAGGTCTGCCAGAACTCGCGGTACTGCTCCAGAAATTGGTTGGCTTCGGCCAAGGGTTGGGGTTCGAGGCGGCTCAGGCGGCGCTGGGCATCGCGGCCGCGGGAGATGAGCCCGGCGCGTTCGAGCACTTTGAGGTGTTTGGAGATGGCGGGTTGCGAGATGTCGAAGGGCTCGGCGAGTTGATTTACCGACGCTTCGCCTTGGGCGAGGCGGGCAAGGATGGCGCGGCGGGTGGGGTCGGCGAGGGCAGCGAAGGTGGCGTCGAGGCTGGAAGGCGGAGGTTGCCGATAACCACTCAGTTGCATAACTACATAGTTATATAAGGCCGGGCCCGAGTCAAGCGAATTTACGTGGATCACGATCTTTCTGGCGGTGATGCCGCGTTTTATCAAAGAGGGCTATTGCCTGTTTGGGAGATGATGATGAATACCTCGTTCTGTACGATTCTGTTGGCGCTTATTGCTGTTCCAGGTGTTTTTGCGCAATCGAAGGCAACGCTGTTGGTGGCTAGCCAAACGCCACCGGGGCCGATGGAGGTGGCTCCGGGGCAGCTGGTAACGCTGTACTTCAAGGGAGTGAATGCCGGTGCGGACGGCCGGCTACGGGAGGCCCGGGCGGGGTCGGCGCCATTGCCGACTCAATTGGCGGGACTGTCCGCACGAGTTGTGCAGGCTCAACTCGAGGGAGAGCCGCGGGTGCCCGTGTTGGAGGTGCGGCAGGAGAGTCAGTGTGGTGGCGCGCGATTAGAGCCGGCGTGCATTCTGACCGCGATGCGGGTGCAGATTCCGTTTGAACTACCGGCGAGCGTGGCGGGGCCGGATGGCCGGCCGATTTTGCCGCCGCCGGGGCAACTGATCCTCGAAGAGGACGGGCAGGCTAGCTTTCCATTTGCGCTGCAGGTGGTACCGTCGAATGCGCACGTGGTCACCTCCTGCGACGAGCAGCTGCAGATGACCCCACGGGGCGGCTGTGTGCGTTTGGCGTTCCATGCCAACGGGCGTCCGGTGAGCGCGGACCTGCCGGCGCGGAGCGGGGAGGTGATCACCGTGTATGCGCTGGGCTTGGGCCGGACCGTTCCGGCGGGCGAGACGGGCAAACCCGCTGCTTCGGCGGCACCACTGGAGCCGAGCGACTTTCCTCGTGTTTGGGCGGTGTTCCGTACCGAGCCTTTGAACGCGGCCGGCGCGGCGCCGCGCTTTCTGGACGCCGAAGCCAGCCGGCACCGGGGCGATGAGATCCGCTATGCCGGGCTGGCGCCGGGCTACATCGGGACCTACCAATTGAACATTGTGGTGCCGCCGACGATCCGGCCGGTGCTGCCGTGTGGCGGGGAGATTCGGTCGAATGCGCTGCTGATGGTGACGACAGGATTGGGCTCAGAGGGAGTTCCGCTCTGCGTCGCGCCCTGAGGGTTCCGCAAAGTATCGTTCCAACCAGTCGATCCCGAACTGGACGAGAGCCGGGCCAGGGATCAAGTAGGAAGGGGCGGCGCCAACGAGGCCGGTGCTGCCCTCACCAGTCGCAAGGAACGCCGACGCGATCTGTTCGAAGACGTTCTCCGGCAGTTCGCTGTTCACGGGCTCAGAGGTATCGAACTCTTCAAAGTCGATCCACTGCGGTCCGGCCGGGGCCGGCATGAGCCGCCGATAGCGCACGATGCGCTTGTTGGGAATACGGGCTTGATGCTCGGCGTAGTGCAGCAGCGTAATCGTGTCGAGGGGAGCGCCGAGCAGGAGAATGCTGCCGTTGGCTTCAAGGATCCGTTCGAACGGCGTGCCGGGGCCATACCCGTACTGGAAGGGATGGTCTGCGGTGATCCAGTTGGCGAGGGGGCCGATGGCGCCGACCCCGGCGTCGGGGTGGTCACTGCGAAGAGCGCCGGGCCAGTTGCGAATGGTCTCATGCAGGACGCCATGGTCGCGGGCCGCGTGGGCGATGCGTTTATCAAACACGGGGATCTCGATTTCGTCCTCTTCCTCGAAGAAGGGCTCGAAGTCGAGATAGGCGGCGAGGGTGCCGGTGGGGCCCAGGGCGTCGAGGAGAGACTGCACCACAACGTTGGCGCCTCCGATGACCGGACCAATCGAGCGAAGGCTGGCATGGACCATAACCAGGCTGCCGGGCGAAACGCCGAGTTGTTCGAGGTCCGCCCGCAAGGAGGAACGAACGAGGGGCATCGGCTTAGCTTTGGGTGAGGCTGAGAACGTTGCCGTCGGGATCCTTGAAGAAGGCGACTTTAGCGGCGCCGTCTGGCGAGGTCCAGATGCCGAGCTCGTCCTGAGGGAGAAAGGCGTAGCGTTCGAAGGTTACTCCAGCCTCGCCCAGCTGGGTGACGGTGGCGGCGATGTCAGCGACCTGCCAGCCGAGTACCGGATGTTCGGCGGGGGTATGAGTTGGTGCCATGGAGACACGCAGGGTGGTTCCGTGGGCGTTGAAGACGAGAGCGAAATCGTCTTGACTAACGAACTGCAGTCCGAGGGTGTTGGCGTAGAAGTTTTTGGCGCGAGCCGGGTCCGTAGTGAGGGTGAAGGCGATGGCGGGGCATGAGCCGAGCATGGCGCTACTTTAGCAGGAACGCCGCGACCTCGGCGAGCCCGGGTTCGCCCGGATGGGAAGCCTGGCGGGCGGTGACCATCTCCTGCAAGCTTTGGCCTTGAAAGGAGCGGACTTGCGTCCTATCTGCACCACGCTGCAGCAGGAGCAGGGTGGCTTTCCAGTTGGGGAGGGTGGCGGCGCGATGGAGCGCGGAGTGGCCCTGCTTGTCCTTGGCGTTGATATCGGCGCCGCGCTCGAGGAGCGCCAGCAGAAGATCGGGAGACTCGTCTGCTGGTCCGATGGCGTTGAAGTATGCCGGGGTGCCAAAGGCGCCGAGGGCATTTGGATTTGCGCCGGCGGCAAGGAGGAGCGTCACCGGCTCCAGGCCCGTTTTGGCGCTGAGCTGCAGGGCCGTGGCCAACGGAAGGCTATCAAGATTGCCCGGGGCCGCGTTCGGGTTGGCGCCAGCCTTGAGGAGGAGGCGGAGGATTTCGTGTTCCTTTGGCCGAGTGCGGAGCTGGCGCATGGCGAGGGTCAGAAGAGTCATCCCTCCGTAGCCGGGCTCGTTCACCTTTACTTGGGGTAGCTGGGCGGCGACGGCGGCGGCGTCGTTTTTCTGAATGGCGAGAGCGAGGTCACGGGCCGGGCCGGCGGGGAAGAAGGTGAGTTGGCCGGAGGAGTCGGAGACGGCGGCGATCTGCGCTTTGTCGACAACCAGGGTAACGGTGAACCAGAGGGCGGGGGCGGCGGCGAGCAGCGTGGCGGCGATGCGCCAGAGGGGGGCGGTGGAGCGGTGGAAGACGAAGGCCAGCACCGCGAGGAGAAGCACCGGGAGAAGGGCGATGCCAACTACCTGCAGCGGGTCGGTGTGGGAGCTGGCGGCGGCGGCAAGGGCGAGAACGAACCAGAAACCGATGACCGCGAGATTGAGCAGGACGACGAGCCAAAACAGAAGGGTGAGCACCATGGGCGCTCTATTTTACCGGTTCCCAGTACCGGCGTTCGGCTTCGCGCTTGACGGGATGCAGCAAGGCCAAGCGGATGAGCGCGATGCCTGGGGAGACGAGTGACCAGTAGCGGCGGAACTTCGCCCGGGCCGCGGGGCCGCAGGCGAGCGCGCGGGTTTCGGTGCGGAAGATGGACGTCGAGGCCGTGACGCGGTCGGCGCGGAGGGTCCAGGCGATCTTGACGAAATCAGGATCGTCGAAGGCGAGAAAGTCGTCGAGGGGAAGGCCGCGGAAGACGACATCGGCCAGCCAGGGTTGGGTGACGGCGCCCATGACGATTTCGTGGCCGGGGACTTCGGCGAGCACGGACCAGCCGAGAGCCTTGGTTTGCGCGAGGATGCCGCGTGGGAGCGGTTGGGCTGCCGGAGCGGTGCCGAGGAGCCGCTCCCGGGTGCGAAAGATGGCGCGGGTGAGGCGGGAGTCCTCGAGGTCAATTTCGCAGGCCGCCGCGAAGGTGATGGGGGACGGGGCGCCGACGCCGATGCTGTGGCGCTCGACGATCTCGTAGCCGGGTAGCAGAGCATTGAGGATCAGGTCCTCGTCCTGCCGGTTGGGTTTGCCGTAGCGAAGCCACGCCGTACCGGCCTGCGCGCCGTAGACCGCGGCGCCGATGGCGGCGGCGCCGGCAAACCACTTGGCAGCGGTGCGGAATTTCGATTTCGCGCTCATCGATAGAAAGGTTTCCAGTTGAGCCAACGGGGGCCGTAGTGGGGTTCAGGTTGACCGGCTTCGAGGGCGCCGAGGTCGGGGGCCTTTCCGCTGTAGCCGTCGTTGATGGTGGGGAGGACCTGCCCCGCGTCGATGGCCTTGGCGCCGGTCTTGAGGCGGAAGTTGAGATCCATAGCGTGATAGACGTGATAGCGGCGATTGAAGTCCGGCGCGGCGAGGCCTTCGAAGCTGTCGTAGTCGACTTCGATGCCGTGCGCCTCCTGACCAGTCGCTTGCTTCATTTCGGCTAGCGTCGCGAAGTCCTTCCAGGTGGTGGCGGGGGGCGCCAGCCAACTGTACTGCTTGGCGACATTGCGATTGGGACGGTAGCCGTTGTAGTCGGAGCTGTACTGGGCCGAGCCGAAGGCCCAGTTCATGATGCCCTTGTTGGGCATGTCGCGGCCGAGAAAGAGATTGTTGCGGAAGTGGGCGTTGGTATAGGGATCGCGGGCGGCCTGTTCGGCAATCATCGTGTTGTGATAAGCGATGATGCCGGCAGGGGAGGCGCTGAGCTTGAAGGCGCCGCCGTTGGGGATGTTGTAGGCGATGTTGCGGAAGAAGTAGACCGGGCCGCCGAACATGGGCTGCGCGCTGTAGCCATTGTGTGCCGCGTTCACGCCGCGATTCTGGTAGATGCGAATGTTGTGGACGCCGCCGTCGGACTCGACAAAGTCGTCGTTCGATAGGTGGATGTCGTTGTTGTAGATGTCGATGGAGGAGGGCTGGCGGTCGAGGTCGTCTTCGGGCGGGCCGTAGGTGGAGATGCAGATGGCGTCGTGGAAATAGGCGATGGAGTTGTGCGCGATGACATGGCCGGGGCCATAGACCTTGACGGCGAAGAAGCTGCGGAGTTGGTGTGAGGGATAGATGCCGGCGGCGCGAGAGCCGGCCTGGTTCCAGCCGATGAGGCGCATCTGATCCTCGCGGCCGAGGAAGAGGTTGTCGGAGATGAAGAAGTCGCGGGAGCCGGCGTTCTCGGTCCATACCCCGGCGCCGATATCTTCAAACCGGCAGTTGCGGACGGTGAGGGCGACGGCGCCCATCACTTCCTTATCGCCGGCGAAGAGGGCGACTTCGGTGTTGCGGAAGGTGAGGCCTTCGAAGATGTGATGGTGGGTGGCTTGGACGTCGAAGAGTTTATGGTTGCCGGCGCCGTCGAAGATGGCTTCGCCGTCGCCGGCGCCCTTGATGGTGATGGGCTTTTCGGCGGTGCCTTTGAGCGAGAGCGGCCAGTAGCCGGCGAACGGGGCGCTGAGCGGGTCGACGTAGTTGAGGCGGTCGGGGCGATAGAGGCCGGCGTGGATGAGGATGGTGTCGCCGGGCTGGGCCTTGGTCATGCGGACAGAGGTCCAGTCGCCGCGGCCTTCGCCGTAGTAGGCGGCTTTGAAGCCGATGTAGCTGGGCTCAATCTTCGGGCCTTCGTGGTCGGCGGGATAGACGTGGAGGACGCGGCCGCCGGCGTAGGGTTGGGGCTCGGAGCGGGTGGAGACGGTGACCTTCTGAAGGGCTTGGCCGGTGACGCCGTCGGGGTCGCGGAGGGTGAATTCGCACTCGTAGCTGGTGGCGGGTTCGAGGTTGAGAATGCTGCCGGCGAATCCATGGGGGACGGTGTACGTCATGCTTTCGCGGTCACGGTGGGGGCGTTCGCCGCCGATGCGGAGCAGGGGCAGGGCGGGGCGCCATGCAGTGGTTCCGGCCTTGCGGAAACGGACATCGACAACGGCATTGCGGTTCTCGTCGCCTTCGATCGCCCACTCAAAACCCAGGTTGAGAAGGGTGGGGTGTTCGACGTGGAACCGGCCGGTTTTTGTAGCGTTCTGGGCATGCAGAGCGCAGGCGGCGAGGAGGAGGAGAGCGGTGCGCATGGGGAAAGGATTTCGATCATATCCCATTGATTGCGGCTGGATCGGGGTACCCTGAGTGAATGTCCGAATCACACAGTCACAAGGCAAGTTTCAAGGGACTGGCCTTGGGCGCCCTCGGCGTCGTCTTTGGCGACATTGGAACCAGCCCCCTGTATACGCTGAAGGAGTGCCTGCATGCGGCGGGTCACCACAATGCCACACAGGCGGACCTTTACGGAATTCTGTCTTTGATTTTTTGGGCGCTCGCGCTCGTGGTGACGATGAAGTATCTGACCTTCATCATGAAGGCTGAGAACAAGGGCGAGGGAGGGATCTTCGCGCTGCTGGCTTTAGTGCCGGAGGCGATGCGCGGGGCCAAGCCCGGACGGATTTCGGCCGTGGCGCTGTTCGCGGTGGTGGGGGCGGCGTTGCTGTATGGGGACGGGATTATTACTCCGGCGATTTCGGTGTTGGGCGCCGTCGAGGGGTTGGCTGTGGCCGATGCGCGCTTTGGTGCGGCGGTGGTGCCCATCAGTTGCGTGATTCTGGTGGGCCTCTTCGCGATCCAAAGCCGGGGCACGGGCACGGTCGGCAAGCTGTTCGGGCCGGTGATGATTGTTTGGTTTCTGACGCTCGGTGGACTGGGGGCGTACCATATCTCGTACAACCCCGAGATTCTGGGGGCGATGTTGCCGCACCACGCGATCAACTATTTTGCGCATCACGGTTTTTCCGGACTTCATATTCTGGCGTCCGTAGTACTGGCCGTGACCGGTGGCGAGGCGCTTTACGCCGATATGGGTCACTTCGGGATCAAGCCCATCCGGGCCGTCTGGCTGGGTTTCGTGATGCCCGCGCTGCTGCTGGCCTACTTCGGCCAGGGCGCCCATGCGTTGCGCGAACCCCGGTCGATGGACAATCCGTTCTTCGATATGGTGCCGGCCGGATGGGCGACGTATGCCCTAGTCGTGCTTTCGAGCATGGCGGCGATTATCGCCTCGCAGGCTTTGATTTCCGGAGCGTTTTCGTTGACGCGGCAGGCGATGCAGTTGGGTTTCTTCCCGCGGGTGCAGGTGTGCCATACGGCGCATCAGATGGAGGGCCAGATCTACATTCCGCAGGTGAACTATCTGCTGGCCATTGGATGCCTGGCGTTGGTGGTCAGCTTCGGAGCGTCGTCACGGTTGGCCGCGGCGTATGGAATTGCGGTGACCGGGACGATGGTGATCACGTCGGTGATGTACTTCCTGGTGATCCGCCATCGCTGGAAATGGCCGCTCGCGCAGGCCGCAGGTTTGCTGGCGCTGTTCCTGGTGGTCGATCTCCCGTTCCTGGGCGCCAACCTGGGCAAGTTTCTCGATGGCGGCTGGGTGCCGGTGCTGATTGGCGCGGCGGTGCTCGTAGTGATGGTCATCTGGAACCGGGGCCGGACGCTGATGGCGTATCGCTACCGGAGGCGCTTCCCGACGAAGGAATCGGCCGAGAGCCGCTACCGGGCGCGGTTAGCGGCGCGGGTGCCGGGGACGGCGGTGTTCATGGCGTCGAGCGCGGATATGCTGCCGCCGGTGTTGGTGCACCATGTGGAGCGGAGCCGGGCGCTACAGGAGACGGTGGTCCTGTTAACCGTCCAAGTGGCGGATGACCCGGTGGTGGCCGAGGAGCAGCGGTACTCCGTGATGGCGCTTGAAGATGGGTTTTACCGCGTCGTCGTTCGCTTTGGGTTTATGGAAGAGCCCAACGTGGTTCCAGTGCTTGAGGCTGCGGTGAAGAGCGCCAGCATTCCCTTTGCCTATCCGGACGTGACGTACTATCTCGGGCGGGAGAACTTTGTGGCTTCCCGCAAAGGACATATGGGCGCGGTGGCCGAAACCATCTTCATGCTGTTGCAGAAGAACGCGGTGGCGGCGGACCGCTTCTTCGGCCTGCCGCACCGGCATGTGGTGGAGATTGGGACGCAGATGGATTTGTAGGCTAAACCAGTTGGAGTTTCAACAGTGCTTTCCCGCCGATCTGCGAGACATCCAGCACCTTGGTAGACCGCGTGTAAGAAAGCCAGTCGATGGAATCTTCGCGTCCCATGGAAGTGAAGCAGACGGTTTCGGTTCCCTGCAGGGAGACGAGCTGCTGCATGCCGGCCAAGGCACCACCGGTGAGCGGAATGATGAAGACGGCGGTGGCTCCGGCGGCCTGTTTCAGAAAGGGCATTGAGGGGTTCCCGACGATGCCTTCTATCTTCTGATAGACCATCGAAAGTGGCGGGATTGCGGGGCCGCGTAGAAAGAGTTTTGTGGTTTCAGCCATGTGAGTCTCCTGCCGAATTACTCGTCAGCCAGAAGGGAAACGGCTCATGGTTTTTATTTGATGACGGTGCCGGGGCGAATCTCGTCCGTGGCGCGGCGCAGGATTTTGTCGCCGGCGCTGAGGGCGCCGAAGACTTCGAGCAGGTCGCCGGCGGGAGCGCCTTTGGCCACGGGGACGTGCTCGGCCTGGCCGTTGTTGTTGCGGATGACGAAGACCTTCTCCGTGGTGGTGACGACGGCGGTGGGCGGCACAAGAATGGACGGCTTGGCGCGACGGGCAGGCCACGTGGCTTCAGCGTACATGCCGGGGCTGAGCTTGCCGGTGGGGTTGGCCACTTCGAGTTCCACGGGCATGGTGCGGGTTTTCGGATCAAGCGAACGGGCGATGCGGGTGATGACGCCGCTGCCGGTGAGGCCGCCAGCAATGGTGAACGGCACGTTGGCGCCGGGGACCATGGTGGCCACTTCGGACTCCGGCAGCGCGACGACGACACGGAGGCGGTTGACCTGTTCGAGGCGGAGCAGCGGGCCGTTGGCTAAGGCACCGGGGTGGACGAGGCGGGCCGTAATGACGCCGTCGAACGGGGCAGTGATCTTGAGGTAGCCGATCAGTTGGGAGATGGCATCGGCGGAGGCGCGGGTGGCGCGGGCTTGGCTTTGGATGCTCGTGATTTGCGACTTCAAGGCGTCGGCCGCTTTCTGCGTCTGGATGACTTCAATGCCAGCGACGGCGCCGGCCGTGGTGGAGGCTTGCTTTAGGCGTTCGAGCACCGCTTCTTGACTGGCGAGGCGGGCTTCGGCTTCGGCGCGTTGGCTTTCGACGGCGACGGCCTTGGCTTCCACTTCGGCGAGTTGGGCCCAGAGTTCGGGGGCGACGAGTTCGATGAGCAACTGCCCTTTGCGGACTACGCTGCCGCGGTCGACCTCGACCTTCTCGACGAAGCCGGGGACGCGGGCGTGGAGATCGACGGCTTGATAGGGCAGGATCTCGGCAGGCAGGCGGAGCTTGCGGTCGAGCGGCTGAACGACGACGGCGACGGTCTCCTGGGCGAGCAGGCCTGCGGCGCAGAGGAGGGCGAGGCTAAAGATTGTCTTCATGGGGTAACAGCGACGCGTCGCTGGCGTTTTTAGGTTGGAGGATTTGATAGAAGAGCGGCACGACAGTCAGCGTGGCAACCGTGGCGAGCGCGAGCCCGCCGAGGACAGCGCGGCCGAGCGGGGCGGTCTGCTCCGCGCCGAGCGCGATGGGCGCCATGCCGGCCATCATGGCGAAGGCCGTCATCAGCACGGCGCGGAGCCGGGCGGCGGCGGCTTCCGTGATGGAGCCGCCGGATTTGCGGGCGAGCTCGGCGAAGGTGACGAGCAAGATGGAGTTGGCGACGGCGATGCCCGTGGCCATGATGGCGCCCATGAAGCTTTGGATGTTCAGCGTGGTGCCGGTGAACAGCAGGGCGAGCACGACGCCGGAGAGGACGGCGGGCACCGTGGAGAGCACGACAAGGGCGAGGCGGACGCTTTGGAAATTGGCCGTGAGCAGCAGGAAGATGGCTGCGATGGCGATGGCGAGGCCGAGGCGGAGACCGTCGAGCGTGGAGGTCAGCGCCGGGACCTGGCCACGGACATTGACGGTGACGCCGCGGGCGGGGTCGCCCGCTTTCTTGATGGCTTCGCGAATCTGCTTTTCGGCGACGCCGAGGGGGACGTTGTGCAGGTTGGCGGTGATGGAGACGACGCGCTGCATGTTGTAGCGCTCGACGAGGCCGTAGGTCTTGCCGGGCTTGATGGTGGCGACGTCGCCGAGGGTGGGGCGGGCCTCGCGGTTTTGCATCACGGGGAGGTCGGCGAGATCGCTGATGGATGCCATGCGATGCTGCGGGATTTCGACTTGGATCTGGAAGGCGTTGCCGGAGTTGGGATCGCGCCAGTAGTTGGGGTCGACGAAGCGGGAGCTGGAGGTGGCGGCGACGAGCGATCGCGCGACGTTGGCCATGGTGAGGCCGTACTGGCCAGCGCGTTCGCGATCGATCTGGACGTCGACGGTGGGGTAGTCGAGGGGTTGAGCGAACTGGAGATCGCGCAGGGCGGGGAGCTTGCGCAGTTCGGCCATGACCTTTTCGGCGTGGGCGCGGTTGGCGGGCAGGGCAGGGCCCTGGATAGCTACTTCGACAGGGGTGGGCGAGCCGAAGGACATGACGTCGCTGACGATGTCGCCGGCTTCGAAGGACATCTGGACCTGGGGAAGTTCTTTCGCGAAGACCGCGCGGAGGCGCTCGCGGAGGGGTTCGCCGCGGAGCGTGGCTTCCGGCTTGAGGGCGACCTGGAAGACGGCTTCGTGCGGGCCGGAGGTCCAGAGGAAGATGGTGTTGATAGGGTAGCTGGCGGGTTGGACGCCGATGAAGGCGGAGCTGATTTCGACGGGGACTTCACGCTGAATCAGCTTTAGCGCCTGCAGGGCGTACTCTTCGGTGCGTTCGATACGGGTGCCGGTGGCGGCCCGGAGGCGGAGCTTGAATTGACCGGCGTCAGCGGTGGGGAAGAGTTCGGTGCCGAGGCGGGGCACGAGAGCGAAGAGCAGGCCGAAGGTGATGAGGAGATAGAGCGGGGCGACGACCCAGCGGAGGGGCAGGAGGGCGCTGAGCAAATTGCTATAGAGCGCTTGGCGAGGGCGGTGGGCAGCGGGCCGGACGAACTTGGCAGCCAACACGGGCACCAAGGTGCTCGACAGGAGATAGCTGGCGGCCATGGCGAGGGCCACCGCGAGCGAGAGCGGGACGAAGAGTTGACGGCCCACGCCGGTCATGAAGAGCGCCGGGGCGAAGACGGCGAGGATGGTGAGCATGGAGAGCAGGCGGGCCATGGCCGTCTTCTGGCAAGCCTCCAGCACGCTCTGCACGCGGGCGAGGCCGCCGGCCATGTGCGCGTGGATGTTTTCGACTTCGACGGTCGCCTCGTCGACGAGCACGCCGACGGCGAGGGCGAGGCCACCGAGGGTCATGATGTTGATCGTCTGGCCGAGCGCCCAGAGGCCGACGAGGGCAGTGAGCAGGGCGACGGGAATTGTCGTGATGACGATTAGGCTGCTGCGCCAGTCGCGGAGGAAGAGCAGGACCATGAGGCCGGTGAGCACGGCGCCCAGGACGGCTTCGTTGGCGAGACTGCGTAAGGACTGCGTGACGACGGTGGACTGATCGAACTCGACGCGGACATCGACATCTTCCGGGTAGACGGCTTTGAAGGCGGGCAGATTGGCACGGACCGCTTTGACGACATCGAGCGTGGAGGCGTCGGAGCGCTTGGTGATCTGCATGTAGACCGTGCGCTTGCCGTTGACGTGGGCGTAGGCGGTAAGGATGTCGGTGCCGTTCTCGACGACGCCGATATCGCGAAGAAAGACCGGCGGGCTTTCGCCGGGGCGCACGGGGGCATCCATCAGCTCGGGCAGGTTGGCGCCGAGGGCGGCATTGGACGTGGCGAAATTGTTGAGGTCGCCGATGCGGATGTTGCCGGCGGGTTGGACGCTGGAGGCTTTATTGACGGCGGCGATGGCTTCTTCCGGGGAGATGCGATAGCTGCGGAGTTTGTCGGGATCTAGCCGGACAACGATGGTGCGCTGGTTGCCGCCGAACGGGGGCGGGGCGGAGACGCCGGGGAGCGTGGCGAAGAGCGGGCGGACGCGATTAAGCGCGATGTCCTGCATCTCGCTGGGGGGCCGGGTGGGGCTTGAGAAAATCAGCTGGCCTACGGGGACCGAGCCGCCATCGAAGCGCGTAATGAACGGTCCGACTACGCCAGGGGGCATGAAGGCGCGGGAGCGGGTGACGTAGCCGATGACCTGGGCCATGGCTTGGGCCATGTCGGTGCCGGGGTGGAAGTAGAGCTTCATCAGGGACGCGCCCTGAATGTTTTTCGACTCGACGTGTTCAATGCCCGCGATGTAGAGGAAGTGATACTCGTAGTAGTAAGTGAGGTAGCCCTCCATTTGGGAGGGATCCATGCCGCCATAGGGCTGCGCGACGAAGATGGCAGGCTGGCCGATTTCGGGAAAGATATCGACGGCGATGCGCCGGCTGGCGAGCCACGAAGAGAGGACGATGGCCAGGACGGCGACGAGGATGGTGACCGGGCGACGGAGGGCGAAGAGGACGAGGCGCATCGGTTTAGGGCACCTTGCTCAGGAAGGGGGCGAGATCGCCTTGGGTGGCGGCGAGAGCGAGTTCGGCTCGCCAGACGTTGAGCACGGCGAGGGCGTGGTCGATTTCGGACTGCGTGAGCAGGCGTTGGGTGTCGGTGACTTCGGTGAGGTTGGCGAGGCCGGCACGGTAGCGGGCGGTGGTCTGGTCGAGGGTTTGGCGGAGGAGCGTGACCTGCTGCGGGGTGATGGTGGCGAGGTTGCGGGCGGTGGCGACGGCGATTTGGGCGCGGTCGAGGGCGGCAGCGAGTTCGCGTTCGAGCAGCGCATTGCGGGAAGACTCGCGGGCGATGCGCTGCTGTTCGATTTGTCGGCGGGCGCGGAGGGTTTTGTATTCGAGCAGCGGGAAGGTGACGGTGGCCCCGATGGCCCAGTTGCCGGTGTTGGGGCCGAGGCCGGCGGCGCCGCCGGGGAAGGGGCCTTCGAGATTGGTGCCGGAGCCGCGGCCGAAGACGTTGGCCTGGGTGTTCAGGCGGGGGTACCAGCTTTTATCGATCACCGTTTGGCGGGACTTGATTTCGTCAATGGTGGCTTGCTGTTCGCGGAGGATGGGATGGGCCGTCGCGATGCCGGTTGGCGGGGTGGCCGGGGGTAGGGCGCGGAAGGAGTGGATGGGCGTGGCCGGGCCGGTGAATTGCACGAGCGTGGCGCGGGCGGTGGCGGCGGTTTGCTCCGCGCGGACGACCTGGGCCTGGGCGAGGAGCACTTCGGACTGGATGCGGGAGAGGTCGGCGCCGGGACGGAGGTCGGCCTTGACGAGGGCTTCGGTGAGGCGGACGAGTTCCTGCGAGCGGGTGACGGCGGCTTGGGCGGAGAGGACGGTCTGCTGGGCGGCGAGGACCGTGAGGTAAGCGTCGGCGGTGGCCGTGGCCACTTCGAGTTCGGTGCGGGCGACGGCGGCTTCGGCGCGGGTCTTGCTGGCGGCGGCGGAGGCGACTTCCGATTGACGGCGGCCGAAGTCGAAGGGCTCCCAGTTGATCATCACGCCGACGGCGGTGCCCCAGACGTTCGCGAAGGCGGCGCCGGTGGGGAGCAGCGGGCCGGAGATGGGCGAGACGACGGTTTGCGGGAGCAGGAGGCCGAAGACGTTATTGGCGGTGGCGCGGTTGATTTGCCCGAGCATTTCGGCGCGGGGGAGATAGGCGAGACGGGCGAGGTTGATGCCGGCCGCGGCTTCCGAAACCTGGTCGAGCGAGACCTGCACCGAGGGGTACTTGGCGGTGGCTTGCTTGACGGCTTCGGGCAGGCTGATCTCCTGCGCTAGGGCCCAGGAGCAGAGGGTGAGAAGGAGGAGAATGCTGCGCAACTAGCTCACTGTATCACCGGGGCGGCCCTCGCGAGCGATGCCGCGCTTGGAGGAGCGGATGAAGTCGACGAGGTGCTGGGTGTGTTCTCCGGGCAGTTCGGTTTCGATGCGGGCGAGGGCGTCGGCGAGCTTGAGGCCGGAGCGGTAGAGGAGGCGATAGGCCTGTTTGAGCGGGGCGATATCGGCCACCGTAAAGCCGGCGCGGCGGAGGCCGACGAGGTTCAGGCCGCGGGGGGCGATGTTGAATTCCGAGTAGAGGAAGTAGGGCGGGGCGTCGAGGTTGACGCGGATGTTGCCGCCGATCATGGCGAGGCGGCCGATCTTGGAATACTGATGGATGCCGACGCCGCCGGAGATGAAGGCGCGGTCTTCGACGGTGACATAGCCGGCGATGAGGGCGCAACTGGCGATGGTGCAGTGGGAGCCGATGGTCGCGTTGTGGGCGATGTGGCCGGAGGTCATGACGTAGTTGTGGTCGCCGATGGTGGTGATGGATTCGGGTTTGGTGCCGCGGGAGATGGTGTAGTGTTCGCGGATCTTATTGTGATGGCCGATGGTGAGGTAGGAGCGTTCGCCGGTGAAGGCGCGGTCGAGCGGGTCGGTGCCGAGAACGGTGTGGGCCGAGATTTCGTTGTGGTCGCCGAGGGTGGTCCAGCGTTTGATGAAGACGTAGGGCTCGATGAGGCAGTGGGCGCCGATCGAGACATCGGACTCGATGAGGCAGAAATCGCCGATGACGGTGTGGGGCCCGATGTGGGCTTCGGGATGGACGCGGGCGGTGGGGGCGACGCGCGCCGAGGGATCGATGGCCATTGAACGTTATCATAACGTTCGAGCTATGAAAGTACGGGAAATTGCAGCAATGCTGGGCGCCGAGTGGGCGGGAGAGGGCGAACGCGACATTACGGGGGCGGCGCCGCTGGAAGAGGCCGGGGCGGCGGAGCTGAGCTTCGTGGGCAACGCCAAGGGGGCGAAGGCTGCCGAGACGACGAAGGCCGGCTGCCTGCTGGTAGCGCCGGGGATGGAGTTGGGCGACACGCGGATCTATGTGCCGCAGCCGCGGGGGGCGTTTGCCCGGTGCCTAATGGCGCTGTATCCGCGACGGCGGGCGGCGGCCGGGGTGCATCCGACGGCGGTGCTGGGCGAGGGCGTCGAGCTGGGCGACGGGGTGAGCGTGGGACCGCAGGCGAGCATCGGCGCGGGGACGAAGATTGGCGCGGGGAGCGAGATTGGGGCCGGGTGCGCGGTGGGCGCGGGGGTGACGATTGGGCCGAACGCGCTGTTGCATGCGCGGGTGACAATCTATGACGGGGTGACGATTGGGGCGCGGGCCGTGCTGCATTCGGGGTGCGTGATTGGGGCCGATGGGTTCGGCTTTGTGATGCACGAAGGGCGCTATCAGAAGTTCCCGCAGGTGGGGCGCGTGGAGATTGGCGATGACTTTGAGTTGGGCGCGAACGCTTGCATTGATCGCGCGGCGCTGGGGGTGACGCGGATTGGGAATGGCGTGAAGCTCGACAACATGGTGCATATTGCGCATAACTGCCAGATTGGGAACCATGTGGTGATTGCGGCGCAGACGGGCTTATCGGGCGGCGTGGTGGTGGAGGACTATGCCGTGATCGGCGGGCAGGTGGGCATTGGCGATAAGGCGCGGAT
>LNFM01013449.1_pt1 | contig 19032 bp, 16 predicted proteins | sample 596031 | NCBI WGS metagenome assembly LNFM01 (sample SAMN04254537, study PRJNA301005) | activated carbon metagenome | isolation source: dual media filters at the Ann Arbor, Michigan drinking water treatment plant | place: USA: Ann Arbor | reverse complement strand
CGTCAACCGCATCGGCGATCGATGATGTTGCGACGAGCGTCCGCGGCAGCGTCACGCCGGGAAGAAACATCGTGTTTTCGTGCCTGGCATTGATGGCCTGCGCCACGTCATGTTCATAGGCCCAGAGCCTGACCGTCATCCCCTTCTCGGCCAGATGTTTGGCCAACGCGGTCCCCCAGGCTCCGGCCCCAATCACACCCATAGTGCGGACTGCCTGCATGTTGGAAAATCCCATGGGGTTGGAAGGAACTGATGGACGATAGCCGATTGGGCGGAGCGAATTATAGGAAGGCCCGGATCGTCTGTCAACGAATGGAACGAGCCTCTCGATTCTGTCAAGTGTGCGACTCCAATCGCGCAATGATAAGTCCTGAAGGTGGCACGTGGCTTGCTCACCCTCAGGATTTGAGAAATGACTTTGTCAGAATGATCGCAAGCGCTAGCATCGAAGCAGGAACAGGAATCTGTGAAATATGAGAGGGTTCGAATGAACGTGATATCAGCAGCCATTCGTTGCTTCGGAATAGCGGTGCTTGTTGTGGCATATGTCGCCACGTCAAATGTCTCCCGTTCGTATGCTGAGACCTACATCGCCGGACAATTTGGTCTGACGTTCACAAGCCCGATGAAGGGGCTGTCCGACGGCGAGTTGACCAGTTCAAGCCTTGCATTCCCGACAGGAACGTTGAACATCCCGAGTGGGACAAGTGTAGATGACCAATCGCTTAAGAACGCGTTCTTGTTCGGGGGGAAAATAGGCCATTATTTTTCTAGAGCTCGATGGTTCGGTATCGAAGCCGAAGTTTTTTTCAACACCCCTCATATCAAGCAACAACACATTACGTTTCAGACAAGCGCCCCTACTACTTTTCTTCCTTCTGGCGGTGGACCAGCTGTCACGGTCCCGCCCGGTGAATTCTCAACTGCAACTCCGGTCCCAGGAGTGAATTTTCACGTGCTGACGATCGCACCACTTAATCTAATGTTCCGCTATCCTGGAACGAGATTACAGCCGTATTTCGGCTTCGGTCCAGGGATCTTTATTGCTCGAATCAAAGATCCTGGGATTTCACAAGGCGACGCTTCTCAGACGAGCACAAAGCTGGGCCTCAACGCCCTCATCGGCCTCAGATACTACTTCACGAGAAACCTGTCTATGTTTGCAGAGGGAAAGTTCAACTACGTTCGATTCAGTTTCGAGGAGAACAGTAACTTCTTCGGTTTCGACGCTACGTATGCTCCCATTCATACCGTCGGTGGCCTCAGCATGCACTTCTAACAGTTCGCACTCGGCCGTGCATCTAGCAAACCAACGCTGGTCCGTGTAGCCTATCCGTGGTGGTACGGACTGTTGGTGCGCTGGAGAACGGTCGATGCAAACCTGTCCCTCATGTAGTTGTTCACAACCTGAAATCAATCGCTTCTGTACGCACTGTGGGCGGCGGCTCGATAAGAGCGGAAGTGAAGCTTCAGGGCCTCGCCTCGATGCCGGAACCCCGGAGCAGATGAACATCACGGTATTGTATGGAATGGTTGCTGCCCTGATCCTCGCTGTGCTGTGCCCCCCCTGGGAAACTCCTCCCGATCAGCAGCCGGAGTTTCTCGGGCTCTCGTTCATCCTCTCGCCTCCGACTGCTGAGGCCGTTGTGAGCCGCATGCTCCTGACTATTGAACTGGTCACGATCGCGATCGCCGGCTTCTATGGAGCGTTTCTCTTCAGAAGGAAGCCTTGAAGAGGACGTCAAAAGGTCTTCAAGTCAGAACGTCATCAAGTCTTCTCCAGACTTTCGACTTGAAGACGTAATGCCTCGTGAGAAGACATGACGACTTTGGGACTGTCTTCGAGTCAGTCGAGCGCCAGTGTCAGGCACTTCGCCGAACCGCCAGATTTCATGAATTCATCGAGAGGAACGGAATGGGTGCGGTATCCCCTGGCTTGGAGCAGATGTTCGGTCGCGGGACATCCGGACGGCAGAACGACATGTTTCCCGACGCAGACCGCATTGCATGCGAATCGTAACGCCTCATCGTCCGGGACGGGGAGCTGCCGGTCCTTCGGAACTCGTTGGACAATCGCGGACTGACCATAGGAATCGAAGGCAGGCGGGAAATAGAGTAGGTCTCCTCCGCTCAATGGGCAGAAACATGTATCGAGATGGTAAAACCGGCTGTCGACAAGTTCGAGTGGAATAATTTCCCGATGGAATCGCTCGCTGAGATGGGGGAATACACGGATGTCTGATCGCTGCCTATAGCCGCCGAACCAACAATCCGGAAAACCAAGGAGGTCCCCGGCACCTTCAAAGAACAATGCCTTCTCCAATGTCACCACGGCGTAGCCGTGCCCGCGAAACCAGTCTTCGAAGTATGCCTCCTCCCGTTGCCGTTCAGGATAGCGGAAGCGGCTCACCACAGCCGTGCAGTCGACCACGACCCCGGCATTGGCCGTAAATACCAGGTCTGGCAGCCCCGCAACCGGCGTCATCCGTTCAAGCGTCACCCCCAGATCCTAGACCATGCCACTGTTGAACGGCTCGTTCATGGTCCACCCGATTGCTGAGGCGCATCCAGGGGTTGATTTCATATTCGATTCCAAAATAGTCCGGAGGGCAGACGAGGAGCCGGGTCATGCCGATCTTCCCAGGAGTCTCGCCAGTTCGGAGAGAAACGATGCCGCGTCCATGACGAGACCGACGGCTTGAAAGCTGCCGCGATCGGACAGTTTGATCGGCACAGAGGGATTCACGTCTACACATACGGTCGGCACTGTGGCCGGCAGGAGATTGCCCGTGGCCACGGCATGCAGCGTGGAGGCAACCAGCAGGGCCAACCGAACGCCCGGAATCGCGGCGCGCATGGCCTTCTGCGCGAGAACGGAATCGGTGATTACGCCGGGGAGAGGGCCGTCATCGCGGATCGTTCCGGCCATGACCACCGGCACGTTGTGACGGACACAGGCTGCCATGATGCCCTGCTTCACCACTCCCGATGTGACTGCCGCATCGATGCTGCCGATAGCACGGATTTTATTGATCGTTCGCAAATGATGTTCATGGCCATGCGGAACCGCGCGTCCGGCCGCCAATCCATAGCCCAGCGATGTGCCGTACAGGTCAGCTTCCATATCGTGCGCCGCCAGCGCATTTCCGCAGAACAGGAGATGGACGAACCCCTGCTCGATCAGCCAGGTCAAGGCATCCCGTCCGCCGGCATGAATGATCGCAGGTCCTCCTGCCAGCAACACTCTTGAATCCGCCTGTCCCTGCCTGTGCCCTTCCCGGAGTTGACGCATCCGGGCGGCGACATCGGTGATGATATGGTGATGGGGCCGCTCCGACGAGACCTGCGACTCCATGAATCCAAACACATCCCGCTCGCGCGGGCGCTGCAAGGGAGTGACCCGTACCCCGTCACGGCCGACCACGATCCGGCCTCCTTGACGAACGTCCCCCATGGGGAGGGCGTGCGCAACGGTTCCCCGCGTATCTACCAGAATGCCGAGATCCATCTCGATCCGATCGACATCGATCCACTGTCCGTGGAGTCGGATCTGCGTGGGCAAATGGGTTGTGGCATAGAAGTCATCGGGGAAAATGCCGTCGGCAGGGGCCTCGGCGGTTCGACAGTCCGCCTCACGCTCGGCGCAAGCACCATGCGGCTGAATCGCTTTGAGAATGTCGTCCAAGAGCGTCGTCGATGATGCCCGGATGACGATGCGGGCGCGAGAGGGTTCTTCTCTTGTGGTTCCGATATGCACGTCTTCCAGGTCGAAGGCGCCACCCATCATCAGGATGATGTCCAGCACCTTCGCCAGAATCAGCGAATCGATAATGTGTCCGCTGATGAGGACGGTTTCTTGATGGAGGCTCATGGCGTCTCCTGGGGATGCCTCACTGATTCTATCAGTGAATGACCGGAGACCACAGGGGCATTGTAAATCACGACATGAGTGATGTGTCCGGTTCAGATGGTTTTCATCAATTCGCGCAATACACTCGTGGCATAGGCGCCGGGCGGGAGTGCAAAGGCCAGAGTGAGGACCGAACCATTCAGTGACCACTCCAACTCCGCCAACGGGATCCGTAACGCACGGCGTTCGCCGCGGAAGCCGCAGGCCTTTCCTGCTGCGACCAGGGCATCTCGTGTCGTTCCCGCTTCCGCGATGACGGCCTCTTCAATCTTGCCTGGCTCGCCATCGGCCCATGACGCCCGCGAACCGAATAGAATTCCCGTCGGGCTGATTTCAAAACGATCGGCGCGAGGCTGTTCCTGATCGGCGTCTTCGACTTGAAAACAGGCGCCGTTGTCCGACTTCATGGCCCAATCGCCCGCCAGCACACGATCGATACGGTCGATACGCCGGGCCAGCATGCGGTTGAAGAGAAATGACTGGTACGTATTCAGATACCAGATGCGTTTGGCCCGGCCCATTTTCTCGCGCCGCCGCGGATCGGTCAGCAAGGCGGCGCCGATCTGATAGTTATCGCCGCTCTTGCCCTGGCGCTGGGGGCCGAAGTAGTTGGGCACGCCGCGCGCACCAAGTCGATCGAGCACGGCCGGCACCGCCTCAGCGGCCCTGGCGGCAACGTCGCGGACGACCAAGCGAAAGTGGTTTCCGGCATGATGGCCGGTGCGTAATCGATTGCGATGTCGAGCCAGGACTTCCACAGACAAAAGCTGTTCATCGGTCTTCAGCTGCGACACCTGCTGAGGCGTGATTCCTTGCAGCGAGACCATTTGAGTGGTGATTGCGCGGGCGTCTTTTAACCCGGCGACTCCGATGGCCTGCGCTTTCACGCCGAGTGTCGACGAAAGGCGGCGAACGAGGTCCGGCGTCGAGAGACCCCGTTTGGAGATCCTCACATAGAGATGTTCTCCTTCCCCGCAGGGCAGATAGAGCGGGCGTTCCTCCACCTGAAAGTCTTCCGGCGTCGCGCGGATCTGTCCGCCGATGCCGGGGATATCGCTTGTGAGGAAGGGCTCGATTGATGGTTCCACGCGGTACTCCCTATCTCTAAATGGTCTGTATGCCGTTCAAGCGTCCATTAATTGTTGGCCAATAAGCCCATGCTATACTTTTTCTATTCGACTCGAGAGGGGCGAGAGAACAGCATGGATCATGGAATGAGCGCGCGTCAGAGATTATCATGGCCTGACCGCGTGCGATCCTCCGTCGGAGCTTGTCTGAGTGAGCCACTCTATAGACTGTTCAGCCTCGTCCCACAGTGGGAGTTTGGCCTGTCCGACCACGAGGTAACCCGGCATACCCATGTACATGGGCCGTTGGCAGGTCACCGCGCCGTCCATTTGACCGATTTGCATCTGGACATCTACTACCCACGTCATGATCGCATTGTGGACACCGTGAGGGCGCTTCAGCCCGATTGGATTTTCATCACGGGCGACTTGCTCAACGTGCCTGAAGGGCTCCCCCATCTCTTTCGATTTCTTGCGCGCCTGCGGGAAACCGCGCCGGTATTTGTGACATTGGGCAATCACGATCACTACAGCGGTGTGCCGGTGACGGACTACGCCGAATTGGCCGATCGGCATAAAATAACATTACTGGTGAATCAAAGTGTCTTTGTCTCAACGGAAAAAGGCGAGTTGGCGATCGTCGGTGTCGATGATCCGTCGCTGCACCGTGCCGATCTGCACTGTGTCCCGCCTCAGGCCGACCATCGCTTTACCCTGTTATTGGCCCATGCGCCGAATATCCTCGATCAAGTGAAGGCGCATCATGCCATCGATCTGATCCTGTGCGGGCATAGCCACGGGGGACAGTGGCAGGTGCCGGGCATCCCGACGTTCTGGCTGCCTCCCGGATGCAATGGCCGGGTGTCAGGCCGGTATGAGTCGGGCGAACACACCCTCTACATCAATCGGGGACTCGGCTGGTCTTTCCTCCCGTTCCGCTGGAATTGTCGGCCCGAGATCGCTGTACTTGAGTGGATTGAGGAGCGGAGTCAGACCTGACAGGCCGGCTATCGGCTGCGAATCCTTTCCAGGGCTTCCCGCGCCCGGCCCCTCACTGTTTGATCCCCGTCCTCCTCTGCGACCTGTGCCAGCCGATCCTGCGCGTCTGTCGCCCGCAGTCTCCCCAGCCCCAACGCCGCGCACGCGCGCACGTAGGCATGGTCGTCCTTCAGTGCGTTCACCAGAAGTGGCGCCACCGACGGATCTTGCAAGACACCCAGATGACTGGCTGCCATGCCTCTGATGCGATGGCGTTCGTCGCCTAAGGCTCGCTGAAGCGTCACCACCCAGAGATTTTTCAATGCCGGCGCGATCTCTTCAAGTCCTTCAAGCCGGTAGGCATTGCATTCTATGAGGGCAAACGACAGGTCCAGCTTCTTCTCCTCCGCCTGCTCACGCTGGAAGGCGCCAATGAGCCGATGCCGTTCACGGCGCGTTGCCGCGTGCCGCCGGATTTTCACAATCGCGGCCAGGACCATCGACGCAACGGCCGCTCCTCCGGCAGCGACAGGCAGCGCCTGATCGGTGACATAATCTTGGGTTTCTGCGGGCAGCCGTTTCCAAATCCACACGCCGGCTACGATGAGGCCGATCAGAATGACGATCGCCGTTGGAGAGAACTGCCCTCGTTCGTGATGGTCCGTCATGGGAACAGGATCTTACGGGCGCAATCGATCAGCCGTCAACGAACTCCTGGACGGGCTCCGCCTTGACGATTCATCTGCTTCCCACTATTCTCCGTTCATGGAAGTGCCCCATCTGAAGGACGATCCCTACCTCAAGCTCGTTCGGCCCTTGGTCGAGGCCTATCTGGCCTTCTGGCGTACAGGCAGCCGGCACATCAAATCCATGAGGTTGACCCCGTCCCAATTCGATGTGCTTGTGACGCTGGGCGATACCGGCGGTATGACCTGTTCCGATTTATCAGAGCAAACCCTTGTGACCAAAGGCACGCTGACTGGAGTGCTGGACCGTCTGGCGTCAAAGGGGTTGATCAGGCGGGAGACGATACGCGGGGATCGCCGCTATACGAAAGTGTCGTTGACGGCAAAAGGCGATGCGCTCTTTCGCAAAACTTTTGCGGCGCACGTCGATTTCCTTCATCCATTCTTCGAGCGAGCCTTGAGCCCTCAAGAGGTGGAGCAGGCGTGCGCATTGCTTCTGCGCCTGCGGGACAGCTTTCGCCAGGATGGTTGAGGCAGGGTATTCAGCGGAGAGCAGCCAACATGAACAATGCTCCCCACAACAGCGCCATACGACGTGTGATGGTCGGCACGGACCGCTCCAAAACGGCAGACCATGCCGTTCAGTGGGCCGCTGAGTTCGCTGACCGCTACGGGGCAGAGTTGTTTGTGGTGCAGGTGATCGTGCCGAACCACCCGTCCACCACGGAATTCGGGGCAGCGGAGCATACACGAGCCGCTGCCGCCAACGATGAGCTCGGCAATGTCGTGAGGCAGTTGGCGGGAGAGCGAGGACATGCCCTCGTCGCGATTGATCCCGATCCGGCACTGACCATCGTCCGCGCCGCTGAGCGTGAAGCCATCGATGTTCTGGTGGTCGGTAATTCGGGCATGGCCGGACGAAAGGAGTTCCTGCTCGGTAACGTACCGAACCGCATCAGCCACAATTCCCATTGTACCGTCATTATTGTGAATACCCTCCTATCCGGGGGTGAGCAGGCTCCTGAATCGGTGCGAGTACTTCAGTCCAAGGGTGAACCTCAAGCTTTCGAGCCTCACCTGGCAGGCCGAGCCATGCATATCGCGACGGTCATGGCGAAGCATGGCCTCAAAGAGCTCTTCAGCCCGCCCGATCAATTGGACGTTTCCATTCGCCGTCAGCAGGCCAAGCGCCTGCGCGCGGCGCTCGAGGAGCTGGGCCCGACCTTCTCAAAGCTCGGCCAAGTGCTGTCGACCCGCCCGGATCTTCTTCCTGCGGAATACATCGAAGAACTCGCGATGTTGCAGAGTCACGTGCCCCCCATGCCCGAGCGTGAGGTTGTTCGAGTAGCCGAACAGGAGTTGGGGGTGCCATGGGAGGATGTGTTTGAGTCGATTGACCCCAAACCGCTTGCTGCCGGGACCATCGCCCAAGTCCATCGGGCCACGCTCGAAAACGGCGACCGAGTCGTGATCAAGGTTCAGCGACCCACCGCTCGGGTCGACATCGAGCAGGATCTCGCTCTGCTAGAGATATTCGCTCAAAAGGTGGGGCAACGTCAGGCCCTCAACCAGGTGGTGAACATGGAGGCGGTGTTCAAACACCTTGCCACGTCACTGCAGCGCGAACTCGATTTTTGCCAAGAAGTCGACAATATCGGGCGGATGCAGACTGTCCTTGCAGACTATGACCGGTTGGCGGTCCCCTCTGTCTACCGGGAGCTGTCGACAGCCCGCTTATTGGTGATGGAGGAGATTCAAGGCGGCTCGATCGCACAGGCGCCGGAAGGCCCGGAGCGTATCGAGGCGGCCCGCCAGCTGTTGGAAAGTTTCTACAAGCAGATCGTCGTCGACGGTTTCTTCCATGCCGATCCTCACCCGGGCAATCTCATGTGGTGGAAGAACCGCATCTACATTCTCGACTTTGGAATGGTCGGCGCCATCGATGCCAAGGTACGGGAACATCTTCTGTTGTTGCTGATGGCTCTGTGGAAGGAAGATGTGGCCTTTCTCAGCGATGTCACGCTGATGATGACGGGTGCGATCGACCGCAGTGATCTGGACGTTCCGCGGTTTCAAAGCGAAATCGGCGAGGTGATGGCGAAATACAGAAAGGCGGCCCTTGCTGAGATGCAGATCGGGCCGCTGCTGCAGGAAATGAGCGCGATCGCATTTCGGCACGGGGTGCCGATGCCGGCCTCACTCACGCTCGCAGCCAAGGCGCTGGCGCAGGTCCAGCTGGCGACCGCGAATCTTGACCCAACGCTTGATCCGTATGACGTCGCGGGCAAGTTTTTGATGCGCGTCATGATCAAGCGGATGGGGGCCGCGCTCGATCCCAAAGCGATCGCCTATCAAGTACAGAAGCTACAAGTGCGAGCCGAAAGGGTGACCGAAGCGATCGAACACCTGATTGGCGCTCGTCCCGGCCAGAAGCTGGTGGTAAATTTCAAGGCCAACTCGCTCGAAGATATGGTTCGACGAACCGGGCGGCGCCTGGCGCTGGGTTTTGCCGCTGCAACAAGCATCCTCTCCTGTGCGCTCACGGTCATGTCGGGAACAGTCGCAGATTGGATACCGGTCACGTTCGGGATCGTGGCCGGACTGCTGACTCTTGGATTGGTCCTCGATCTGATGCGAGGACGTTGACGGTGCGTTGTTCTGGCGGCGATTGAGCGGACCCTACGCTTCGAGTTTGTCGCGCCTGATCGAGCGCAGGACGGCTCTCTCGAGTAAGTAGGCGATCACCGACATTCCGATCGAGATGAGTCGGTATTCTATGTGCCGGATAATGGTCCGATGGCCGACCTTGGTTGGGGAAGCACCGTTGGGCATGGCGATATTATCAATCAACGTGTCACCGGCTGCAAGACGCAAGTATTCCATGTCCGGCATTCACCGATCCAGGCTTGGGCCGTCATGATGGATGATCGCGTCTCGGCATGGCTGGAAAGTCTCGGTCTCGATCGCTATCGGGACGTATTTCAGCAGAACGCCATCACATGGGATGTCCTGCCCGAACTGAACGACGGTGATTTGGCATCTCTGGGCGTTGTGCTCGGCCATCGGAAAAGACTCCTGCGCGCCATCGCGCACCTGCCACAAAAGGCCGACAGCGATGGGCTTCAGACTGTACCCATCGCAACCGACCCGGAAGCAACGCCGTTCCCTTCCGGCCGAGATCAAGCGGAGCGACGCCAATTGACCGTCATGTTTTGTGATCTTGTGGGCTCGACGGCGCTGGCTCGCCGGTTGGACCCCGAAGACCTCCAGGCCTCTATCAGGCGTTTTCTGGATACCTGTGGTGCGGCGATCAGCCGATTCAACGGCTATATCGCAAAATACATGGGTGACGGACTCTTGGTGTATTTTGGATATCCCCATGCCCATGAGCACGACGCCGAGCGTGCGGTGCATGCCGGACTGGCCGTGATTGAGCTGGTAAAGGCGCTCCCTCGGGAGTATCGCCCCGAGCAGGAATGTGAAATTGCGACACGAATCGGAATCGCGACCGGTCCCGTCATCGTCGGCGAACTCATCGGACAGGACACCGCCAAAGAACGGTCGGTGTTCGGTGAAACGCCGAATCTGGCCTCTCGCCTCCAGGGAGTGGCGGCGCCGAATCAATTGATCGTTGATTCAGTGACGAAGCGTCTGGTCGGGGGAGAGTTCGAGTTTGCCGATCAGGGGACGGTTTCTCTCAAGGGGTACGAGACGCCGGTTCGAATCTGGCAGGTGTTGAGTGCCAAGCCGTCGGCCAGCCGGTTCGAGTCGTATCGATCCGGCCGATTAGCCGATTTCATCGGCAGAGAGCACGAAGCGGCGCTGCTTCTCGGGCGCTGGCGCGAAGCGGTCGACGGTGAAGGCCAGGTCGTGCTTCTCTGCGGCGAAGCCGGCATCGGCAAGTCCCGGCTGGTTCGATATCTGCGTGACCAGCTTACCGGGGATCGCTATGAGACGATCCAATCTCAGTGCTCACCGCACCATACCAATACGGCACTGTATCCCGTGGTTACCTATCTGCGACAGGCAGCGGGGTTGGCCGGTGAGGACAGCGCTCCTGCGCAACTGCACAAGCTTGATGCGCTGGTAGCCAACAGCGGCCTCGACGACCGCGTCACGATTGCCTTGCTCGCGGATCTGCTCTCGATCCGAGGAGACGAGCGATACCAGCTGCCGAACGTGTCGCCCGACAAACGCAAAGACATGACTCTGGAAGCGCTCGTGCAGTATTTGCATAGGCTGGCGGATCACTCCCCGGTATTGCTCATCGTGGAGGATGCGCATTGGCTTGATCCCACTACGCTGGATCTCATGACACGCACCATCGACCGGATCAGGCAGATGCGCGTGTTGCTGCTGATCACTTTTCGACCGGACTTCAGGCCGGTGTGGTCGGAATACAGCCACGTCACATTTCTGACATTGAACAGGCTTCCGCGCCGGCAGAGCGTCGAGCTGATTGCCACGATGACCGGAGGAAAGGTGCTTCCGCAAGAGGTGCAGCAGGCGATTCTGGCCAAAACCGACGGGGTGCCGCTGTATATCGAAGCGTTGACGGAGAATCTTCTGGAGACCGGATTGCTGGCCGAAGGAACCGACGCATTTACCCTCAAGGCTCCGTTGAAGGACATGGTCATTCCGGACAGTCTGCAAGCGTTGCTCATGGAGCGGGTCGATCGATTGGGGCCGGTTAAGGAAATCGTTCAGATCGGAGCGGCAATCGGACGGGAGTTCACCTATGAGCTGCTACGGGCCGCCGTCGATGTAACGGACAACCGGCTCAACGGCGCCCTCGATCTGTTTGTTAAGTCAGGGATCATTCTGCAGGAGGGTGAACGACCGCTTTCGCGATATCGGTTCAAGCATATGCTTGTCCAGGAAGCGGCCTACAACACGCTCCCCAAAAAATCTCGCCGGCTCCTCCATGCCCGCATTGCTCAAACACTGGAAGAGAAATTCGCCGAGCGCGTACGGTTGGAACCGGAACTCCTGGCCTACCACTGTGAACAGGCAGGTCTGACCCGTTCGGCCATCACGTACTGGCATCTCGCGGCCCGAAGAGACGCGGACCGGTCGGCCAATGTCGAAGCGTTGAACCATTTCAATCGAGCGTTGGCAATGGTGAAGGAACTGCCGGAGGGTCCCGAGCGGGATACCTCGGAGTTGGAGCTCCTCATCGCGCGAGGAGCCCCCATGGTGACGGTGAAAGGATATGCCTCGCAGGAGATCGAGCGTAATTATCTCAGGGCAAAGGAACTCGCCCAGGAGAACAGCGACTCCGGGCATCACTTTCTCGCGGTGTGGGGGCTGTGGGTCTTCCATCTGGTCAGGGGGCCTCTTGCAACAGCATGCGACCTGGCTGAGCATCTCTTGTCTCTCGCACAGCGCGAGCACAACCCGGATATGCTGATCCGCGCACATGAGAGTGTTGGCTCGACCTATTCCTTCCTTGGCCGGTTTAGTGAAGCTAAAGCCCATTTGCTCGCCGCCAAGTCCCTGTATGATCCCGCCCGGCATCGCTCACAGGCCCTCCCCTATACGCAGGATCCCGGCATCACCGCGAGAATCATGCTCGCCAGAGCGCTATGGATATTGGGAGAGGTCGATGAGGTCGAAGCGCTCTCGCGGGAGGCCATCGGGATGGCAAGAGAGTTGGAACACCCCTTCACGCTGGCGTTCACCTTGACGACCGTGGCCTGGACCTATTCCACGCTTCGAGACACAGAGCAGACATTACATCTCACTGAAGAAGCCATCGCGCTGTCGACCAAATATTCATTTGAAGTGCCGTTAGCGTGGGCGACATCTCTGCAAGGGTGGGCTCTGGATCAAAAAGGAGACGAGGAAGGTCTGGGCAGGCTCGTGAAGGGCCTCTCGGCTGCACAAGCCGCCGGTGCGAGTCTCAACAACACGTTTACGTTGGCGCTCCTCGCAGAAATCCATTTACAGCAGAAACGCATCGCTGAAGGCTTGGGCGCACTGTCAGAGGCGCAGAAACTTGTCTCCTCCCAGGGAGAACGCTGTTGGCAAGCGGAACTGCTTCGGCTGAAAGGGGAATTGTTGCTGGAACAGTCCGAGCCATCCATCTCCGCAGCGGAGCAGTGTTTTGCTGAAGCCCTGAGGGTTGCACAGGATCAGCATGCAAGCATGCTTGAACTTCGAGCCGCGGTAACTGAACCGGCCGGATGCTGCGAAGCAAGTCTTGCATGCGGCTTGTTCCCGGTTTGCCGGACAGGTTGCCAATCCCGACTTGATTGAGGCTCGGAAAATTCTTGCGCAGGTAAGTGTATGAGACCGAGCTTGCCATATTCTCACCAGTTGTTGTATCCGATGTGTGAACTATGCGTTTGACAATTCTCGGATCCGGCACCAATGTTCATCCCACCCGCGCTGCCGCCGGTTATCTGGTGCAGACGGATCAGACCCTACTGCTGGATTTCGGCCCGCGTACGTTGATGAATCTGATCAAGACCGGTGTGGACCGCCATCGGATCACGCATGTCCTCTTTTCCCACTTTCACGCGGACCATTTTTCAGATTTCATCACGTTTTTCTTCGATGCGATGATCTTCACGAAGTACCAAGGCGGGAAACGTCCGCCGCTCACCGTCATCGGCCCGCCCGGGACAAGAAGTCTTTTCAAGACTCTGTTTGCGACACTCCCAGGCTTTAGCCGCGCGCCATTCGGCGTGACGTTGAAGGAAGTCGATGACCGCCCATTCTGGATCGGTCGGACGAAAGTTCTTCCACGAAGGGTGACCCATAGTCCCCGCCTGCATTGCTTGGGGTACAGACTGGAGTACAGTGGAAAGGTGCTCGCTTATTCAGGAGATTCACAATACTGCACCAGCCTCGTGCGTCTCTGTGGCGATGCCGATCTTGCCGTTCTTGACTGTTCATTCCCGGCCAATCAACCGGGCCCTGTCCATTTGCACGCCGGACAGTGCGGACAGGTGGCTCACGAGGCAGGGGTTGGTCAACTGATCCTGTCACACTTCTATCCGATTGCAGATCAGTACGATGTGAAAGCTCAAGCAGGAGAACGGTATGAGGGCACAATCATTGTAGTAGGCTACAGCCCTTCTTCGCGAGGCTCTCCGCCCAAGATTTCGATAAACCTGGTCAGACGGGACATCTTGACCGGTTCATCCAGCTTTGCATAAATCGACAGAAGATTCTTCACCATGCGGGACAGGATCGCGCGAACCGGGCTCGGTTGCAAATATTTGTCGTCGAATCCATACCCTGCTTCCGTCAAAAACCGTGCACAGTTTTTTTCGGTCAACAGCGCGCCGCCGTTGAAGCAATCGATGAAAATTTTGTAACGATCGGATTCGTACTTCACCAGGAAATGCCCGGGCATTCCAATGCCGAACAGCGGGAGACCCAGGCGCTGCCCGATGAGCAGATAGACCACCGAGAGGCTGATCGGAATGCCGACTCGCCGGTCGATCACACAATTGAGGTAGCTGTTTTCTACTTCATAATAGTTCTTGGTGTTGCCTTTGAACCCCTGCTCGGCAAACACGTAGCGATTGAGGGCGTTGACGGTTTCTTCCCCGGAGGCGCGAAGGCCGATTCGGGCCCGCACTTCCTGCGCCATGGTGTCCAGCCGTTCTTGATAGCGGGGCACGTCCAGAGCCGCATAGGCGTGGCGGGCGATCAAGAACGTCCCCGTTTCAAGGCTCATGGCCTTGTCCGGAAGCGCCGCCAGTTCGACCAGTTCCTCTTCCAGCTTGCCCCAGCGGATTTCTTCGAGGACGGATGCGATTCGATCGGCCATCTCCGGCTGTTCGATTTCAGCCTCTTGCAGGAGCGGGACCGCGGCAGGTCCGATCGTAATCAGCTTCCCGCTGATGGTGCGGACGATTCGATCGTCCTCATCGGAGAGCAGGCGAATCAGGGCGCGGATTTGGCCTTCTGGAATGACCATCGTTCGTCTTCGTATCCCGTATCGTGCTACACAGAAGAGCGTATAGCTTATGGCGCATAGCACGGACACGGCACAAGACCATATCCAGTCTTCAATCTCTGTCGCGTGTCATGAGCCATCTGCTATCGGCTCCCCGCTTTCCTACCCCATGGCCCGGCGGAAGGCTTTGGCCCCGCCGTACAGGCACAGCGCATCGAAGACCAGCATGACCAGTACGACCATGCCGACGTGCGGCAAGGCTTCACTCCATCCGGACAGAATCAACGGCCGCACCGCATCGATGGCCCATGTCATGGGATTGAACTGGGCGAGAACACTCATCCATCCCGGCATGGCCGCCAACGGCACGAGCGCTGAGCTCAAGAAAATCATCGGCAGGGACAGGAATCCCAACACGGAGAAGAAGTCGCCGTGGCTTTTCACAGAAAAGGCCATGGCCATCGAAATGGCGGTCAATCCGACACCGAACATCATACCGATCAGGAGAATCGTTGCGATGCCGAGCAAGCCGGTAGCCGGATGGACGCCGAAGAGGAACGCGACGCCGAGGATGACGAGCACTTGCAGCGAGGTGATCGTCATGACGAAAATAAACCGGCTCAAAATGACGGAGCTGCGATGGATCGGCGTCGACATGAGGCGTTCGAGAAAGCCGTTTTCTTTGTCGAACAGCAGATCCACGCCGCCGGCCAATCCATTGTTGAGGACGGTCATGACGACCACCCCGGCGGCCAGAAAGCTGATGTAATTCGGCGCCTGGGTCACCTGCGAATCCGCGGCCCGCTGAAACAGATTGCCGAAGAAGATCAGCCAGAACAGCATCGGCTGTACCAGCGTGAACAGCATGCTGAATTTCTCGCGGCTCAGCCGGAGAACCCACCGCATCGTCAACGCACGGATTTCCTGCCAATAGTCTTTCATGACGTGAAGCGTGAAGCGTGAAACGTGAACCGAGGGCCCCGGAGCGCGAAGCCCTCCGGAGTCTTTCGAATGACGTGCGACGCCTGACGGTTATTCCTCCTTTGGGATGTCATCCTGAATGCGGCGGCCTGTGTGGGCGATGAAGACGTCGTCCAGCCGCGGGCGATTGTATTGAATGAATTCGATGCTGCACCCCAGTCGATTGGCCGATTCCAAAATGACGGGCAACGCCTTTTCCGGCGACTCGACCCGAATGTCGAGCCCTTTCGCCGTGAGCCGCACTGCTTTAATCGCGGGCTGGTTTTTCAACGCCGATTCCAAGCCTGCCATGCGATCCGTTTCTTTGAGGGTCAGCGAGACGATGTCGCCGCCGAGCGCGATCTTGAGTTCGGCCGGCGCGCCGAGGGTCTTGATCTTGCCGCCGTCGATGATGGCCAACCGGTCGCACAGTTGATCCGCTTCGTCCAGGTAGTTGGTCGTCATCACGATCGTCATGCCGCGCGCCTTCAGCATCCGTACGTATTCCCAAATCCTGAGCCGGCTTTGGACGTCGAGCCCGAGCGTCGGTTCGTCGAGAAACAACACTTTCGGGTTGGGAAGCAAGCCGCAGGCAATGTCGAGTTTGCGCTTCATGCCGCCCGAATAGGTTTTGGCCGGCCGGTCTGCGTGGCTCTCCAACTCGACCAGCTTCAATAATTCGGCGATGCGCTTGGCTGCCTCTTCTTTGGTCAGATGGTAGAGCGCGCCGAGCAGCTGGAGGTGTTCACGGCCTGTGAGAAACCGGTCGATCGCCCGTTCCTGCGGCACATACCCGATCAGCATGCGGACCGTGTCCGCTTCGCGCACCGTATCGTGCCCGAAGACGCTGGCGGTGCCGGATGTCGGATGCAACAGTGTGATGAGCGTGCGAAGCGTCGTGCTTTTTCCTGCGCCGTTGGGGCCCAGCAAGCCGAAAATTTCACCGGCATAGACTTGGAAAGACAGATCGTCGACGGCCTTGTGGGCATCGTAGGTTTTGCACAGGCGGCTGACTTCAATCGCGATGGCCCGATCCATTTACTCCCATCCTCCCGCGCCTTGCCGGTCGTGCAGCATAAATTGAATCAGATCGTTCAGGCGGCGCGCCCGCTGGAGCAATCCCTCGGCTTCCAACAAAAACTGTTTTTCCAGCGGAGTGCATTCCAGATAGGTGGAGAGGGTATTCACCAGCACGTCGTCGCTGACTTCTTCGCGGAAGAACCCCTGCCAGGCCGTGTTGTCCTCCCGTGTTTGGAGGTATCGGCTGAGCAGTTCAACCAATGCGCGCCGAACGCCTGTCGCAAGCCGTTCTTCCGAGAGCTGGGGCGTGAGCTGAATCGTCGCTTCGCGATAGGGCTTCTCGAAATGCTCTTGCTGGATGTCGCAGCGTTCGAGTCCTTGGAGCAGGATGTTCGAGCGGCCGTCAGACAGCGGTTGCGCGCTCATGATGCGTCCGACGCACAGCGTGGGATAAATCGCCGGATTTCCGTAGTAGTCCGTCTCCCAGCCTTCTTTGAGCAAGGCCATGGCGATGCACCGGTGCCCCATTGCCGCGTCGGCCACCATTTGACGATACCGCGGTTCGAAAATGTGAAGCGGCAAATAGGTCTTCGGGAAAAAGACGACATTGGGCAGCGGAAATACCGGCACCCGATTGGGGATTGGAAACGGTTCGACTCGTCCGGAGGAAGATGGGCCCTTGGGCTCACGCTCGCGATCAATCTGCATGGCTCACGATAGCTGAGGGATGTGAAAATTGTCAACGGAGCCGCAGGCACGCGGCTGTGCGGGATGAGTGAGCGAATGCCGCTCTGGCACTGGTGATTTGTGCGGTCATGATTCCCGTGCTATAACCGTTGCGAGATGCGATGGACAATGTTTGCCCAACGCAGTCGGTTTTCGCCGCTCGCGGGGAGCATACCCGCCGGCGTCTGTGCTGTCGTGGTGCTCGCTGCATGGCTGGCAGGTAATCACTCCGCTGCCTTCGGAGCGGATGCTCCTGCGACGCCGTTCAAGCCGGCGACCGCAGGCTACCGGTACGATTTTCCCAGAGACCATGGATCGCATCCGGCCTATCGAACCGAATGGTGGTATTACACGGGCCATCTTCAGGCGAAGAACGGACGGGCCTTCGGTTTTGAGTTGACCTTCTTTCGACGGGCCATTCCACCCGACGAGGTCAAGACACAGCCCTCGCAGTGGTCGGTGAATCATCTGTATTTCGCCCACTTTGCCGTGACCGATGTCGGGGGGCGACGCTTTTATTTCTCCGAGAAGCTGAGCCGGGCCGGCTTAGGCAAGGCCGGGGCGGAGGAATCCCGTCTGCATGCCTGGATCGACGATTGGCGGGCCGAGATGCAGGCCGGTCCGGGCGGCACACAGACGTTGTTTGCGCGCGCCGGGACGTTCGCGCTGTCTCTGACCCTTCAGCCCTCGAAGCCCCTGGTCATTCATGGACAGGACGGCATCAGCCGCAAAGGCGCGGAGTACGGACAAGCTTCGCATTATTATTCATTCACAAGATTGGGTACGACCGGCACGCTTTCAATCGGCGACGAACGGTTTGAGGTGACCGGGACCAGTTGGATGGATCATGAATTCGGATCAGCCGATCTGGGCAAGGATTTCGTCGGGTGGGACTGGTTCAGCATTCAATTGGCGGACAACAGCGAACTGATGGTGTATCGCCTGCGTCGAAGCGATGGATCGCCAGATCCTGCGTCCAGCGGCACGGTGGTGTCACCCGACGGACAGACTCGCCATCTTCCGGTAGGAGACATCCGTATCGAATCCACCGGGACCTGGACCAGTCCGAAGAGTCGGGCGATCTATCCCAACCAATGGCGGATCACGATACCGTCTCTGGACATGAAGCTGGACCTTGCCCCGGTACTTGCAGATCAGGAACTCCGAACCACGAGCAGCGCGCAGGTGACGTATTGGGAAGGAGCTGTGTCGGTCTCCGGTACCAAACAGGGCCGGCCCATACAGGGTGAAGGCTATGCGGAGCTGACAGGCTATGCGGAGCGGATCGAACAGCGGCTGTAATTGAAAACAGGACGGACTGCACCTCTGGGGCTATTCGGTGTGGTGTCGTTTGATCTCAGCGATAGCTTCGGGAGTTCCGATGGCCGCTAAGGCATCTCCTGCAGCTGAGGCGAGGTACGTTCCTCGTTGATCCATCAACTTTGACAGGGCCGGGACAGCCGGGGCGGCTTTGGGTCCCATGCTCAATAAGACTCTCACGGCTGTTTCGCGTACGGTTCGCCGTGAATCATCAAGTGCATCGGCGAGCGCAAGCACGGCTTCTTTTGACTCAAAATTCTCCAACAACATGGCGGCCCAGGGCCGCATGGCATCGCTCCCCCCCTTCAACAGCGAAATCAGAAAAGACTGAACCTCAGGGGAGGTTTTCCCGATGCAGGCGAGGGAAGACAGGAAATGGGAATTGATCGGCTGCAACACGCTTGGGTCGTTCAAGAGGCGGATGAGTTCCGGTATGGCACTCGAGGATTCAGG
>LNFM01006566.1_pt1 | contig 19032 bp, 21 predicted proteins | sample 596031 | NCBI WGS metagenome assembly LNFM01 (sample SAMN04254537, study PRJNA301005) | activated carbon metagenome | isolation source: dual media filters at the Ann Arbor, Michigan drinking water treatment plant | place: USA: Ann Arbor | reverse complement strand
GGAGGGCGCCGCCGGAGATTCAGCGGCGCGGCTCCTCTGGACGGCGCCCGGTAATTCCGGGCCTCGGCCGGTGCGGCGCCCGCGTCCGTGCTTCGCAGGCACGGCCCCGGGCGACGGCGGGGCTCCGCCCGGGACCACTGACGGGTCTCTGCCAGGAGCTGGCTGATGACAGGCGGCCCCGGTCGGTCGCCGTCAAAAGCGCGGCCCGCCGTCGCAGTGAAAACGCCGCCGACGGTGCGCCGAGAGGCGGCTGCGTTGTTCGCGCAACGCGGCGATATCAGGAACGGCCCTGCGTCTTTCGGCGCGCCGTCCCCCCTCGCTTTTTCGAAGCGAGGGAACCGAGACTGAAGGCGATCCCGGCGCCTCAAACAATACGGGCGATGGCGCGCGCCCTGGTGGTGCGCCGCACAACAGATGCCCGCCCTTCCGCCAAAGCATGACCGCGCGCCGCGCGGGTCGGATAGGGTGCCCCGCCGGAACCAGACATGACCTCCTCCACGATTGCCGCTGCCCCCTCGCGCGCCGCCGATGCCAAAACCATCGGGCTGGTGAGCCTCGCGCATTTCGTCAGCCACATCTACATCCTGATCCTGCCGCCGCTGTTCCCGTTCCTGCGGGCCGAATTCAACGTCAGCTATACCGAGCTGGGCGCCGCGCTCGCGCTGTTCAACGTGCTGTCGGCGGTGCTGCAGACGCCGGCGGGCTTTCTGGTCGACCGCACCTCGGCCCGCACCGTGCTGGTGGGCGGGCTGGTGCTGGGGGCGGTGTCGCTGCTCGGCGCCTCGCTCACCTCCGGCTTCTATGCCTTCACGCTGATGTTCGCGGTGCTGGGCATCGCCAACACCGCCTATCACCCGGCCGATTACGCGCTGCTCTCCACCCGGGTCTCCGGGCCGCGCACCAGCCAGGCCTTTTCCATCCATATCTTCGCAGGTTTTCTCGGCACCGCGATCACCCCGGCGGTGATGCTGGTGCTGGCAAGCTATTTTGGCTGGCGCGGGGCGTTTGTTGCAGGCGCCGCGCTGGGATTCGCCGTGGCGGTGGCGATCGCGGTGTTTGGCGACGTGCTGGGCGGGCGCGAGGCCGCGCAGGTCAAGGCGGGAACGGCGGGGGCCGCGCCCGCGCCCTCGGCGCAGGACTGGCGCGTGCTGATGACGCTGCCGGTCCTGCTCAACCTGATCTTTTTCATCCTGATCGCCGGGATCTCGTCCGGCACGCAGAACTACACCATCGTCGCGCTGGAGGCGGCCTGGGGCACGCCGTTGTCGGAAGCCGCGACCGCGCTCACGGTGTTCCTGATGATGAGCGCGGTGGCGGTGCTGGCCGGCGGCTGGCTGTCCTCCCGCACCGAGCGGCACGACGTGGTGGCGATCGCGGGCCTTGCCCTGAGCGGTTTTGCGCTGCTGCCGGTGGCTCTGGTCGATCTCGGCCCGGTCCTGCTGTTTGGCTGCATGGCGGTGTCGGGCTTCTTCTACGGGCTGATCCAGCCCTCGCGCGACATGATCGTGCGCGCGGTCACCCCGCCCGGCGCGTTTGGCCGGGTCTTTGGCTTCGTCACCACCGGCTTCAATATCGGCGGCATCATCGCCCCGCCGGCTTTTGGCTACATGATGGACCACGGCGCCCCCCGCGCCGTGATCGTGATCACCGCGATCTGCGCGCTGGTCGCGATCCCGACCGTGATGATCACCGTGGCGCGCGGCAAGGCCGCGGCCGACCAGGCCTAAGAGCCTGTCACCTCAACGCAATCAGGCCGGGGGCACCGGCCGCCCATGCACGGATTCTTAAAGTTGATGGCGTCTCATCCGCACAGGGACATTCAGGGACGGAGAGAGATCATGCGCAAGCTCCTGATGATGGGCGTTGTTTTCCTCGCCTGCGCGGCGGCGCCTGCGCATGCGGCCAGCGATCGGATGCTGACCGGCGTTGCCATCGGCGCGGGAACCGGCGCGCTGATCGCCGGCCCCGTCGGGGCGGTGGCCGGCGGGGTGATCGGCGGCGTCATCGGCGGCCCGCGCATTTCCCGCGGCGGCAAACGCTGCTGGTACGACCGGGCCGGCTATCGTCATTGCAAATATTATTGAGCGATCAGCATCTTCACTGAAAAAGCCCGGCGGTCCGGCCGGGCTTTTTGTTTTGCGGTCGCGCCTCGCAATCGAATTGCGCAAAGTTCCGCTTGCGAATCCAAACATCATGCAGCGTCAAAGGCTTGATCGCGAGTTCCCGCGATGACGCGCGCGTCTGTCGCAATGCACGCACGGCTTCTGTGGACAACCGGTGGATAAGAAACATGAGCGCGGGGAATCGGCTGCGCGTGTCACTAGAGTGTCAAGCAAGCATGAGTGCGTAAGGAGGTTGCGTCAGTCATGTTGAAGTATCGGTGTCCCAACAACAGGCAGGAAGTCACAACAAGTATCAAGACGGACGAAGTTGTGTTGCTTGAGATGCGGTCTCTCAAGCTCTCGCTCTGGTGCCCACATTGCGGCAGTTCGCACCAGGTCAAGGCGAGCGAAGCCTACGTTGAGTAAACAGAGACAGGTGCATGTGTCCGTTGCGGCGTGTCAGGCCGCCACGGTCAGCAGTGCGCCGAGATTTTCGATGACATGACGCGGCGCATGGTCCGGATATTCGTCCGGCATGGCCGCGCGGTTGATCCACACGCCGCGAAAGCCGAAGGCTGCGGCGCCCATCACATCCCATCGGTTGGATGACACGAACACCACGTCGCCGGCTGCGATGCCAAAGGCCTTTGTCGCCAGCGCATAGACTTCCGGCCGCGGCTTGTAGATCCGGATCGGATCGACCGACAGCACCTGATCCAGCAGGCGGTTCAGGCCGGCGCCATTGACGGCGGCCGTCAGCATGTTCGGCGAGCCGTTCGACAGAATTCCGGTCCGGCTGCCGCGCTCTTTCAGCGCCTGCAAGGTTGGAGCCGCGTCCGGGAAGGCGTCGAGCGCGAAATAGGCCTCCAGCAGCTTCGGCTTGATGGCCTTGTCGACCGAAGGGTAGCGGGCGAGCGCATAATCGAGCGCGCGCCCGGTCAGGGTCCAGAAATCCTGGTACTGTCCTGCCAGCGTCAGGGTCCAGGTGTATTCGAGCTGCTTGGTCCGCCACAGATCGGAAAGCAGGTCGGCCTGCGGTCCGCAGGCCTCGCGGTGCTTCCCGATCGCGGCATGCACGTTGAAGAGCGTGCCATAGGCATCGAAGACATAGACCGGCTCAGCCATCGCTTGCTCCTGTCAGCGGGTGACGGGCGGGATCGTGAACATGTCGGTAATGTTGCGGCCACGGATATCGTAGACCCGCGCGAAGACCACGCCATCGCGCACGATTTCGACTAGAACGGGGGCCTTCAGTTCCGCGCAGTAGAATTCCCCGAGCATCATGGCGAAGTCCGCGCCCTTGGTGTCCCAGGTCGCCAGAAAATCCGGACCCAGTTCTACCGTCGCCGACGAATGAGGACCGCAGACGGCAATGCGCCAACGCCGACGTTGCGTCGGAGCTTCCAGCCGCTCGACCAGTTTTGCGTGCAGTTCCTGCGACGCCTGTTTGAACGCGAGGCCCCAGTAATCCAGCATGTAGCGGTTGTTGGCCTGCTTGATCCCGCCGGAGAGCCAGTTGAAGTGCGTGTACTGATAAGGATGCAGCCGCACCATCGCGGCCACCGGCAGCAGGAGTCCGATCAGGATCAGCGCTGCAACGGCGACGGCCGTCGGCCGCGCACGGCGAGACAGGGCGGTCAAAAGCCAGGCGCCGCCGAGACCGCCGAGAATCGCCAGCGGCGGCATGACAAAGGCAAAGTGGCGGATGCCGTTATACATCGCCGGCCGCGCGATGACGGCAATCAGAAGCGGCAGGAAAGCGGCCATCACGATCAGCACCAATGCCGCCTTGCGGCGGATCGGCCGGCCGGAGGCTACCGCCGAAATGCCGATCCATCCCGCGCCAATGACCGAGAGTCCCAGAAACATCTCGGGCAACTTGAGCGAGAACAGCACCGGAATATAGCTGCGCGGCATGTCGGGCACGGAGATCGGCGTACCCTCGAACATTTCCTTCCACGGCTTTTCGAAGAACTGTGCAAAATAGCCGACGGCGCGGACCGGATTGAGCGGTTCAAGGACGGACCAGGGCCAAAGCAGGGCCATGACGGCGTAGGCGAGCACGAAGCCGGGCAGCAGGCGCAGGAGGAGCCGGGCAAAATTGGCGGACGCCGCTGCAACACCGGCCTTTCGCCAGTCGCAGGCGATCAGCATCAGGAGCGGTACGAGCACATAGAGAGCGGCGATGCCGCCCATGATGCGCGTGCCGAGGGTCAGCCCCAACCCGATTCCGAAAAAGCCAATGGCCGCGAGGTCGGGCCGCGGATAGGTCTCTAGCGCGCGAACAAATCCATAAAGAAGAATGACCATCGCCACCGCGAACGGCACGTCTTTCGGATTGATGAACATGTGCCCGTAATAGAAGGGGCATGCGGCGAGCAGGGCCACCGCGATCAGTCCGGCCCAGGCGCCGCCGAGACGGCGCGCCAGTCGCCAGGTCACGACCAGTCCCAGCAGGCCGACAACGGCGCCGGCCAGCCGGCGCGTCTCGAACAGATTGAACGGCAGGATTTTCGCCAGCAGCGCGGCGAACATATCGAATCCGCCGCCATACATGTAGAGGTTGACGAAGGAGAGGGCGCGCTTGTCCTGAAAGCCCGAGCCGTAAAAATCGAGCAGCATCTGCCCGTATTGGGCGTGGGTCAGGTCGTCCCAGCCAAGCCCATAGTCGCGGAATGTGAACACCGCGATCGCCGCGACGGCCGTCAGAACGGCAATCGCGGCTGTATCGGGGAGACGCTCCGATCCCGGCATCGGGCGCGCCTGTGCGCGCGGATAGGTTACTTGCTGGCCTTTTCGAACATCTCGGCGACGTAGTCCCAGTTCACCAGATGATCGACGAAGGCCTTCAGATAATCCGGCCGGCGGTTGCGGTAATCGATGTAATAGGAATGCTCCCAGACGTCGCAGCCAAGAATGGGTTGCGCTCCATGCACCAGCGGGTTTTCGCCGTTCGCCGTTTTCATCACGACGACCTTGCCGTCCTTGACCGCAAGCCAGTTCCAGCCCGAGCCGAATTGGGTGACGCCGGCCTGGATGAAATCTTCCTTCATCTTGGCGACCGAACCGAGATCCGACACGATTTTCTTTTCCAAAGCGCCTGGGATCTTGTCACCGCCGCCGCCGGGCTTCATCCATTTCCAGAAATGGATGTGATTGTAATGTTGGCCGGCATTATTGAAGAGGCCGGCATTCTTGCCAAACGAGCCTTTCACGACCTCTTCCAGGGATTTGCCTTCCCACTCGCTGCCCTTGAGCAGGTTATTGCCGTTGTTCACGTAAGCGAGGTGGTGCTTGTCGTGGTGATACTCAAGCGTCTCGCGCGACATGTAAGGGGCGAGCGCGTCATAGGCATAGGGAAGGTCGGGCAGCGAAAATGACATGGGACAATTCTCCCTCAAAACTCTGACTCTGTCCGGAACTGGACTTTGCTTAAGCCCCATTCATTATGCGCTGACGAGCCTCTCGGCAATGTCTCTGGCGGCATTCTTCCGCCGCGATTCAGGCGGGAACGAAGCGGCTCTGCTGCCGTTATCGTCTCTTGAGCAGGCGGAAATCTGCACACAGGCTATTTTCACAAACCCTTGCTTGGGGGCGTGAAGATCGTCACTATTCTGGCGGTTTTGCGGGGCGTGAGGCGGCGTTATGTCTTTTGTTTTGCTGGTAATCGGGCTCTTGGCGGCCGCGATCGGCGCGATCATGGTCGGATTTGGCATTCCGATCAACGAGTTCAGTCTGGGCAACACCCTGATCATCGCCGGTACGACCGCCCTGATGGGCGGTTTGATCGTCATTGGGCTGGCGCTTGCATTGCGCCAGCTCGGGAACATGGCGGCGGCCCTGGCTGCACGGCCTGGTCCGGTGGTTGCGCGTCCCGGACAGGACGCTGTAGAGGCGGGTGCGCCCGGCAATGCCCGCCCCCGTATGCCGATCCCCGTTCCGGCGCGGGGCGAAGCCTCGGCGCGCGCGCCGCGCGCGCCTGAACCCCGCATGATCGCCGAACCTCCGATGCTGGAGGAGCATGAAGCCCCCTTGTCGCCGCGGCCCGCCGCCCGGCCGGCACCGGCCTCGAGCGACGAGAGTGTCGAGCTTCCGAGCTGGCGCCCTCCGCGCCCGGCAGCCGGACCGCAGCTGCGCAAGGCCGGACCGGAAGCGCCCCGTGTGCTTCCACCCGAACACCGCGGGACCGAAGCCTCCTATGACGCGATCTGGCCGGCGGACGGACGCATCCCGCCTCCCGAGCGAGCGGAAAGCCACGAGCCGCGTCCGAGCGAAGTTGCGCCATCGGAGCTGCCAGCGCCTGGCTCCAGAACCGAACCGGTCTCTGTGCTGAAATCTGGCGTGGTCGATGGCATGGCCTACACGCTCTATACCGACGGCTCGATCGAAGCCGAACTGGCGCAGGGCGTAGTGCGGTTCGGCTCGATCGAAGAATTGCGCAACCATCTGGAAAAGAGCGCATAAAGAAAAGGCAAGCTAGGCTCGCCCGTCATCGGCGCCCGGTCAGCGGGCCGTTATTTTTTGCCCGCCGGATCGAAACGCAGCGCGGCCCCATTCATGCAGTAGCGTTGTCCGGTCGGCTTTGGCCCGTCCGGAAAAACGTGACCGAGATGGGAATCGCAATTGGCGCAGCGGATTTCGGTGCGACGCATGAAGAAAGAACCGTCTTCATGCGCGCTGACGGCGTCGTCGGTCACGGGTGCGAAGAAGCTCGGCCAGCCGGTGCCGGAATCGAATTTGGTGCGAGACGAGAACAGCGGCATGCCGCACGCCACGCAGTGGTACATCCCTTCGCGCTTTTCGTCCCAGTACGGACCGGTGAATGCGCGTTCGGTTCCGTGCTCGCGCGTGATGTGAAATTGTTCCGGCGTCAATTGCTGACGCCATTCGGCATCCGTTTTCACGACTTTCGGTTTCGTCGTGTTTTTGTCGGCCATAATCGGTTTCCGTGAAGGGAGGTTCGTCTCGTATCGGAGCTAAGAATAGAGAGGCGCTTCTGCAAATCACGATTGGTCAATGACCTGTGATCGAAAAGAGGGTGCCCCAGGAACGGGGTGAAAAATCTTGAAGTCTGGCAATAATCCCAAGCGTTAACATTGTCTTATTGGCAATCTTGTCTTGGATTTCAAGCAATGCAACAATATTCGTCAAGCGAATACAGGACAGGCGATTCGTCCTGCAGCACGCCGATGGATTTGATTTATTGCCGGGCGGACCCAGAGCATGGACGACAAGGACAAGTTTATCGACCAGACGGCCGATATCGTCTCGGCCTATGTCAGCAATAATACGGTCGCGGCGGATCAGATTTCCACGCTGATCAACCAGGTCCATGCTGCGCTGGTCCGCGTGTCGGCCGGTCAGGGCGAGGTCGGCGGGGAGCCCCTGCGGCCGGCAGTGCCGGTGAAGAAGTCGATAACCGCCGACTATCTGGTCTGTCTGGAAGACGGCAAGAAGTTCAAATCGCTCAAGCGCCATCTGCGCTCTCAGTACGATATGACCCCTGAACAATATCGCGAGAAATGGGGGCTGCCGCTGGATTACCCTATGGTTGCGCCCAATTATGCCGCCGCCCGTTCGGAACTCGCCAAGCAGATGGGGCTCGGCCAGCAGCGCCGGCGACGCCGCTAGCGTTCTTGTCGCAGCGCGATCTTGATTCAGAAGTATTTTGACTATATTCCTAATTTTGGCTTGACAGCGCCGCATCGCTTCAATAGGGATAAAATCCTACAGAGATGCAGCATGGCCAATCCCGTCCGACCGAAACCAAACCGATCCTCTCTTGGCAAATCCGCGATCCGGTTGCTGATCGATCTGGCCGCCGGACCGGCGGGCTCCGAAGCCGCAGCATCCGACGAGGGCCGCCGGCTTCTGGCCGATGATCTTGCTGTCTGTCTCCCGGATGGACGACTACAGATTACGAGAGCCGGCAGAGCCTGGCTGGTGCGTGCAATGCCGGCGCTTTCGCCGGGGATCGATCCTTTTCTCGGCCAGCATCTTGCACTGTCTATCCGGGCGGCCGAGGTGCCCGGTGGCTATGCCAGCGTGCTGGTCGACGACGGTGAAAGTCCGCTGGTCTGGCTAGCGCGGCGGAAGGGCAAGGATGGGCGTGCGTTGATCGCACCGCATCAATTGCTGGCCGGCGAGCGTCTGCGGTCGGACTTCACCTGTGGGCACGTGATGCCGCGCACGACCTCGAACTGGGATCTGTCGGTTTCGCGCGAACGCCGGTCAGGAGGTCGCGGTCCTGCTTTCAGTGAGGCGTCAATTGCCGCCCAGCAGCGGCTGCGCCACGCTCTGGATGCGGTCGGACCGGAATTTTCCGGCTTGTTGCTCGATATCTGCTGCTTTCTCAAAGGGCTTGAGGATGTCGAGCGCGAGCGCCGCTGGCCGCGCAGCTCAGCGAAGATCGTGCTGCAACTCGGTCTCGACCGACTGGCCCGCCATTACGGGTATGGAGCGGAGGCGATCGGGAGAGCGCGAGCCGGCTTGCGGAATTGGGTTGCAGAGAATGCGGAATGTGCCGGGGCCACATGACGCTTCTGCGTACAGGACGCGCTACGCGGCGGGCGCCAGCGCCGCGCGGGCATCGGACTTGATCCGCTCCACCATGGAGCGGAAACCGTTCGAACGCTGCGGCGTCAGATGTTCACCGAGCCCCAGGCGGTGAAACAAGGCGACGGCGTCGAGCGACAGAATCTCTTTTGCTGTTTTGCCGGAATAGAGCGCCAAAAGGATGGCGATCAAACCTTTGACAATATGAGCGTCGCTGTCGCCGACAAAAATCAGCACCGGGCCGCTTGCGTCGTCGGGCCGGACCAAAGTTTGCATCCAGACCTGGCTGGCACAGCCTTGAACCTTGTTGGCGTCGGTCCGCGCTTCCTCCGGCAAGTCCGGCAGGTTCCGGCCAAGCTCGATGATGTAGCGGTAACGGTCGTCCCACTCGTCCAGAAGTTCGAAATTCCCGATGATCTCGTCGATCGACATAAGTCCGCCGTGATTGTGCAAGCCGCATCCAGCGGCGCGGTCGTCACGAAGACATATATTGATGCCGGATGCGAAGTAAAAGCGCCAAAGCCGCAGGGAGGCTGCGGTGACAGGATCGAATTCTCAGGCCGGGCGGCGCGGATCCCTTGGCGGCAGCGGGCCGCGCCAGGCCGGCTTGATATCTTCAGCGGTCAAGGTGTCCTGCACGCCTGACGATGCCTTGATGGAGCCGGTCGATGCCGGGGCACGTTTTTCGCTCAGATAGTCGTAGAGGAATTTCGCGCCCGCCTGAGCCCGTTGCCCGAATGCGAGCGCAGCCTGTGCGCCCACATCGCAGGCGTCCGGCTGCCGTTCACAAAAGCCGCTGACATCCGAGACGGCAGCGAACGCGGCTGACACCGCCTCGCTCGGGCCGACGACCGGCGCCTGTGACTTCGAGCCGCCGCTCGGCAGCAAAGCCAGAACGATGCTCAGCCAGAAGGCTGTTCGCAACAGGAAGAACATGACGCACCCTTAAATCCCCGGCGGCTTTTTTGGACCGCTTCATCGCACAAGCTAGCAGGGCCGCTTGAAAAGCCCGTTCGGCTTTTCGAGCTCATTCGAAGCGAATTCTCAGGGTGTTTTCAGAAAATTTGAATAGTCGCAATTTTCGGACAATTTGAATCAATGCTCTATCGGGCAGCAGAATCGGCGTTTTTTCTGCGTGTTTCCCCGGGTGCCGGGGCGGATTACGGCCCCCGGTCGGCGGTCAGAGCCTGCTTTGGAAACCGGTCGTTCACCATGACGCAACGATTGTGAACCGCGCTTGCCTGCACGGGCCGGAAACGCGGCTTTTGCGGCGTTCTGCCTCGTCCCCTTAGCGTTCGTTTAAGTGGCCTCTGACACGATCCGGCCCGTAAATGGGGAGTGCCGCGGCGTTCGCGCCGCGTGCAACGGGTCAGTTGAGCGTGTTCAAGCCAGTTCGAGAGTATATTGACAGCCTGGTTCACCCCTCGGTGCAGCAGGATCCGTTGGCGGCGGCGCGTCATCGTGCCTTCATCGCGCCGAGGCTGCTCGGATCCCTGATCGCGCTCGCTACTTTTCCAGCCTATATCGCCGTACGTGGTGTTCCGAGTGTGCTGGAAGTCGTCGTCTTCGGCTGGCTCCTGGTTCCGATTTTCGTGGCCTATTTTCTCTCGCGCACCGGCCATTATGAGGGGGCGCATGTTCTCTCGTCGCTCTCCCTCACCGGACTTGTCACGGCGGTTGCCTGGAACACCGGCGGCATCGCGTCCTTTGCCGCGATCTGGCTGGTGGTGGTTCCGCTCGAAGCTGCACTGTCCGCCTCCCGGCGCGTGGTGGCCCTGGCGTCCACTTTTGCCCTGTTGGCTGCGGGCTTTCTTGTCACTCTTCAATTTGTCGGCATGCTGCCCGACGCTGCGGCCACGGCGAACGAGCAGGGTGCGCTTGCCGCGCTCGGGATCGTTTCGGCGTCGCTTTATGCGACCGGCCTCGCCCTCGGCGCGGAGTCGCTGGCGCGTACCAGTTTCTGGCTTCTGTATGCGGAAGTGGATCGCTATCGCCTGCTGGCGCGCAACATGACGGATGTGATCTCCCGTCACGGTCCTCATGGCGCAGTCCTTTTTGTGTCGCCAGCGGCTGAACCGCTGCTCGGCGCGCGGATCGGAGATTTGCTGGGCCACGGTTTCTTCGACCGCGTGCATGTCGCGGACCGGCCGGCCTATCTCACGGCCCTGGCGGACGCGGCCTCGCGGGGAGAAACCAGGTCGGTCGAATTCCGGATGCGGCGCGACGCCAAGGACGGTAAGAGCGCCACGCAATTCATCTGGGTCGAGATGCGGTGCCGTCCGCTCGACCAGACAGCGGGCCAGGCCACAGGCGAATCCGAAGTGGTGGCGGTGATCCGCGACGTGACCGCGCGCAAGGAGCAGGAGCAGGCACTGGACGATGCCCGCTCGGAATCCGATCGCGCCAACGCCGCCAAGTCGCATTTTCTCGCCACCATGAGCCACGAATTGCGCACGCCCCTGAACGCCATTATCGGCTTCTCGGAAATGCTGACCAATGACGAACAAATGCGCCTCGATGCGCAACGGCGGCGCGATTATGCAAAGCTGATCAACGATTCCGGCCACCATCTTTTGTCGGTGGTCAACGGTATCCTCGATATGTCGAAAATGGAGACCGGCGATTTCGAAATCATGCCTGAGCCCTTCGCGCCGGCGCAAGTGATCGGCAATTGCTGCGATCTGCTGGCGCTGCGGGCGCGCGAGGCCGGACTGGATCTGGAGCTGCGTGTTCCGGTCGATATGCCGAACATTACGGCCGACAAGCGCGCACTCAAGCAGGTGTTGCTGAATCTGCTGTCGAACGCGATCAAGTTCACCGACCGCGGCGGACGGGTAATTGTGAGCGCTACGATCGAGATGGGGCGGATGGTGCTGGTTGTCGAAGACAACGGTATCGGCATCAGCGACAGCGATCTGCCGCAGATCGGCAATCCGTTCTTTCAGGCGCGCTCCGCCTATGATCGCCGCCACGACGGCACCGGGCTCGGACTGTCGATCGTGAAGGGCTTGGTGGCGCTGCATGGCGGCGACGTCGAGATCAAGAGCGTGCTCGGAAAAGGCACCCGCATCACGATCTCGCTGCCGGCCGATTGCGAGCAAGGCCGGCCAGCCCGTATCGCTCCTGACATTCAGCCTGCGCCCCGCCCTGTGGCGCACCAGCAGACCGCAACCCCGGTGAGGAAAAGTGCTTAAGGCAAGCCGCAGAGCGGAACCGGCGGTCATCGATTATTACGATGACGAGCGCGGCTATGACGAAGAACCGGCGCGCGGCCGCCGCAAGGACATGATTGCGCTCGCATTGGCGGTGGCTGCCGCTTGCGGAATTCTGGTCAATGCCCTGTTCCTGCAGACGGGTCCCCATCCGGCGCCAATTTTCAGCACCCGGCCAGCGGCGTCGGCTGTGCCGGTACCCACAACACCCGCGGCAAAGCCGGTCAGGATCGTCGGCACCGAACTGACTGGCACGATGACGATGCCGCGGTCTAAGCCGGTCGAACCCGAGGCGGCAAAAACTGAAGCCGTTACAGCGAAAAGCGAGACTGGACCGACACGGTCGCGCCTCGAAGTGATCGCCGATATCCAGAAGGAACTGGCCCGGCGCGGCTTCTATGAGGGCGCAGCCGACGGCGTGCATGGTCCGAAAACCGATGCGGCGATCCGCGATTTCGAGCAGACCGTCGGCCTGAAACATGCCGGCGAGCCGAACGAACAATTGCTGCGGACGATCGTCCAGTCCACCGCCAAGGTGAAAGCCACGACAACCGCGTCAGCCCCGCCACGGAATGATCCGATCGCCGAACTGATCGCGCCATCGCCATCCAAGCGCATTCTGTCGGTGCAGCGCGCACTCGCCGATTACGGCTACGGCCAGATCAAGCCGACCGGCGTTCTGGACACCGGAACACGGGACGCCATCAGCCAGTTCGAACGTGCGAAGAAGATGCCGGTGACCGGTCAGATTTCGCCGCGTCTGGTGCGCGAATTGGCGGCCATGACCGGCCGGCCGCTGGAATAGCTCTTTTCTTGCGCGTACCTGTGTGACACAGGGGCGGGACCATGCGTCTGAAATCGAGCATCTGGGTCCAGGCCTATATCCGCCGCTGTGCGATCGAAGGCGCTTATGCGGTGGTTCGGCGGCGTGGCGCTGAGGAAGCGGGCGCCGTTTTTGTGAAAGTCGACCGGTTGGACGGCACCGCGGATCTCTTCGGGCCGGCGCCACAATCGACTTTCGACGATACGCAGCCCGTTGACCGAGCCTTCATTGCTTGTCTGAAAGCTCAGCCCGCGGAGAATGCAGCGGCGGAGAGTTATCTCGCCAGCCAGATGCGCTTCGATCCGGACATCTGGATCATCGAGGTGGAGGATAAGGCAGGGCGCAATTTCCTGGACCGGATTGTGCGCTGATCAAGTCTCAGTCTTGCCGTTTAAACGCCGGGCCTGATCGCCATCCGGCCGTGGTTGCCTATCGGAGCGCCGGATCTCATGGCTCGCAAAATCGCGGGCGCGTGGCATCCAGTCATCCCGGAGCTGCGGCTGATGGGTGGCTTGGCGCGAGGCGCGTGCGTGGATCATGCGCCAGATCGTGACCATGCGCCTGGCGGCGTCTTCGCTGATCTCGTCATAAAGCCGTGTCAGGGCGAAGTATTTTTCGACCGCGTGGCCGATGGCCGGGTTGAGGAACAGCAGGATCCGCTGCAGCACATGATCCGGTAGGGCCAGCGCCTTGGCGGCGGCGACAATGGCTTCGCCCGAGGCATCCTCTGCGATGCGCCGCGCGTCTGCCCCGGAGATGTGAAGCGCCTGTTCCAGGAGCTCCGCAAATTCGTCCGGCCGGCGGGCGAGCGCGGACTGTTCGAGCCGGTGGGCAAGGTCTCCAACGGACGAAACCGGCGCTCGTGCGATCGGTGAAACGTCGAGATGAAGCAGAATAAGGCGGCGCGCCTCGGAGGTTGCGTTAAAAAACGCCTCGCTGAGGTCTTCGTCCAGAGATGGCTCCATGACGATGCGCGGCAATGCCTGTTCCGGCTGGTCACTTGGCGAAGCATGCGGCGGCGGAGCAAATGGCATGGGGTCCAGCGCGGCCAGCCGGCGCATCACCGCCACGGGCGCTTTGGGATAAGTGGCCAGTCGCAGGCCGATGCGCGCCCGTTCGGCGGCGTCCACATGGTCGATCAGCCGCAGCGCCAGTTCGATGAAAATCCGCTCCTCGTCGGGCGTATGCGACGGTTTCTGGACATAAAGGTCGGTCAGTTCGCGCAGCAAGGTCGGGCGGATATCGCTCGTGGCGGCATCGGGGAAGCTTTCAAGACCGGGAAAAAGACGACGCGGCACGCATTCCACCTGACGCAACGGACACGGCCGGACAATATTCGGAGGCTCGTTAGCAGAGCGTTAACCTTGCCCCTTTCTAAATTCGATCAGGATGGTTCGTATGCCGGAACATGATCGCAGCGACGGTCCGGCGGGGGGAATACAAATGGGAATAGTCATCAGTTTTCCGGCGAACCAGCGTATGTCGGCCGGACCGGAATCCACGCCGCGGGAAGCGGGGCAGGTTATCATTTTACCGGTGATACGGGTCGAACGGTTGGAGGAACAGCCGACGGTCAAACTGGAGACTCCGCCTCGCACACCGGCTCGCAAACGCCGCCGTCGCGTCCTGCAATCCTGATTTCAGCGGCTTCAGAGGACGGCGCGATCGCCGGATCCACTCGTGACCAACAAACGACCGATCCGGTTCAGCCGCATGCTGCTATGCGTGCCGTTGATCGGTTGTCTCAACACTGATTTTGGCCGGGTGCGGCCTTCCATTATCAACGACGATATCCATGCATGGATGGGGCCGGCGGCCACCAACCGTTTCGGCGAGCCGGCATCGGTCTTTCGCTTGACCGAAGACGAGCGATTGTTGCGCGATCTTGCCTATCCTCTGATCGAGCCGCCATATGAACGCCGGCGCTGGTACAGCGTGCTGAATGAGTATGGCTTGACCAGCATATTTCAGCCGGATTGGTGGCTCTATGACGAGACGGCCTATATGAAAGAACTGCTCGGTTCTGCAACCCGCACAACCGATGCATTATATGGGCGGCTGATCGATGACATTCGTAATGACGTGACGCGGATTGGTCCGTTTCTTGTCGTGGCGCGCCGCGTTTATGACATGGACGGCAAGCGGAGACTCAGTCTCGATCATGTTACGGAATTGACACCGCCGGAGCATGCCAATGCGATGGCGCGAATTAATGAGAATGCGCTGATCGTGCGCTGGGTCCACCAGTCGCTGAATGAGCGCACGATTTCCTATCGTCTTGCACTGGAGCGGCTGGTGATTTCCGCACCGTCCCGCCAGGCAGCCGAAGCTGAGCGGCATCTGGCGCAAATGCGTCTGCGCATTCCGGATACCCGCATCGTGCCCGGTCCACGGCTCGGGCGCCTCGTCACCAAATAGCCGCTCACGATTGTTCACAACGCGCGGCGGATAGCGCCGTTTTGGCCGCGGGCATCATGCCCGGTTCCGGCGCAAGCGCACGCAGGACAATAAGGCCTTGTTCGGATGGAGATTCGACGATCAGCCGGTCGGCGGCGGCGATTTCCTCATCTTCTGGCAATTCCGCGCGCTGGGCTTTTGTCATCAATTCAAGTTCGATGACGCGCCGGCCTGCCGCGCGATCGTTGATCGCGTAATAGGCGACGCCTTTGCCGGTGTAGAACGAGACCGATGTGTAGGCGGGACTGATGGGCGCGCGAAGTTTGATTGGGCCGCTTGCCAGATCATAACGACAGACCGCCGATGCGAAGGCCGGATCCATGAACGGCACGATCGTGCTGGCAGAGGTCGGCGCCGGCAGGGCGACAACCGAATTGACCGGCGAAACCGCTGAAATGCGGGCATAGGCGTCCTGGGTCGCCGTATTCGGCAAATACAGAACGATCCCAAGATGGACGATCCCGCCCATCAATGCGCCGCCCAGAATCCATAAGATCCAGCGGATCATGGGCATGCCTTCAGGTCGAGCGACGGCATGATCGTTTCACGCCCGGTGCGGCTGGCGACGCTGACGGGGCTGTCATACAAACGCAGCACCAGCACATAGCGTTCTGTTCCCGCCGTAGGCAACCAATTGCCGGCGCGGGCGCGTGGCGCGATCGCGATGTCGAAGGTGCCGTCGGCCTTGCGGACGATTTCCTGGCTTGTGAATCCTTGTCTGTTCAGCGAGTTGCCGACCAGCCGGCCTTCGGTGTCGTACAAGGTTATTGTCCAGAAGCGGGCTTGGGGCGTCGTGCCGCTGAGTGTCACATCGCAGCGACCGTCGAGCGGCCGTCCGGCGTCGTCGGTCTTGGCGAGAAAAGCAATTCCGTCACCGGAGCCGATCGGCAATTCGCCGCTCCGCGCGATCACGGCGCGTGCGTAAGGATCGATATCGACGGTTCCGGTGCGCGGCCATGCTGTCCAGGCGCCGATGGTATGGGCACCAAAGGCGGTGCCGTGCGACAGCGCGAACAGCGTCATTCCAAGGCCGATCGCAGCGGCGACAGCGAATGCCAGCAATAATCCGAGAAGCAATCGCACGTTCGTTTCCGGCTAAAAGGCCATAATCAGTTCGAGTCCGGTCGGCATGCCGGCGTCACATGCGATCGTTAGTTCCCGCGGACTGCATTGGTTCGCTCGCGTTCCGCCAGCAGCGGTGCGCCGGAAACCTCGCGTCCGTCTGCGGTTTTTCCGCGCACCGGAGTTTTGGCCAGCGCGCGGCTCGCTTCCTCGAACGAGCGCTCGATGCGAACCAGAATGTCGGTGCCGCGCTTCGTCAGCAAGGTCGGTTTCGGAATTTCATCGCCCGGGCGTGTCTCGGCGACGGGAAGCTGCGGCCCGAACGGATTGGGAAGCGGTGCGACGCCCGGTATCGGCTTGATTTCGACGCCCTGATGCGCGTAGCCCATGATCTTCTTCCAGGTCATGGCGGGCAGCGAGCCGCCTGTCATGCGGTTGGTCGGCGCGTAATCGTCGTTGCCGAACCAGAGGCCGCATACCATGTTGCCCGTATAGCCAACAAACCAAGCGTCGCGATAAGCGTTGGTGGTGCCGGTCTTGCCGGCGGATTTGACGCCGTCGATGATCGAACGGCGGCCGGTGCCGGCTTCGACCGCTTGATTCAGCATCATGTTGATGTCGGCTGCGACCTGGGGAGGAATCACCTGCCGTGGTTTCGGTCCGTCGCGGTCGAAGCGCCAGATCAGGTCGCCGGTGGCATTGCGCACCTCGAGTATGGCATGCGCGGTGACGGCCTTGCCGCCGTTCGGGAAAGTGGCGTGGGCGGCGGTGTGATCGAAGACGGTGACTTCGCCGGCGCCGATCGGCAGCGAGGGGGTGTCGGTAAGTGGGCTTCGTATGCCCATGCGGCGCGCCATGTCGACGATCATGGCGCGGCCGGTTTTGGCATTCCCCTTGCCGAGCGCGATCGACAATTTTACCGGCACGATATTGATCGACTTCATCAACGCGTGAGTGAGTGTGACGGCGCCGGAATAGCCGCCAGAATAGTTGTGCGGGCACCAATTGCCGATGCAGACCGGACCGTCGACCACGACGCTGGTCGGCTTGAAGCCGTTGGCCAAGGCTGTTGCATAGACGTAGGATTTGAACGTCGAGCCGGGCTGGCGCAGCGCATCGGTCGCGCGGTTGAATTGACTCGTGCCGTAGTCGCGACCTCCGACGATGGCGCGCACCGCGCCGTCATTCTCCATCACAACGGCCGCCGCTTGTTTCGCGCCATACTGCTTGCCATAGAGCCGCAGATTTTCCTCGACCGCATTCTCGGCTTGCCGCTGCAAATTGACGTCAAGGCCGGTGCGCACCACGAAGACCCGTTCGGTGACCGATTTCGGCAGCTTGTCGGCGAGCTTCTTCATCTCCTCGAAGGCGTAGTCCAGATAGTAGTTCGGCGAGCGCTCGTCGCGGCGGTCGATCGCGCTGGCGGGATTGCGCCGCGCGCCGAACACCTGGCCTTCGGTCATGAACCCGGCCTCGATCAGATTATCCAGCACGGTGTTGGCGCGGGCGCGGGCGGCCGGCAAATTGATGTGCGGGGCGAAGCGCGTCGGCGCCTTGAACAGGCCGGCGAGCATGGCGGCTTCCGAAAGATTTACGTCGCGCGCGGATTTGGCAAAGTAGTACTGGGCGGCGGCGTCGACGCCGAAGGCGCCGCCGCCGAGATAGGCGCGGTCGAGATAAAGTTTCAGAATCTCGTTCTTTTTCAATCGGGTTTCGAGCCAGATCGCGAGGAAAGCTTCCTTCACCTTGCGCTCGATCGTTCGCTCGTTACTTAAAAAAAGGTTCTTAGCCAGCTGTTGCGTAATGGAACTTCCGCCCTGGACGACGCCGCCGGCGCGGGTATTGGCGAGCAGCGCGCGGAAGGTGCCCGGAATATCGATGCCGAAATGCTCGTAGAAGCGGCGATCCTCGGTCGCGAGCGTGGCCTTGATCAGGTGATCGGGAAATTCCTCCAGCGGGACGGAATCGTTGTGCTTGATGCCGCGCGCGCCGACCTCGTTGCCGTAGCGGTCGAGGAACACCACCGCCAGTTCCGACTTCTTCAGCCAGTCCTCGTCGGAGGTTTCATAGAAGGCCGGCAGCGCCAGCGCGAGCGCCAGGATCAGCCCGCCCAGGCCCCAGGTCATGCCCTCGGAGGCCGGCTCGACCAGGCCCCAGCGCTTCCAGCCCGAGACATGGAAGCGGTCCATGAAGGTGGTGAAGCGCTCCCACAATTCGCGCAGCCAGCGCCCGGCAAAATACAGCCCGGAATCGATGCGGGCGTCGAGGTCGAGCGCGAAGCGCTTCAGCCGCGTGGTCCAGTCGCTGGATTGGTGGTCGCGCAAGGTCGGGGCTCTCAATCAACCGGCCGGGGCAGGCCCGCGCGAGGCGCGGCCGAGTCCCGCTTCTTCTATCCGATCCGCCCTGAACGGGCCAATCGTGGAACCCCCACACTTTGGCGAAATTTGCGGCGAAAACGCGGGCGCGGCCGGGGATTGGGAAGAAAAAGCGCCCGGCCGGCTGTCAGGCCATGTCCGCTCCCGGGATGAGGCCGGCTGGGCGCAGGGATAAGGACTGCCGTTTGCCCCCGAGTCGCTATAAGTAACTCGCACATGCCCAAAGCCGCCCGCAAAATCCCGCCCGAGGCCCGCGCGCCCGCCGATCCCCTGCGGCCGGCGGAAGAGGCGCCGTTCTGGCAGACCAAGACGCTGGAGCAGATGACCCCGGCCGAATGGGAGAGCCTGTGCGACGGCTGCGGCCGCTGCTGCCTGAACAAGCTGGTGGAGGAGGGCTCGGACAAGACCTTCTTCACCGACGTCGCCTGCAAGCTGCTCGACCACGA
>LNFM01006565.1_pt1 | contig 19032 bp, 12 predicted proteins | sample 596031 | NCBI WGS metagenome assembly LNFM01 (sample SAMN04254537, study PRJNA301005) | activated carbon metagenome | isolation source: dual media filters at the Ann Arbor, Michigan drinking water treatment plant | place: USA: Ann Arbor | reverse complement strand
CCTTCCCCGACCCCTTCTTCTTCGCCTCCTCATACTGCGCCAACGCCTCCCGATACCGCAAAACCTTATAATACGCATCCCCCAGCTTCAGCCGATACGTCTGATTCCCCGGCGAAGCCTCCACCGCCTTCTCCGCGTAGTTCACCGCCTTCGTATCCGCCCCGGTATCGAACGCAATATCCGACAGCCCCATCAGCGCCGTCGCGTTACTCCGATCGAACGCGATCGCCTGGTTGAACAGCGACGACGCGTCCGATCTCCGCCCGGCCCGCAGCGCCGCCATCCCTTGCTCCGCCAGCTGCTTCGCGCGCTCCGGGTCCCGCTCCGCCCCGCCGAGCACCGCACGCGGATCCACCCCGAGGTTCCGCCGCCGCTTCGCGAGCTTCGACTCCTCCGCGATCACCTCCGCCTCGACCGGCGGCGTCACGACCGGCCCCGCCGGCACCACCGGATTCACCGCCGCCACCGCGACGGCCGTCTCCGGCGCCCGCTTCTTCCGCCGGCTCCCCTCCACATCCAGCGCGTCCCCGATCATCACCGCCGCCTGCGGCGACAACCCCTCCATCGCCGCGTCGATCTCGTCGTTCTTCGCGGCCAGCAGCGTCGGATCCCCCTCCGTCTGCACCGTCGCGATCAACCCGAGCGCCAGCTCCGACTGCGTGAAATCCCCGTCCTTCGCCCGGCGGATGAAGTCCAGCAGCATCGCGTTGTCCACCCCCGCGCGGTCGTACGCGTGGCGGTTGCCTGGCTCGAACGCCAGCGCCCACAAATAGTGATTCGTCGCGGCGAGCTTCGCCCCCTGATCCCACAGCGCGTCGGCCTGCCGCGTCAGCGTCGCGGAGAACTCCGAGCGCAACCCCGCGGCCCGCTCGTCGGCCACCGCCTCGGCCTCGCCCTCGATCCCCTCGAGCTCGCGGATCTGCCGATACGCCGTGGCCGCGTCGGGCTCGCGCGGCGGCGGCAACACCCAGTTCAGCTTGGCCGCCGCGTCGCGGGCCTCCGTGGCCAGCCGCTCGATCTCGTCGTGCACCACCGGCGCGGCCGGCTCGGGCTTGCGCCCGAACGCCAGGAACAGCCCCAGCGCCGCGGCGGCCAGCGTGCTGGTGCCGGCCACGATCGGCCACAGCCACCGGCTGCGCGCAGGCGCAATCACCCCCGGCGTCGGCATCTCGCGCAGCAGTCGCTCGCGCCGCGCCACGTCGGGCAGCTCCGGCAGCGGCAGGTCGTCCCACGGCGTCGACAGCCGATCGGCGATCTGCGCCTCGCACAGCGCCGCCTCGAGATCCGCCATGTCCGCGTAGCGATCCTCGGCCCGCTTCGCCAGGCACCGCGCGATCACCCGCTCGAGCGCCGGCGCAGCCGCCAGCTCGGCCCGGCGCTCGCGCAGCGGTGTCGGCACCCCGGTGAGCTGCAGGTGCAGCAGGTCCTCGATCGAGTCGGCGTCGAACGGCGGCGAGCCGCACAGCAGCTCGTACGCCGTGCAGCCCAGCGAATACACGTCGAGCCGCCCGTCGAACGCCGTGCCGTTGATCTGCTCGGGCGCCATGTAGTGCGGCGTGCCGGCGATCGAGCCGTCCGCGTTGCCCGCGGCCAACATCGCCGAGATCCCGAAGTCCACGATCTTGATCGTGTCGGCGCGCCCGTTCTCGGTGACGGTGATGATGTTCTCGGGCTTCACGTCGCGGTGGACCACGCCGGCGCGGTGCGCCACGTGCAGCCCCTTGCAGACCTGCCGCATCATGCCGACCAGGCGCCCGGGCTCGATCACCTGGCCGTCGGTGGGGACCAGGTCGTGGCCCTGCAGCAGCTCCATCGCGAAGAACGAGCGGCCGTCGGGGAGCTCGCCGAAGTCGAAGATCTCGACGATGTAGTTCGAGCCGAGCCGACTCGCCGCGCGGGCCTCGTCGCGGAACACCTGCACCATCCGCGGCTGCCGGCTCAGATCGAAGCGCAGGATCTTCAGCGCGACCTTGCGCTCGATGTCGATGTGCTCGGCCTCGTAGACCACGCCCATGCCGCCCTCGCCGAGCCAGCGCAGGATTCGATAGCGCGTGCCGGGGACCACGCGACCCGCGGTGAGCCGCAGCTTCGGCGCCTCGGCCCCGGGCTCGCTCAGGCCCTCGGCGCCCTGCGTGCGCGTGCCGATGCGACTCGTGCTCTCCGTCGCAGGGGGCCGCTGCGGCATCGTCGGGCTGTTCGCCGCGGTCGCCTCGTCCACGGCGGGCCGCCGCGGCCGCGGTGGGGCAGGCGGGACCACGCCCCCCGAGGCGATGCGCGTGGGCTGGTGGACGCGTGGCGGTGACGGAGGGTCCGTCGCCGCGTTCGGTGTCGGGGCCAGGGGAGTCTTCGGCATAAGGTTAGGGATCCGACCGCAACCTCCAGCTTAGCGGATCGGGATCAGCCGATCGAATCGTGCCACCGAACACGCTGGGATCGCGGTGGACCGCGGTCCGCACGCGCGTCGCCGGTCCGGCCACGCGCTCGGTCACCTCGGCCTACACGGCCGCGCGATGCTCAGCGACGCCGTCGCGCCGCGAGGCCGAGCAGGACGATCGCCATGGCCCAGAACGGGCGCGGACCACCCCCGGCGCTGCCGCAGACGCAGCCCTCGGCGTCGTCGCCATCGAGCCCGTAGCCCGGCGGCAGCGAGCCGTCGGCACCGTCGTCGAAGGCTCCACCCTCGGCCGAACCACCACCGGTGCCCGCTTCGCCACCGTCGCCCGCACCGTCGCCGCCGCCCGAATCCGCAGCCGAGTCCGCGGCCGAGTCCGCCGCCGAGTCTGCCGCGTCGCCGCCCGAGTCCGCCGCCGCGCCGCCGACGGTGACCGTGACCGTGTCGCTCATCGACACGTTGCCGGCCGCGTCGAGGGCCTCGACGTAGAACTCGTAGGTGCCCGCCGGCGCGTTGTTGACCGTCCAGCCGTACGGCGTGGAGCCGTCGGTCTCGATCGCCTCGGCGTTGTTGTAGAGCACCACGTGGTCGATCGCGACGTCGTCGGACGCGTCGACCAGGATCTCGAACGTCGCGCCCTCGTCGAAGCTGTCGCCGTCGTCGGGCGCCGTGATCGTCACCGTCGGCGACTGCGAGTCCGGCATCGACGGGCCGAACAGCGTGAGCAGCTCGCGGTGCGAGTTCTGCGAGCTCTGCGAGCCGCACTCGGCGGCGTGCTGCGCCCCGCACACGACCCCGCCGACCACGCCGATGCACACGTCGGTGAACGATGGATCGCCGCCGGCGTTGTACGGGTTCATCACGTCGCCGGGCTCGTCGACGTGCTCGAGCCCGTAGGAGTGCGCCGCCTCCTGGCCGATCGTCGTCGCCTGCGTCGACGCGTCGAATTGATCGTCGGCGCTGTGGAACGCGTACACGATGTTGTTCGGGGTCTGCGAGTCGTCGCAGTCGAGCGGCGCGATGCCGAGGACGCCGCCCCCGAAGGGGTTGCTCGGCCCGGTCATGCACATCGTGTAGTTGCCGGAGCCCGGCCGCACGTCGGTGATGATCACGTCGTAGGGCGCCCAGTCGTCGCGCACCGCCTGCAGCGTCGCGTCGCGCTTGGCCCCGCCGCCGTACGCGGCGAAGTTCCCCGCGCACTCCTCGATCTGCGTGACGTCGCTCGTCGAGTCGTCGAATCCACCGACGAGCTGCGCCCCGTCGAAGTTGACGAAGATGCGGCCCTGCGTGGCGAACTGCGGGTCGTTCGGGGCGCGCAGGCGCGGGGCGTCGGCGGGCACCGGGATCGGCATGCCGCGCGACTGCCCCAGGCCACGCGCGACGAGGTCCGCGGGGGCCTGCAGCCCTTCGGCGGCGCGGGCCGTCGAGGCGCTCGAGGCGAGCGCCGTCGCGGCGACGACGAGGCCGGTCGAGATCACGCAGGCCGTGGCGGAGAATCGGATGGGCAGTCGCATGGCGCACTCCTCGGGGGAAAGGAAGGCGGTGTGGATCCGAGCGACGCCACCACGGCATCGAACGGGACCAGGCCACGGTCACACCATAGGAGGCGCGGCGGAATCTGACAAGTCGCACGCGCGGAGTTGGTTTGTTCGCATGCGCGGTCGCGTGCCCCCCATGCGTCGCGCGTGCACACCTCGATCGAGGTGCACGCTGGCTCACGCGCACTACGGTTCAGGCGCGGGCGCGGGCGTCGTGCTCGGCTTGTACTCCGGCGACCACACGATGCTCGAGGTCAACCCGCTCGAGACCAGGATGCGATCGTCCTGGGTGATGAGCACCGCCTCGAGGTCGGGCTGCGCCTCGACGAACGCCATGCCGCGCTCGGGGCCCATCACCGCGATCGCGGTCGCGAAGGCGTCGGCGTCGGTGGCATTGGGCGCGACGACGGTCACGCTCTTGCACGACTGGCTCTCGAGCAGGGGCTGGCCCGTCTTGGGGTCGAGGATGTGCGCGTAGCGTCGGCCCTCGAACTCGAAGTACCGCTCGTAGTCGCCCGAGGTGACCACCGAGATGTCCGTGCTCGGCAGGCCCGCGACGACGCCCTTGGCCCCCGGCTTCTGCACGCCGACCATCCACGGCTTGCCGCCCTTGGTCCCCGACGCATAGGTGTCCCCGCCGCCCTCGACGACGTGGTTTGCGAAGCCGCGGGCCTTCAGCAGATCGGAGGCGCGGTCGACCGCGTAGCCCTTGGCGATCGCGCCCAGACCGACCTTCATCCCGGCGGTGGCCAGGCGACCGCGGCGCGTGGCCGCGTCGAGCTCGATGCGGCGCCAGTCGACCAGGGGCAGGCGGGCCGCGATCGCCTCGGCCGACGGCGGCTTCGAGCCCGGCGTGAAGCTCCACAGCTCGCCGACGCCGTAGAACGTGACGTCGAAGGTGCCGTCGGTGATCTCGCTGACCTCGCGGCTGCGCGCGAGCACGGCGAAGAGCTCGGGCGACAGCGCCATCATGTCTCCGCCCGCGGCTGCGTTGAGCCGCGACAGCTCGCTGTCGGCCATCCACTCGCTGGTCAACCGCTCGATCCGCGCGACCTCGTCCAAGCCCGCTTGGATCGCGACGCCGGCCTCGTAGGGCGTGCGATCGGGATCGACCCAGAGGTTGATGCTGAAGTGCGTGCCCATCAGCGAGCTCTCGGCGTAGACCGTGCCGTCCTTGCGGACCGGCGGCGCCTTGCCGCTGGGCGCGGGGACGAGCGGCGCCGGATCGCGGGGCGGTGCGGAGGGCGTCGTGGGCTCGCTCGGCGCCGGGGCAGGCGGCGTGGGCGTGGTCGCGACCGCGGTCGTCGGCTCGCTGCGATCGCAGGCGATGGCCAACCCGAGGGCGAGGGCGAGCCCGCGGGCGAGCGTGCGGGCGCGGGACACAGGGCGCGTGCGGGCGGGCCGGATGATCACGTCGGGCCGAGCGTGGCGCAGCGCCGCCGCCGAATCAACCACACCACCGCGAACACGCCGGCCGACCAGCCGGGCCCACCCGTGGGGCCGCCGTCGGGGCCGCGCGCGACGCGACAGCCGCCGCCGTCGTCGCGATCGGGGTTGTCGAGGCCGACGAAGATCTCGACGGGCTCGCTGCGCGACATCAGGCCGCTGGCGTCGACGCCGATGACGTAGGCCTGCCACACGCCCTCGGTGAGGCCGTCGACGGCCCAGGTGTACGGCGCCTCCGTGCGACCGCCGATGTTGGCCTCGTTGACGAACAGCACGACGTTGGCGAAGTCGCGGCCGTCCACGCTCTGCGCCACGATCTCGAAGGGCTCGCCGACGTCGAGCTCGTCGCCGTCGGCGGGCGAGGTGATCGCGATGACGCCGTCCTCGGGCTCGACCGGGGTCGCGGGGCCGAAGCGTCGCAGCAGCTCGCGGTGGGAGTTCTGCTGGGCGTCGGGGCAGTGCTCGGCGTGCTGCTGGCCGCACGCGATGTCGGGCGCGGGCACGATCGGCAGGCACTGATCGAGGAACGCCGGATCGCCGCCCGAGCTCACCGGGTACATGATGTCGCCGGCGTGGTCGACGTGCTCGAGGCCGTACGAGTGCGCGACCTCCTGGCTGATCGTGTTGGCCTTGCTGCTCGCGCTGTAGTTGTCACCGTCGGAGTGGAACGCGAACACGATGTTGCTCGGCCACTCGTCGAAGCAGTCGAGCGGCGCGATGCCGAGGACGGTGCCAGCGTCGTGGGGGCCGACCATCGCCATGGTGTACGCGCCGGCGCTGGGGCGGTTGTCGACGACGACGACGTCGTAGGGCGAGAAGTCGAGCTGCACCGCCTGCAGGGTCGCGGCGCGCTGCGAGCTGCCGCCGAAGGACGGGAAGGGGCCGGCGAGCTCCTCGAGGATGGTGCGGTCGGCGGTTGCGTCGTCCTGGCCGAAGGCCAGCGTCGCGCCGTCGAAGTTGACGTAGACCACGCCCCGCGCGGCGGCCTTGGGGGCGATGGGGGTCGCGAGCGCGTCGACGTCGGTGATCGGTACCGGATCGGCAGAGACGCGACGCGGCCCCGGGGCATCGTCCGCAGCCCAGGCGCACGCGATCCAAGCCACCCACGCGAGCACGGTGTCTTGGTCTTAGCGCGGGGCGTGCCGGGGCGCCAGCGCTGCGGTACGGCGTGGGTCCCGGCGGAGCCGCGTCCCGACCCGCGTCCCGATCCGCGTCCCGATCCGCGTCCCGATCCGCGTCCCCTTCAGGGCTTGCGGCGCGGCGGCGGCGGCGGCGGGCCCGGGGTCACGCCCGGCGGTGGCGGCAGCAGGGCACGGATGCGCTGCAGCGTGTCACCGGCTGGCCGCGCGACGTAGTCCTCGGTGGGCTCCTCCTCGAGCTCGTCCTCCTCGAGCTCGGTGACCGACTCGCGCGTGCCCGCGAACTCCAGCACCTGGTCGAGCAGTGCGTCGAGCTCGTCGGTGTTGGCCGAGGTCTTCACCGGCTGATCGAGCAGCGCGAAGATCGCCGCGTCCTCGGCCGTCATCGACGCCAGCGACATCGACGACATCGACGACGAGGGCGAGCTCGCGGCGAGCGGGGCACCGGCGCTCGGCGCCGCGGCGATGTCCACGGGGGCGGGCGCCTCGGTGTCGACCTCGATCTCGAGGTCGAGGTCGCCGCCCGCGGCCTGATCGCGGCGCTCGGCCGCCTGCCAGATCGCGTCGAGCTCGGGGAACCGCCGCCAGTACGCCCCGGCGGTGTCGGCCGCGGCCTGGGCCGCCGCGCCCTGCTTGGGCACGTGCACGCGCAGCAGACCGGCGACCACGGTCACGCCGAAGACGTGGCCCGCGAAGTAGGTGTCGACGGATTCCTTGAGCCGCCAGAACAGCTCCTGGGGCTTGCTCGACTCGCCGATGATGGCCTTCCACATGCGCAGGGGCCCGAGCTCGACGACGGGCGCGAACAGGAACTCGCGGCCGCCCGCGAACAGCAGCTCGAAGCGGTCCTGCTCGACGATGAAGTGGTGCGGCGAGCAGCCGAGCTCGACGAGCATGCGCGCGAGCTCGTGGCCGGTGGGGCGCAGCTGCGCGAGCCGGCGCAGGCGCCGGACCACGTCGCGGAGCTCGGCGTCGCGGAGCACCTCGCGGTAGAGGTCCTCGGCCTCGGCCCAGGAGCCCTCGAGCGGCAGCGTCGCGAGGAGCTGTCCGCCGGGCTTGATGACCCGCAGCAGCTCGCGCAGCGCCTCGGACATGCTCGTCGCCTCGGAGAGCACGAGGTTGGCGACGACCAGATCGTAGCTCGCCGCCGGCATGGTCGCGACGTCGTCGAGGCCGCCGGCCTTGATGTAGACCCGGTCCTTCGAGTCGGACAGCCGCGTCTTCGCCAGCTCGCGCAGGTTGGTGTCGGGTTCGAGCGCGATGATCTTGGATGCGGCCGGCAGCCGATGCAGCAGCTCGGCGGTGGCCCGACCGGCGCCGGCGTGCACGTCGAGCACGAGGTTCGGCGCGTCCTCGGGGAGGTGCCGCCACATCATCCGCGCGAAGCGGTCGTGCCACAGCGGGGCGACCTCGCGATCGATGACGCGGGCGGTCCGCTCGTCGCGGGGATTCGGCGCGGCCGACACGGGCGGAATGTACCAGCTTTCAGCCGCTCGGCACCATGATCACGGACAGCTCGAGGAACCCGTTGAAGTCCGGGTTCAGGTCGGTGTCGCAATCGGCCTGGTCGGCGCCGAAGCAGTAGTCGAGGTCGAGGTTGACGACCCACGGGCGGGTCTTGAACGCGTCGTCGACCGGCTCGTTGGTCGACAGCCGCAGGCCGTGCGACATGGTGTCGTTGGTGCCGTCGTCGCCGAGCGCGTCGTCGACGATGACCGCCTTGTCCGCGCCGAGCGCGTCCTTCAGGTCGAAGGGCGAGGCGTTGATGAAGAACTCGAAGCTGTAGCTGCAGGAGTTGCCCGGGCAGTCGCCGTTGTCGGTGACGGTGACGAGGGGATCGCCCGCGGTGCCGAGCGCGATGCTCGCCTCGGGGTTGAACGTGCGCGAGATCGGCACCAGCGTCTGCCCGGCCTGCCCCGAGTGATCCATCGCGATCGGGTAGGTGCCCGCTGCGGGCGTGTCGTTGGTGACGCAGTAGGGGATGAAGACCTCGGCGCCCGACTGCGTGCCGCGCACGACGAAGGCCCAGGTGCCCAGGCGCGTGTCGGACAGCGTGCCCTCGACCGCGCAGGTCTCGGCGCCGACCGAGATGCCCGCCGGGATCTTGCCGTTGCCGCTGGCGTTGGTGTGATCGCAGGTGATGGGCGTGCCGTCGCCGGTGCCCGGGACGACGTGGGCGAGCAGCGTGTCGGCCCCGGTGATGCAGTACGGCACCACGTCGAGGGCGAGGTCGATCGCGATGCGCTCGTTGACCTCGATCGTGCAGCTCGCCATGCCGACGTCGCCGTTGGTGTCGGTGACGGTGACGTCGAACATCGCGGGCCCGGCCGTCGTCGGCGCGCCGGTGATGTCGCCCGTGGTCGCGTCGAGCACGAGGCCCGTCGGGAGCGTCGCCGCGAAGGTGTAGGGGCCCTCGCCGCCGTCGACCTCGAGCGTGTGGGCGAAGTCCGCGCCGACGGCCGCCTGCGGGATCTCGCCGCACCCGACCTCGAGCGCACCAGGCCCGGTCGTGGTGCCGAGCTGGTAGTTGTACGGGGCGTCGAGGTCGCTGGTGCACGAGGCGACCAGCGCCGCCGAGGTCAGGATCAGGCCGTAAGCTCGCATGCTCGCTCCGCGGGGCCCCGGGATCTCGATCGCGGCGGGGCCCACGGCGCCGAGCGTATCACGAACCCGTCGCGGGCCGGCCGACGAGGGCGCAGACGTCGTCCGGCGCCTTCGGGATCGACGCGCTGAGGACCACCGGGCCGGTGGGTGTGCAGAGCACATCGTCTTCGATCCGGATGCCGCGGACGTCGGCGAACTGGGCGAGGCGCTCGCGGGACAGCGAGCCGTCGCGGACGAACGGGCCGCACAGCGTCTCGTCGCGGAGGATCGCGTCGACGAGGTAGAGGCCGGGCTCGATCGTGACGACCATGCCGGGCTCGAGCTCGCGATCGAGCCGCAGGTACCCGAGGCCGAACTGCGAGTGCCGCGAGCGTCCGGGCGCGTAGCCGGCCCGATCGCCGAGGTCCTCCATGTCGTGCACGTCGAGGCCGAGGAGGTGGCCGACGCCGTGGGGGAACAGCATCGCATGCACGCCGCGCTCGACGAGGCCGTCGGGGTTGCCGTGGCAGATCCCGAGGTCGACCAGGCCGCGCGTCAGCACGCGGGCGGCCTCGAGGTGGACGTCGCGGTAGCGCACGCCGGGGCGCACCTTCGCGATCGCGGCCTCGTTGGCCGCGAGGACGAGCTCGTACAGCGCGCGCTGGGTCGGCGAGAACGATCCGGACACCGGCCACGTGCGGGTGACGTCGCTGGCCCAGCCGTCGTGCTCGGCTCCGGCGTCGGCGAGGAGCAGATCGCCGTCCGCGAGGCGGCGGTGGTACGTGTTGGCGTGCAGCACCTCGCCGTGCACGGTGACGATGCTGTTGTAGGCGCACTCGGTGCCGCGGGCGATGAACTCGGCCTCGATCGCGGCACGCACCTGGTGCTCGAGGATGCCGGGCCGCGTCGCCGCCATACCGGCCAGGTGTCCCGCGGCGGTGGCCTCGAGCGCGGTGCGGATCGCCGCGAGCGCGGCGTCGTCGTGGCACAGCCGCGCGGCGATCATCGCGTCGGCGAGCTCGAGGTCGACGGCGTCGAGGCTGCCGACCGCCGGCGTGGTGTCGTCGGGCCAGCGGCGATCGAGGCACGCCCGCTGCCGCGCGCACGTGTGCGGATCGAGCGAGGGCAGGGTCGCGAGGTGGTGGGCGCCGACCCGCAGGATCTCGTCGTGGAACTCGGGCAGCGGCCGCACGCGATCGACCCCGGTGCGGGCCGCGATCTCGGCGAAGTCGGGGACGTGGCCGTGCCACAGCGCGTCGTCGTCGCCCGGCGGCGGCACGAACAGCTCGGCACGATCGCCGGACAGCCACAGCACCGCGTCGGGCAAGGGCGCGCCGACGAGGTAGAGGAAGTGGCTGCCGCAGCGGTAGGGGTAGACGTTGGCGGCGTAGTTGCGGCCGCGCCAGCCGCCCGCGAACACCAGCGCGCCGCGTGAGCCGAGCCTCGCGGCCACGGTGGCGCGACGGCGGCGGAACACGGCGGCGCTCGGGGCGGAGGCGGGCTCGGGCATGGCCGCGCCACTGTAGCGCATCGGCGCCTTCGCATCGGCGCCGCGTATCGTCGCCGCGCGTCGGCGCCGGGCGCCGGCGGTGGCCAGCGCATTTGACAAGCTCGTGGGCCTCGGACGACGCTCGCCGCCGCAACGTCGTGGACACCGCCGGGTCATCGTCGACGCGCGCCTGGTCGCTCGGGCCCGTGCTCCAGCCCAACCGGCGCGTTCTCCTGATCCTCACCGTGCTCGCGGTGGTGACCCGGCTGTTGTGGGTGCTGCTGGTGCACCCGCCGGGCGACTACGTCTTCAGCGACATGCGCAAGTACCTCGAGCGCGCGACCGAGGTCGCGGAGCTCGGGATGGCGGTCGGACACCGCGAGTTCGCGTGGCAGGCGTGGGGCACCCACGTGCTCTTGTCGATCCCGCTGCGGCTGTTCGGCGTCGATCGACTCGACGCCGCCGCGGCGCTGTGGGGCCTGATGGCGGCCGCCGCCGTGCCGCTGTCGTACCTGCTGGCGGCGCGCGTGTGCACGCGCCCCAAGGTCCCGGAGTTCATCGGCATCGTCGTGCTCCTGTGGCACCCGAACGTGTCGAACGCGGGCTACTTCCTCAGCGAGACGCCGTTCCTGTGCTTCGCGCTCGCGTCGACCCTGGCGCTCGTGCGCACGCTGCAGACCGGCAAGGGGGCGCTGCTCGCCGGCTGTCTGTCGGCGATCGCGTTCGCGGTGCGGCCGCAGTCGGCGCTGTTCTTCTTGCTGGTCGCGGTCACGTGGCTCGTGAACCGAAGGCGGCTGCCCCATGTGCGGCCGCTCCAGCTCGGACTCATCGCCCTGCCGCTGCTCGGCATGCTGGCGTTCTCGGCGTGGCGCTTCCACGCGCACACCGGCTACTGGGCCGGCGTCGCCGAGAACGCCAACATGAACCTCACCGCGGGGCGCTGCCACAACATCGTGACGCAGGCCTACCGCACCGAGGCCGAGATGCGCCGCGCGGTGAACCGCGAGAACACCAACGACGGCCGCCGCGTCAGCCTGCCGAACTTCCGCCTGGCGTGGAAGCTGCCGTCGTGGCACCCGATGGCGCTGCGGCCGGTGCTCGGCGAGGAGAGCGTGCGGTTCGTCGGCTACATCGGCGATCCCGAGATCCACCGCGAGATCCGCAGGCAGTGCTACGCGAAGAGCGGCGTCTGGCAGCAGATCCGCATGAGCTTCGTCAACGTGATGCTGACGTGGTTCGTCGATCGGCAGTGGCCCGAGATGGAGAAGGGCCGCGAGATCTTCCTGCCCATCGTCGACGTCTACAGCGTGCTGTTCCAGATCGTCATCTGGGCCCCGTCGATGCTCGGCATGGGCCTGGGGGTGTGGTGGATCCGCCGCCGCCCCGCGCTCACCCTCGTCGCCTGGCAGATCGTCAACTCGATTGTGGTCGCGGCGATCTTCTTCGGCACGATCCGCCTGCGCACGCCGTACGATCCCTACGCGTTCATCCTGGCGGTCGAGGGCGTGCTCTGGGCGAGCCCCCGCATCCGGGCCTGGCGGGCGCGCCGACGGGCCGCGAAGCCCGCCGCCGCGGGGTAGACCCAAGGGCGGTTGTGTGGCAAAAGCGCGCCGTCCTCGCTTGCCATGATCGTGCACATCGACGTCGAGCGGCCCGCACCGCGGCTGCTCAAGCCCGCGATCGACGCGCTGCGCGACGACGGCGTGATCATCTATCCGACGGACACGGGCTACGCGTTCGGCTGCGCGCTGTCGTCGTCGAAGGGCATCACGATCCTGCGGCGCCTGAAGGGCATCCACGAGAAGCACCCCAAGCCGCTGACGATGCTGGTGCGCGACCTGGCCGAGATGGCCCGCTACGGCCACGTCGGCAACCAGGTGTTCCGCATCATCCGGCGGCTGCTGCCGGGGCCGTACACGATGGTGCTGCGCGCGACGTCCGAGGTGCCGCGCGCGATGAAGAACCGCAACCACGAGGTCGGCATGCGCGTGCCCGACCACGCGGTGTGCCGCATGCTCGTCGAGCTCCTCGACGAGCCGCTGCTGACCGGCTCGGTGACCCCCGCCGAGTCCAAGGGCGAGTCCGAAGCGCAGCTCGAGGACCCGGACGACTACGAGCGCCGCTACGCCCGCGACGTGGCCGTGATCGTCGACGGCGGCGCGATGCACCCCGATCCGTCGACGGTCCTGCGGCTGGTCGACGACGTCGTCGAGGTGCTCCGCGAGGGCAAGGGCGCCCTGCCGCAGTGATCCGCGGGGGCCCGGCGCACCCCGGGCCGGCCTGTGGTATCGCCGCTTCGCCATGCGGCTCTCAGTCCCGAAGTTCCAGTTCCGCTTCGTGCCGGCGCTCGGCAACGTCATCCACCCCGGCAACTTCCACCCGGTCGGCACGCAGGTGGCGGCCCAGGCGATGATCGATCGCGCGAGGATCGAGCCCGCCCCGGCGCGCGGCTCGGGCGGCAACTGGCTCGTCGTCGGCGGCTCGGGCGGCTTCGGCAGCGCGGCGCGGGTCGTGCTCGGCATGCGCCGCGGCGCGCACACGCTGAACGTGTCCTACGACGCGCAGCCCAACCCCGAGAGCAGCAACAAGATCCGCAAGCTCGGCTCGCCCGGCTTCCACCGCAACCTCGCGATCGAGCGGGCGCTGTCGGCCGCGGGGCTGGTGGCGCGCAGCGTGGACGGCGACGCGTTCGATCCCGCGGTGCAGCGCCGCGCGATCGATGCGATCCAGGAGCACTTCGACGGCCGCCTCGACGGCGTGATCTGGGCGCTCGCGGCCCCGCGGGCGATCGACCCGCGCACCGGCGCCGCTGTGAACAGCGCCCTGCGACCGCTCGGCAAGCCCGTCAGCATCAAGACCTTCGGCGGCCGCGAGGGCGACGGCGGCTCGGTGATCTCGACGCTCGAGCTGGCGCCCGGTACCCCCGAGGAGGCGATCGCGACCATCTACGTGATGGGCGGCGGCATCGTGAGCACGTGGGTGAACGCGCTGCGCGACGCCGACGTGCTCGCGCCCGGCTTCACGGTGCTGACGGTGAGCTACCGCGGCAACGTCCTCAACGAGGGCACCTACCGCAAGGGCTTGATCGGCCTGGCCAAGGCCGACCTCGAGTTCCACACGCGGGCCCTGGACGCCCAGCTGCGCACGGCTGTGGGCGGCCGGGCGCTGGCGGTCGAGGGGCCGGCGGTGGTCACCGAGGCGTCGGGCGGCATCCCCGGCGTGTCGCTGTACATGGCCGAGATCCTCGACGTGATGGGCGAGACCTTCGAGGATCCGCTCGCGTCGATGACCCGCATGTTCGATCAACACTTCGGCGAGCAAGGCCCCACGCTCGACGGCGAAGGCCTGCTGCGCATGGACGATCGCGAGCTCGCGCCCGAGGTGCAGGCCGAGGTCGCGCGGAGATTCGAGGCGGCGGTGCCGGGCTCGCGCTTCGACGACGCGCTGTATGATCGGTTCATGACCGAGTACGGGCGCACGCGGGGGTTCGAGATCCCGGGCGTGGACTACGAGGCGGAGTTCGACACGGACGAGGTCTGCGCGGTGTGAGGTGGTCTGAGGTCGGGGGGCAGCCCCACGGCCGGTGCGGGTCGGATCGCCCCCGGCGCGTCGTTCTGAACGATCCTCGGGATGGCCGGATCGATTCCGGGGCATCCTGCACATCAGGACGGGCGTGGGACGTTCGGAGACCAGCGAGGAGGGGCGGCGGGGCTTGGGTGTGGTGGGGGCGGTGGCCGCCCTCGTCGGTTTCCACGCTGCGGCGGTGCTCGTGGCGGTGGGCCTGCTCGCGGCCGCCGTGCTGATGTTCGCGACGCTGCCTGCGGAGGCGGCCAAGGCGTGGGTCATCGTCGCCGCGGCGATGATCGTGGCGGGCTTCGTGGTGCTGTGGTCCATCCTGCCGCGGTTCGATCGCTTCGAACCGCCGGGGCCCGAGCTGCTCGAGACCGACGCGCCGCTGCTCTTCGGCGAGCTGCGCGAGCTCGCGGCGGCGACGGATCAGGCGATGCCGTCGCACGTCTACCTGTGCCGCGACGCCAACGCCTTCGTCACCGAGCGGGGCGGCATCATGGGCATCGGCTCGCGGCGCGTGCTCGGGCTCGGGTTGCCGTTGCTCGCGACGCTCACCGTCGACGAGGTGCGCGCGGTGATCGCCCACGAGCTCGGCCACTTCCACGGCGGTGACACCAAGGTCGGTCCGTGGCTCTACCAGGTGCGGTACGGGCTCCTGCGCACGATCGCGAACCTCCATCACACGGCGAAGTACGTCGGCGAGGACTTCGGCCCGTTCGCCGCCGTGCTCGGCTTCGTGAGCATGCCGTTCGAGCGCTTCACCGAGGCGTTCCTGCGCGGCACCGCGGGGCTGTCTCGCGCGCAGGAGTGGCGGGCGGACGCGCTGGCGGTGCGGCACGTGGGGTCGGAGCCCATGGCGGGCGCGCTCGAGAAGATCGACCGGCTCTCGATTCCGTTCCTCCAGTTCGTGTCGTCGCACGTCGAGCCGCTGGTCGAGCGCGGCCGACGTCCGCCGATCGTCGAGGGCTTCCGCGAATTCCTCGCGCTGCGGGCCGCGGCGCCGTCGGGCGCGGATGACCTCGTGATCGAATCGGTGGACGAGGTCGATCCGTACGACACCCATCCTCCGCTCGCCGAGCGCGTCGCCCGGGCCCGCGAACGCGCGGTGACCCCCGCGGAGCCGGATGCACGGCCCGCGAGCGTACTCGTGCGCGACCTCGATTGGGTCGAGCGCAAGCTGCTGCACCACGGACGCGGTGTTCGCGACGAGCTCGAGCCGGTCGCGTGGACCGACGCGGGCGGGGTGCACCTCGCCCGCTGGCGCGAGGTCGTCGCACGCGAGGCCCAAGCGATGGCGGGGGTCTCGATGGATCGGATTCCCCGCGGTCCCGCCATGCGGGAGCACGAGGAGGCCCGGTGCGGTCGCCGGCTCGTGGAGGTCTCCGACGCGATCCTCGTCTTCCGACTGGGCGAGCGGTGGAGCGCCGGGATCATCGTCGCGTTGGTCGATCTCGGTTGGACGTTGTCCGTCGGATTGGGCGCGCCCGTCGTGCTGCGCTGGGGCGAGCTCGAGTTCCAGCCGCGGCGCGAGGTGGCGGCGTGGTTGTGCGGCGACACCACCGCGGAACAATGGAGCGCGCGGGCGCTGCAGATCGGGCTGGCGGGCGTCGACCTCGGCGCTCCCGTGCAGACGATGGGCGCGCCGACGTCCTGACACCGCAGCGCGTCCGAATCGGCTCACGCCGATCCTCGCATTCGACCGCGGCCGCTCACGGCCCGGCGCGCGCATCGCTGCGCCGGGCCTGCGCCGATCCGCCGCCGTCGCGCCGTCGAGTGGGTGCAGCGTCGCCGATGCGGCGCGCGGAGCCCTCGATGACACGCATGCATTCCTTCTCGGCGAGGCTGGCGGTCTCCGTCGGCGCCGCGGCCTGCGGCGATGACCCTGTCGGCGCGACGGCCTCGGCCACGGACGGCTCGGGCAGCACGATCACGTCGCCCGTCACCGCGTCGGACGACACGCAGTCCAGCGGCGACGGCACGATCAAGCTCGACTCGCTCGTCGACACCACCGGGGGCCCCACGGGCTGCGCGACGGACGGCGATTGTGTCGAGATCGACCTCCTGTTCGTCATCGACAACTCGGGCACGATGGGCGAGGAGCAGCTCAACCTCGCGAAGAACTTCCCGCTGCTCATCCAGCAGCTCGAGGCGCTGACCGATGCTGCCGGCCAGCCGGTGCATCCGAGCGTCAATGTCATGGTCACGACGTCGGACTTCGGGCACCCGCTGTGCACGCAGTTCCAGAAGGACGACTACGAGCCGCGCCGGGGCGCGCCGGTGTACGAGGGCTGCAACGCCCGGATCAATCGATTCAGCGGCTTCGGCACTCATCCGCTCGTCCTCGAGGAGGCGTGCACGACCAACTGTCCAGCCGATCTCGTCCCGTCGGATCAGTTCATCCACTTCGACGCCAACGGCTCCAATGTGCCGCTCGACAAGGTCGGACAGGCGTTGTCGTGCATCGGACCCCAGGGCATCGACGGGTGCGGCTACGAGGCGCCGCTCGAGTCGATGTTGCAGGCGATCAACCCGCAGGCGTGCTGGAACGACCCGTCGCGCGAGGATTGTGCCGTCGATCCAGAATGGGGCCAGTTCAACAAGCCATTCCTCCGCGACGGGGCGCTGCTGGCGATCGCCATGGTCACCGACGAGGCCGACTGCTCGGTCGAGGCGCCCGGCGGCTTCACGTACTTCACCAATTCCGAGAACGATCAGTACTGGGAGATCGACCCCGATACCGATCAGCCGGCGGTCTCCTCGGCGGTGTGCTGGAACGGGGGTGTGAGCTGCACCGGCCCCGATTCCACGGGTGCCTATACCGATTGCGTCTCGACCGACAACGGCGTGCTGCACCCGACCGACCGCTACATCTCGTATCTGCGGTACCTCGTCGAGGAGCAGGACAAGGACGTCGTCATGCTCGGCATCTTCGGGGTGCCCGAGGTCACGGCGCACAGCGACTCGTCGCCGTTCGAGCCCACCGCCGGCGGCGTTCATGCACTGGAGAATCGCGTGTGGACCGAGGCCGACCTCACCCCCGCCGAGGTCGACGCCGGCGTGACGGTGGAGGACAAGGTCTGGGAGTTCGGCAACATCGCGCCGGGGTGCCGCAACGAGAACGGCAGCGCGATCTTCCCGACGCGCGCGCAGGAGGTGTGCGAGAGCCTGAACATCCCGGACGATCCGTCCACGCCCGCCTTCGACGAGAGCGCGCCGCGCTGCTGCATCGAGTCGATCTGCGACGACGACTTCAGCCCCGCGATCAAGTGCCTCACGGGGGCGATCTCGTCGTTGATCCCGCCGGCGGGGTGAAGCGTGAAAGCCGGAGAGGGAGGCGCTGCCACTGGCGGGTGGCAACGCCCCCCTCGAGAGCTCACGCGCAGCGCGGCGCGTCGGGATCGGACATCGTCTCGCCAGACGCGACCTCGGTGTTCGGATCGATGCACTGGAGGAAGCAGTACGCAGGGCAGGTCCAGCCGTCGCAGCTGCTCATGCACGAATCGTAACACTGGAGGAAGCCGTCGTCGCTCTGATCGACGACGACGGTGTGCCTCCGCGGCGCGACGCCGGGACCTCCGTCGGTGTTCGTGCCGGGCGGTGGTGTCGAGGACGCGAAGCTGGTCGCTCCGACGAGGGCGGTGACGAGGGCAAAAGAGATGCTGATCGCGGTTCGTCTCATCGTGTCTACTCCTGCACGGTCGTTCTTCGCCGCGCTTCGCGGGCATCCATGTGCAGACGCCGTGCCACGAGCGGCCGCCGTGTGTCACCGCTGCGCGCTGCGTGGCACGCAACGGCAGCTGTGGGCCCGTGCGTGCCGCTCGACGACGAATCCCTGCGCCTCGTCGTCGCTCGCGTCGCCGCTTGGTTGAGCGAAGATCAGGCCGTCGCTCGCGGGCACGTGCCGGGCGTCGTGCCGCCCGGTGCCGACGCGCGGCCGATGGATCGACGAGACCGGAGTCAGTGCACCCCGTGCATCCGTCGTCGCAACCACGGCGTGCACGCCAACACCACCACGCCCGTCCCCATCCCGATCCACGACAGCGTCCAGAACAACTCCGCGTAGATCCCCAGCGCCGCCGCCGTGCCCGTGTCCTCTCGCATCGACGCCAGGCTCCCCAGCCGCCCCGCCGCGATCTCGCCGAAGGCCGACGCGAGGAACCACGTCCCCATCATCAGGCTCACGACGCGCGGCACCGACAACGTCGTCACCGCGGCCAATCCAATCGGTGAGATCAGCATCTCGCCGACCTCGAGCACCAGGTAGGCGACCACGAGCGACCACAGCCCCGCGAGCCCGTCGTCGCCCGGGTGCGTCGCGGCCCACGCCAGCGGGATCGTGGACAGGCCCGCGAACACCAGTGCCAGCCCGAACTTGCCCGGCGTCGACGGGTTCATTCCGCGCCTCGCCAGCGCCGGCCACAGCCACGCGAACAATGGCGACAGCCCGAAGATGAACAGCGCGCCCAGCCCCGTGAGCTGCGTCGCGGTCCACTGCACACCGAGGCCCTCGCGATTCATCACCCGATCCGAGAACGCGTTCCACGAGCCGTACGTCTGCTCGTACAGCCCCCAGAACACGACGCTGGTCGCCGTGATCGCGACCAGCACGATCATCTGCTCGCGCTCCTTCTTCGTGCACTGCTTGGTCACGAACGGCACGAACCACGCCGCGAGCGCCAACGTCATCACCACACCGACGATCTCCGTCGCGCTGACCTGACCGCCCTCGAAGAACGAGAACCGCACCTGCAGCAGCTGCCACGCGACGAGCACCGCCCCGAGCGCGCCGACGAGGATCCACCGCTCGCGCGAGAGCCCGAGCACCCACGGCGCCACCAGCCGCGCCGGATCCGGCGGTTCGGCGTGGCCCTGCAG
>LNFM01006564.1_pt1 | contig 19039 bp, 13 predicted proteins | sample 596031 | NCBI WGS metagenome assembly LNFM01 (sample SAMN04254537, study PRJNA301005) | activated carbon metagenome | isolation source: dual media filters at the Ann Arbor, Michigan drinking water treatment plant | place: USA: Ann Arbor | reverse complement strand
GCAACGCCAACACCTATGGCACTGCCCGGTGGGCAACCCGCGATGACATCCGCAAAGCCGGATTATTGGCCGACACCGGGGTTGTGCTCGGACAATTCCAGAACAACTATCTCCGCCACGACGGGGCTGAACATGTTCTGTGTTTTGCTCCGACACGCTCGGGCAAAGGCGTCGGCCTCGTGATCCCAACCTTGCTGACCTGGTCAGGCTCGACGATCGTGCATGATATCAAAGGCGAGAATTGGGATGTCACTGCCGGCTTTCGCAGCACGTTCAGCCGCACCCTGCGTTTCGATCCCACCAGTCTTGAATCGTCCGCTTACAACCCGCTACTTGAAGTGCGCCGCGGCCTCAACGAGGTGCGCGACGTGCAGAACATCGCAGATATCCTGGTGGATCCCGAGGGCAGCCTTGAGAAACGCAACCACTGGGAGAAGACCAGCCACGCGCTGCTGGTCGGAGCCATCCTTCATGTCCTTTACGCCGGCGCTGACAAATCGCTCGCGGGCGTTGCGGCTTTCCTCTCCAATCCCGAAGAGACCATTGAGAACACGCTCTATGCGATGATGGACACCCCGCACCTCGGTGAAGCGGGCCCGCATCCGGTGGTTGCCAGCGCTGCGCGCGAGCTGCTCAACAAGTCTGACAACGAGCGGTCAGGTGTGCTGTCGACCGCAATGTCGTTCCTTGGTCTCTATCGCGATCCGGTCATCGCCAAGGTCACCAGCCATTCGGATTGGCGGATTGCCGATCTCGTCTGCGGCCGACCGACGTCGCTCTATCTGGTCGTGCCGCCGTCTGACATCAGCCGCACCAAACCACTAATCCGCCTGATCCTCAACCAGATTGGCCGCCGCCTTACCGAAGAATTCGATCCTGCGACCAGGCGCCAACGCGTGCTGCTCATGCTTGATGAGTTCCCTGCCCTCGGTCGGCTCGATTTCTTCGAGAGCGCCCTCGCCTTCATGGCAGGCTACGGCCTCAAGGCCTTCCTGATCGCCCAGTCCCTGAACCAGATCGAGCGCGCCTACGGGCAGAACAACGCCATCCTCGACAATTGCCATGTTCGCGTTGCCTTTGCGACCAACGACGAACGCACTGCCAAGCGCGTCTCCGAAGCGCTCGGCACAACCACTGAGCAGCGGTCGATGAAGAACTATGCCGGGCACCGGCTCTCGCCCTGGCTTGGCCACCTGATGATCTCGCGCTCTGAAACGGCGCGCGCACTCCTTACGCCGGGCGAGATTCTGCAATTGCCGCAGACTGACGAAGTCGTACTCTTGTCTGGGGCACCGCCGATCAAGGCGAAGAAAGCGCGTTATTATGCCGATCGGAGGCTGCAGTCTCGAGTGTTACCCGCCCCCGAGAACTGCGGCCAACTCGTCGGTGCGGGCGCCTCCGATGACTGGAGCGCTCTGCCCCCGATTAAGCCAGACCCCAAATCATCCGAAGAAGGCGGCCGCAGGATCGATCCTGCCAATGGCGGCTTGCGGCGCGAACCTGACCTACCCGAACATGTCGAAGTGGTTGCGCGGCCCAAGTCTCCTGCAGCGGAATTCGACTTTGCTGAAGCTGACAGCGCAGACGCTGACCAATCGGCCGCCAACAGCGAGCGGATCCGGCGCATGATGGAGCGCGGCGCACGGCAGGCCTCGCTCGACCTCGGCGACGGGATCGAACTGTGAAGCTGAAGCGTACGTTTCGGCTGCCGCCTGATGTGATCGACCAGCTTGCCGAGTTCGCAATGCGCAGGCGCGTCGGCCAGCCCGATGTGGTGGAGGCTGCTCTGCGGTCATTCATGTCGCCCGACAATCCTGAGCAGCTCGAAGCAGCGCTCAGCCGCCGCCTTGACCGCATCGACCGGCGGCTTGGACAGCTCGATCAGCAGACCGAGATAACCACCGAAGCCTTGGCATTGTTCGTGCGGTTCTGGCTAACAGCCAATCCGCCGCTGCCGGATAGTGGGCTTGCCGCAGCGCAAGCGCAGGGCAAGGAGCGGTATGAGGGGTTTGTCCATGCGTTGGCACGTCGTCTCGAGACAGGGGATCGATTGGTGCCATAGCCAAACCTTGGTTTCTGTCGGCATTCGCTCTCAAATCGGACTTCGTGACATTTCGGTCTCATGGCCGAATGGGTTCATTCGAAGATACGACGCCAGTCAGGCCTGCGTTGAACGGACTTCCGATAGCGGGCCGGATAAGCGGGGACTTGACCGGAAGCTCATTTCTAGAAAATTACCTGATCTCATTCAAGTCACTTAAATGCGTCGCAGCTCGTAGATCGGCAATCGACGAATGCAGGGCACCACCTTGAACCAATCGCCTATTTATGAGATCAAAAAATTGCATTTGCGTCGAATTAAATGTGGAGGAACTGGGACAACAAGGCTATCATAAATGCCAAGGAGATTGAGTCTGCCGTGACGCTCGTCATCACAACCTGCACCAATCGCAAGCGGCAGAGCGTGACAGGCGAACTCCGCATTTGCACTCTGCCGTCGGCGCATTTGGCTGATCTGGCAGCCGAATGGGGTGATCGCCTGTCCTCGGCGGAAGTGCGGTTTCCTGCTCATGAAATTTATGGGGGGCGAGGCTTTCAAGAAGCTCGTTCGGTAGCGCGCGAACTCAACGCTCAACTACTTGTCGTTTCCGCAGGACTCGGTTTGATTGATGCATCTTCGGAGGTGCCGCCCTACGCATGTACGATCCTTACAAATGCCCCGGACAGCGTTGCATCGCGTGTCGATGGCGCTTTCTCATCTTCTCGATGGTGGGCCAGTTTGGTTAGCGCTTCGCCCTTCAGTGTTGATTTTTGGGAGTTGGTCAACCGACAGGACGGCATGATCCTTTGCGCGCTTTCTGATGCGTATCTAGAAATGATTGCGGATGATCTTTTGGCTCTGCCCGAAGTGACCCGTGCTCGTCTCCGACTGTTTACGCGTGCTCCGATCGAACGCATTGCAAATGCACTGCGCCAATTTGTCATGCCTTATGATGATCGCCTCAATGGCCCGGACAGCCCAATTTCCGGTACACTGAGCGACTTCGCAGGTCGCGCACTTCGTCATTTCGCCAGTGAGATTCTAGTTGGCGATCATCGTCGGTCGCTGACCGAGCACACAGCGCTGGTCACAGCAGCTTTGGCAGGTTGGCGACTACCGGAAAAAGCGGTTCGCATCCGCCTTGAGGATCGCGAGATTCTTGAACTCATGCGCGCTCACTGGCGGGGCTGTGGGGGGATTCCGCTGCGACGTCTAAGGAATGAATTCAACGTAGCTTGTGAGCAGGGGCGTTACGCCAGGCTCGCAAGCGCCATACGGAGCGAACAGGTATGACTTCGCGGGAGCAGCTTAAGGTTCGCGCCGTCCGTGCCGAGCAGGGGCAAGGCACAGCCATTTTTGCATTCTTTCTCTTCGGTGCAGATATCAATCGAATTGCTGACATCAGCCGTGTTCGACGCGAAGATCATGAACTAAAGGGCTTCCAGCGCCGCGAAGTTCGAGATCATGTCAAAGAGATCACAACCTTTTTGAACAGCGGTCCGGTCCTTTTCCCGAACGCTATCATTTTGGCCCTTTCTGCTGAGGTCGAGTTTGCTTCGGCGCGGGGCCGGTCACCGGGAAACATATGCGAAGTTGGCGACGCAGGCACGCTTTGCATCCCGATCTATCCGGAGGGTAATAGAGCGGCATGGATTGTAGATGGCCAACAGCGCTCGCTCGCGCTTGCAGCCGCCACAAACAAGGAGATCGCTGTTCCCATTATCGGCTTCATTTCGGATGAAGTCGCGACGCAGAGAGAACAATTCATCCTCGTTAACAAATCTAGAAAGCTACCGACCGGCCTTATCGATGAACTTCTCCCGGAGGTCAGTGTGCAACTTCCTCGCCATCTGGCTGCGCGCCAGTTGCCGAGTGAGCTTTGCAATGTCTTGAACACCGATCCCAATTCACCGTTTTTCAAACTCATCAAGCGGGAATCGGACGCGAGAAATTCGACCGGCATCATCAGCGATAATGCCTTGATTGAGTCCATGAAGGCGAGCTTGAAGACGACAGCGGGTGCCCTAGGTCAGTTCAAGCACAATGGTGACGGCAACGACACCGCGTCAATGTATGACGCGCTCGTCACGTATTGGTCGGCTGTGCGCGATACATTTCCAGATGCTTGGGGCAAAGCACCAAAGGACAGCCGCCTTATGCACTCGGTCGGCATCCGAGCCATGGGGGCTCTGATGGACACGATCATGCTGCGCGCTGACGGATCGACCAACAAAGCAGCCGTTGTGCGTGAGAGCCTCGTTCGGCTTGCACCACTGTGTCGCTGGACAGAAGGTCGCTGGGAAGGTCTCGACCTCGCATGGAACGAACTCCAATCGACGCCGCAGCACATCAATAAGCTTAGTGAGCACCTTATCCGCATCGAGCGTGAACAGGCGCGGGTGCCCGCATGAAGTTCATTTTCGCCGACAGCCTCGATTATGTCGATCCGGCCTTCGATTTTATCGGCGACCGTAGCCCTGCCGAGCGCCAGCCCTATTGGGACGACGCCTACCCGCACGAGATCCTCGGCTATGCGCCCTATGACGGCGTGCTGGTGTCGCGTGGCATCGTCGGCGACCATCGCGTGAAGGGCAAATACACCGCCAGCCAGGCGCGGCGCTTCCACCTAGTCGGCGTGCGCAAGTTCCTACGTCTCGACAAGCCCGAGTTCGCGCATCTCGAAATCTTCGGCGACTGCGGCGCGTTCACCTATGTCCAGGAAGAGCGCCCCCCTTATTCGGCGGCGGAAATGGCCGAGTTCTACGACGAATGCGGCTTCACCCATGGCTGCTCGGTCGATCACATCATCTTCGACTTCGACCCCGCGGGTCAGGGCATGGCCGGGGGCAGCGACGATGCCAAGGCACGCTTCGAAATAACGCTCGAAAATGCCGATGCTTTCCACCGCGAAACGCTGGCGATCGACGCTAGCTTTATGCCCTTGGGCGTCGTTCAGGGCTGGTCACCAGGCAGCATGGCCGAGGCGGCCCGCCGGCTGGTGACGATGGGCTATGACTATCTCGCGATCGGCGGCATGGTTCCCTTGAAGTCGCCCGAGATCAAGTTGGTGCTCGAGGCGATCCGCGACGCGGTGCCGGCGTCGACCCGGCTTCATATCCTAGGTTTCGCCAAAGCCGACGATATCGACAGCTTCCACGGCTATGACATCGCGAGCTTCGACACGACCTCGCCGCTGATCCGCGCGTTCAAGGACGCCAAGCAGAATTATTACCTGCCCGGCGACGGCCTGGGCTTGCGCTACTTCACCTCGATCCGGGTGCCGCAGGCGATCGAGAACCCCAAGCTCCAGCGCGGGGTCAAGAAGGGCATGTTCCGCGCCGAGGAACTGGTGCGCCTTGAGGCTCTGGCGTTGAACTCGCTCCGCGCGTTCGATCGCGGCGCCGCCGACCTTGAAGAAACCCTCCACAACGTTCTCGTCTACAGCGCGCCGCTGGTTGAGGAAAAACCGTACGAAGATTGCAAGGACAGCATCGCGCTGGCGCGTCTCGCCCAGCGCTACCGGGTCACCCTGACCGAACGTCCCTGGAAACAATGTCCTTGCAAGATCTGCCAGGACGCCGCGATTGACGTGATCATCTTTCGCGGCAGCAACCGCAACAAGCGCCGCGGGATCCACAATCTCGCGGTCTACCACGAACATATTGAACGACTGGATTTGAAGCGTGCCGTCAACCCCAATGACCTACCTCGCCATCTCTGCGCAGCAGAGCAGTGAACACCAAGTGCTCAGCTTCGCGACAACGGCGGCCGACGTGCTCCGCTTCGCCGCAATCGAGCGCATCGGCCGCGATGGGCAAGGCGAACTTAGCGGGTTCCAGCGCCCGCAGGTCGCCGCGCACATCCGCGAAATCCGCGACTATCTCGAACAGCCCAACTCGGTCCTCCCCAATCCGATCGTCGTCGCCTTCACCGATCGCGTCGAGGTCGAGGATCTCGGCAACGGCACCAGGCGGCTGTCGATCGACATGAGCAGCGGCGTTCCAGGCCTAGTCGTCGATGGCCAGCAGCGCCTGTCCGCGCTGGCCGAGGTCGACCGGGACTTCCAGATCTTCGTGTCCGCCTTGATCTGCCGCGACGAGGCCGAACTGCGACGGCAGTTCGTACTGATCAACAACACTAAACCACTGCCCAAATCGCTGATCTACGAACTGCTGCCGACTGTCGACAACCTGCCGCCGCGCCTCAGCCGACGTTCGGTCGCCTCCGACCTCACCGCCCGGCTCAATTTCGAAAACACTGCGCTTAAGGGCTATATTAAGCAGCACACGTGCCCCGATGGCATCATCGCAGACACGGTTATTCAGCGGATCATCATGGAATCGTTGAGCAACGGTGTAATGCGCGAGTTGATCCGCAGCCCCAAGGGCATCGAGCGCTGCGTCCGGATCGTCTCCAATTTCTTCGAGGCAGTGAAGAAGGTCTGGCCCGAAGCCTGGCATGGTCATAAGCCAGCGACTTCGCGTCTGCTTCACGGTGCCGGGATCCAGGCGATGGGCGATGTCATGGAAGTACTCGCACAGCGTTCTGAGGCGCGCAGCGTCGAGGAGTTCCGCGAGGGGCTCGAATGCCTCAAGGGCAAGACTGCCTGGACAAGCGGCGAATGGGAATTGTCAGGCGAAGTGCGGCGCTGGAACGGCCTTCAGAACGTCAATCGCGACGTCGCACTGCTCAAACACTACCTGATCGCCATCGTGAAAGCAGACCAGCGCAAGCGCCGCAAATCGGTGCCGTTACCCTTGCTCGAACCCGAAGCGGGGACAGCGTGAGTTACGCGGTCAAGGAAATCTTCAAGACCCTGCAGGGCGAGGGCGCGCAAATGGGCCGCGCTGCTGTGTTTTGCCGCTTTGCCGGTTGCAATCTCTGGTCTGGCCGCGAGGCTGATCGCGCGACCTCGGTCTGTACTTTCTGCGATACCGATTTCGTCGGAATGGACGGAACTGGTGGCGGGCGCTTCACCGACGCCGAGGCCCTAGCCGATGCGATTGCCGCCGAATGGGCGGGATCGTCAGCTAACCGATATGTCGTGATGACTGGCGGCGAGCCTCTGCTTCAGGTCGATGATGCTCTTGTCGCCGCGCTCCATGACCGCGACTTCGACATTGGGGTTGAGACCAACGGCACCCAGATTGCACCTGCCGGAATCGATTGGATCTGTGTGAGCCCGAAGGCTGATGCCGATCTCGTTCTCCAATGGGGCCATGAGTTGAAGCTCGTCTATCCGCAGGAAAGTGCTCCACCCGAAATGTTCGAACATCTCGCATTTGACCATTTCTTCCTGCAGCCAATGGATTCGCCGACCGCCGCAGCCAACCTCGAGGCGGCGATCACCTATTGCACCGACAACCCGCGCTGGCGCCTCTCGCTCCAGTCGCACAAAATGATCGGAATTCGCTGATGTTCGAGCTCAGCAAACAGTTTCGCTTCGACGCCGCCCACACCCTCGACCGGTTGATCGAAACCGAATCTAGCCGGCGCATACATGGCCATAGCTACCGTGCCGAGGTAACTGTGCGCGGTCGTCCCGATCCCGTAACGGGGATGGTTGTGGACCTGGGCCTGCTCGAGCGAAAAATGGCCGATGCCCGGGACGCGCTCGACCACCGCTTCCTGGACGAGATCAATGATCTTGGGCCAGCGACTATGGAAAATCTCAGCCGCTGGATCTGGCAGCGGCTCTCCCCCTCAATCGGTAATCTGTTTAAAGTCAGCGTCTACCGCGACAGCAGTGGTGAGGCCTGCTTCTACTATGGCCCCATGGAAGTCGATGCATGAGCAAAACCGGCGCACTTGTCCTCCTCTCCGGAGGACAGGATTCGGCAACGTGTCTCGCCTGGGCTCTCGATCGTTTCGACACGGTCGAGACATTGGCGTTCAATTACGGCCAACGCCATGCAGTCGAACTCGAATGCCGCGGTGAAATCCTAAAACGCATCTGCGAGATTAATCCAGGATGGGCCGGACATCTCGGCGCGGATCACAGCCTTGGGCTGGCGACGCTCGGGGAGGTCTCGGATACGGCGCTGACCCGCGATGTCGCGATTGAGATGAACGCGAACGGACTACCCAACACGTTCGTGCCCGGAAGGAACATCCTGTTCCTCACTTTCGCTGCGACGCTCGCCTATCGGCGCGGGCTCGGACACATCGTCGGGGGCATGTGCGAGACCGATTTCTCCGGCTATCCTGATTGCCGCGACGACGCGATTAAGGCGCTCCAGGTCGCGCTCAATCTTGGCATGGCGCAGAATTTCGTGCTGCATACTCCGCTCATGTGGCTGGACAAGGCGGCGACCTGGGCGCTGGCCGATCAATTGGGCGGAGACGCATTGGTCGATCTCATCGTCGAGCACAGCCACACCTGCTACCGCGGCGAGCGCGACACACGTCGTGACTGGGGTTATGGCTGCGGAACCTGTCCTGCCTGCGAGCTTCGCGCCCGCGGGTTTCACGCCTATCGTCAGGAGGAACCCGCATGAACGAGGCCGCAGCGCCCGCCGCCAACGCGGCGGTAACGCCAACTTCGGATGCGGAGCAATCACGACAGGACAGCGTGAAGCTCAAGACAAACGCGGGGCTGTGGTGGCCACGCGCAGTGCTGCAATCACTCTTCAACGCGAGCATCGACTTCTATCCGCGCCTAAACACCAAACATCACCGTTTCCCGACGATTATCAAGGCCGCGCTTCGCGATCTCATCAGCTATCGTCGACTGCCCGCCGCTGTGCGCGACTGGGCGGCTAGCTGGCAATTACCAGGGCCCGACAAGCGCATCATTGCCAGTCTCAAGTCCGATGACATCCTTGCCGACATGGCCACGGCGATGAAGGATTGGACTGGACCGATCACGGCTGGCGATGTCGCCGAGATCGATGCCGCCAAAGCAGTACTCGAACAGATCGTTGCGCAAGACGAACCCAGCAAAGAGCAGCTTGCCAAGATTCAGGCCGACGCCAAGACTGCTCTACAGAAGTTGACCGCACCCGAACTGTCGCTCGACGATGCGATCGACTTGGCCAAAGCCTCGCTTACCGAAGTGAAGGCGCAGACCGAATATCAGGACCAGAAGGCGACCCGCCTGCTCACCGTCACGACCTTCCTCAGTGCCTTGTCGGGCGCTTTGTTCGCGAGCTTCAGCGCCAGCTATCCGCTCGCGCTTGCCGACCGCCTCGACACTGGCTGGCGGTTGGTGTTGATCGGGGCCTACCTCACCTTCGTATTGTTCGTGCTCGCCGCGGTCGCCGGCGCGTTGGTTACATTCCACGCGACGCGCACACGGTTCAAATATTCGAAGGAAGCGACCGCCAAGCGCCAGGCGGGGCCGACCCGCTCCTTTTTGTTCTTTCGCGAGATGATCGGCGTGTCGCCCGAGGGTTGGGCCAAGTCATTCGTTGAGGTCGGACAGGGCGGCCCCGTGATACGCCCTCAACTAAAAGAGGAATATTTCAAAAATTACGTGATGGAGTCCTATTTGGTCGCTGCCAAGACCGCCGACAAACTTCGCTATCTCGGCCCCGCTCAGAGTCTGCTCGCCTGGGCGTTGCGATGCTTGCTGCTCTTCGTGATTCTCATCACGCTCATTCAGGCCTTTGTTGCCAGGCAGCCCGCCGTTCCGATCCAAGTCAAACTGCTTTGGCCGGAAAAGCCAGTCGCGGCCGATGTTGACCTAATCCAGATGCCGGCCCGCACTGGCGGCTCAGACACTAAGCCAACAGGGCACCTGACCTCGCCCCATGTTCGGGTACACGTGCGGGGAAACAATTGATGGAAACCCGCCGCCAAGCTCCTGCCACCGTCTTTATCGACGCCGACAACACGCTGTGGGACACCGACGGCGTCTTCGCGGCTGCACAGTTGCATTTGCTCGCAGCCGTTGAATCAGCGACCAGTCGGCAATCGGCAATAGAGGACAGGCTCGCGTTCGTGCGTGCGGCGGACCAGGGAATCGCCGAGCATCATCATGCTGGACTTCGCTATCCGCCGCGACTGCTCATCGCCGCCCTCGCCGAAGCACTGCACGGCGAAGATGTCGCGCGCGCAGCGCGTCTTGCCTTCGTCGGGTCGGGGAAGGAGCGGATCGCCGAGGACGCGATAGGCGTGATCGAAGCTGCCTATTTCAGCGATCTTGGGCACGCTCCGGCTATACGGCCTGGGGTAGAGGCTGGCCTGCTTGCGCTCGAGGCGGCCGGCTGCACCGTCTTGATCATAACCGAGGCCGCGCGAGCGAAGGTCGAGCGCACTGCGGAGCGGCTTGGTCTCGGCAGGCACTTCACACGAATCGTCGAAGGTGTAAAACGACCGGATCTGTATCGCCGCATTCTCCGCCTAACCGGCACGCTCGAGGCATTCATGGTTGGCGATCAACTCGACCGAGACATCGCACCCGCAAAGGCTGCCGGGCTTGAAACGATTTATTTCCCGGGTGGCTTTCAGCCGCGCTGGTTGCCCGCGGTGGGAAAGGTTGGTCCCGATTATACCATAGCCAACTTCGCGGAAGTGCCAGATATCGTGCTTGCCGAGCGGAGGGCGATCACCGGCAGTTGATGTCGAATGTCGCACGCCTGCCCGCCAAATGAAATTCGAGCTGTATTCGCTCTAAACGAGCTGGCTTTCGGTTTGCGCGCGCCTTTCTCGAGCTCTGACGATGTCTTGCCTGCGAACTGCGCATAAAGGGCTGGCAAGAACATCGGACTCAAGCGAAACAATAGACGCTCTCGTTTTTTGGTTGGTTCTCAAGCCCCTGTCGGTAGGAACGCAATGAGGGTGCAGTTATCGAGAATCACTTGCGAGGGGTGCGGGTCTGTTCAAGGGAATGCTAGTCGGATTGCCTGGGCAGAAGGGCGTAGGGAAACTGCAGTCGGCGGTCGACGGTCGCTGCACTGTGTCGATTTTCCATTCGATCCAGCGTAGTGAAGAGATCGAGTGTGATGTAGACCACGTCGCGCGTGCCTACCTCAGTCCTCAGACTCGCGCCTATGTTCTCGACGACGAGCGCATGCGGGTCGGTCGGATCAGCGACTATCTCCAGCATGAAAATGGCCTCATCACTTATGAGGTTCGCTTCCCCAACGGGAAGCAGAAGGACTTCAGTGAAGTCGATCTGTTCGTGCGGCCGTGGAACGCGCCCGAGGACCCCGCTGAAATGCTCGCCGCAGGCGCCGCCGAGAGTCAGTATCTGCATGACCGCCGCCAAGCGGCGCTGTCCCCTCTGCGAACGCTCACCAGCGCAGCGCAAGGGCTAACCGCGCTGCTCTCGGCTGGGATCGACTTCGTGCCGCATCAGGTCGCGGCGGTGCGCCGCGTGCTGAGCGATCCGATCCAGCGCTATCTGCTCGCCGACGAGGTCGGGCTCGGCAAGACTATCGAAGCCGGGCTGATCATCCGTCAGCATCTAATCGACAATCCCGACACCGAAGTGCTGATTGCGACGCCGGGGGCGCTCTGTGAACAATGGCGGCGCGAACTCTCCGAGAAGCTCCGCCTCGACCAGTTCGGTGAGCCCTTCGAATGCTGCTCGCATGCCGACATTGCACGAGTCACGCGAACACCCGACGTTCTGGTGGTCGACGAGGCGCATCATCTGGTCGGACTTGAGGGCGGCCCGCTTGCGGCATCGGCGACGCGCTTGCGCGAACTCGCCCGCGACGTACCGGTACTGCTGCTGCTGTCCGCCACACCGCCGCTTGGCGAAGAAGCCCGGTTCCTGGCGCTGCTGAACCTGCTTGATCCGCTGACCCATCCGCTCGACGACCTGGACGGATTCCGATTGAAGCTCGAACAACGCCGCGCGATCGGCCGCTTGCTTCTCAGCCTCGACCCCGACGCATCCGGGATCGTACTGCGCCAGCGCGGTGCCGAACTTGTCCGCAGCTTTCCCGATGATCCGGTCGTCCAGGATCTGGCACCGCAATTGATCGAGGCAACCCGCGCGGCACCCGAACGACTCGTCGACCTGTGCGGTGCGCTCAAAGAGCATGTCGCCGACAGCTATCGTATCCACCAGCGCCTGATCCGCTCGCGTCGCGCCGATGCCCAGGGCTGGGAGTTCCGGCCACGCGGACCTGATGGCGGTGCCATGCCCCATGTCCGCACCGAAGGCGATCCGAGCGACGATCTGGTCGTGTTGCTAGGGACGATCGAGGACTGGCGGTCGGCCGCGGTTGACTCGCTGGTCGATGGCAATGCGGGTTCGCCGCTGCTCGCCGCGCGCTACCGCGACCTTCTCGGCGCGGTGTCAGAAGGCGCCGATGCACTCCGAGTCTGGCTCGCCAGCGTCGTGCCGATTTTTGCTGGCGAAGCAGAAATCCTCGACGCGCTGCGCGACGAGGCCGAAGAGTATGACGATGCCGACCGCATCGAAACTATGGTCGAAAGCGTACGGCGGCTGATCAAAACGCTGCGGACCGACGTCGCCCACCCCAAGATCGTCGTGTTCGCCACCGCGACAGCGCTGGCGGCGGCATTCCACGAAGCGCTGGAAGACGAACTCGACGACACGCCTTGCCTGCTGCTCATCGAGGGCGGCGAAGCAGTGGATGATGACGAAGAAGGCGTCGCGGCGTTCGCACAGGCACCCGACGCTGCAGTTCTCATCGTCGATCGCTCGGCCGAAGAAGGACTTAATCTCAGCTTTGCCGATGCGATCGTGCATCTCGATCTACCATTGAGCGCCGCCCGGATTGAACAGCGGATCGGGCGTCTCGACCGTTATGGCCGGCGCCACGGGATTATCCGTCACCGGATACTGCTGCCTTCCGACGAAGATGAATGTGCCTTTTCCGCGTGGCAGACCCTGCTCGCTGACGGCTTGTCGATCTTCCACCGCTCGATCAGCGATGTGCAATTCCTTCTCGAGGATTTCGAGACCCGCGCGCTCGATGCCTTGTTGATGACCGGGCCTGATGCCCTGGTCGGGCTGGCCGAAGAAATCCGGAGCCAGATCGCCGACGAACGAAAGTCGCAGGACGAGCAATATGCGCTCGACCGGATCGCATTGGCTGAGGAACCAGTCGAGACCTTCATCCAGGCCCTGGATGATGCCGAAGCGGACGAGGCCGCGCTTGAGACCGGCGTTGACCGATGGTTGATAGGCGCGCTGCAATTGAAGAAGCGGCCATTCGCCTGGCCCGAGGAAGATCCGTTCAAGCTCGGCATCACCAAACAGACGTTGATCCCTCGCATGCCGTGGCAACAACAACTCGAACTCGACGACAGCCAGCCACTTAGCTGGAAGCGCCGGATCGCGACACGTCGAGCCGCCGTGACCTTACTGCGGCCAGGCACGCCGCTCATCGATATGCTGGTGCGCTTCACGCGCTGGGACGATCGCGGGACAGCGTTCGTCACCTATCGTCCTGTCGCGGACTGGCGCGACGACGCCTGGATCGGGTTCAAGCTCTGTTTCACGATCGAGCCCAGCCTCGACATGGCCGATCTGCTCGCGCCGTCGCGCGCCGAACTTGCCGCGTCGCGCCGTGCGCAGCGCTATTTTGCGCAAAGTGAGCAAACCCTGTTTATTGACATCAATGGTGACCCGGTCACCAATCCAGCACTGCTTGCCGTCCTGTCCAAACCTTACAATGGGCATGTCAAAGGCCCGGGCGCGGACATTAATCTTGGTAGCCGGCCGCATATCCTCGCCGACTATATCGACCCAGCCGCATTCCCAGCGGTGTGTCGCAGCGTGCGGGACGGCGCGCGGCAAACCTTGTCCAAGCAACCCGCCGTTCTCGAGACGATTACTGCGGCCACAACCCTTGCGGCAAGCGACCTGCAGCGGCGGCGCAATCGCCTCCAGCGCCGCCAGTCAGCCGGCGACACGATGGCGCGTGAAGATATCGCGCTGATCGAATCGATCCTGCCCAGCATCGCATCGCCTGCGATCCGGCTCGACGCCATGGGGTGCTTCATCCTAGGCGGGGCACTCGCGAAGTCCGCTCATGGCTGACCTCGACGATCATAATGCCTTTGTCGCGCTGAGCCACCTGCTCAATCTCACTGGTAGCGCCGCCGACTGGCAAGGTCGGTCGCCAGCGATTGAGCGGTTGCGCAAGGCGCTGGTAGACCCTGCTTGTCAGGCGAGTAGCCTCGATCTTGCCGTCTTGCTCCGGCAGGCGCTGACCCATGAGCATGTGCGACGCGGCGCGATGGTTACTCCCGCAGTGCAGGTGTCACACCCGCGCTTCGAAGGGTTCGCCGATTGGGATGCGGTCGGGCTCCACTCCACTGCCGCCGGCAAGACGCGTCTTGTGATACTTCAACCCTGGACGCCGACATGGCTCTCCGACCCAGGCGACGGAGTCGAGACATTTGCCGCGTCAGAGGCGACACGCCGCGAGTTCAACAACGCTGGCTGCGAAGGCGATCCGTTGCTCGCTGCGGTCGGTCGCACTTCCTATCGTAGTCGCGGACAGCGCGCCGCCGTTCGTGCTGCGCTTTCGACCCCGGCCGGCGGAAGCCTCGTCGTCGCTCTCCCGACTGGCGAGGGCAAGAGCATGATTTTCCAGTTAGTCCAGACCGTAGGCTTCGTTGGGGCAGACCAGGCGGAAAACCGCGGCGTTACCCTAGTGATCGTTCCGACCGTAGCGCTCGGCGTCAATCACGAACAGGAAGCGGTCAAAGTCTGCGGGCTGTCGCCGCCGCTCGCGTTTCAGGGCGGCAACGATGTCCAGAACAACATCATCGCCGAGAGGATCACGGACGGCACTCAAGGTCTTTGCTTTGCGTCGCCAGAAGCTGCTTGCGGCCGACTGCGTGACCCCTTGCGGCGCGCAGCCGAGGCGGGACTGCTGCGAGCCATGGTGATCGATGAAGCCCATCTGGTCGACCAATGGGGTACAGGCTTCCGGACCGAGTTCCAGGAACTTAGCGGTCTGCGGCGCGAACTGCTGTCGGCGGCGCCTGCTGGCCAAGCGCTGCGCACCATCATGTTGTCGGCAACACTCACCGATTCCTCGCTCGAGACTTTGCGCTCGCTGTTCGGTGCCGAAAGCAATTTTGAAAGCCTGGCTGCGGTCCAGTTGCGGCCGGAACCGGACTATTGGATTGCACCGTTGACCAACGAGGCCAGCCGCATTGCCCAAGTCCTCGAGGCGCTTCACCATGTGCCCCGGCCGGCGGTGCTTTATGTCACCGAAGTTGCCGCTGCCAACGCCTGGTACACGCGGCTCGTCGAAGCGGGCTTCCGCCGGGTGCGCAAACTCCATGGTAAGACCGGGCGCGCTGAGCGTGAAGAGATTGTCGGTCAGTGGCGCGACGGGTCACTTGATATCGTCGTCGGAACCTCGGCGTTCGGGCTCGGCATCGATTATGGCCATGCCCGCAGCGTCATCCATGCCTGTGTCCCCGAGACGCTTGATCGATTTTATCAGGAGGTTGGACGCGGTGGGCGCGACGGCAAGGCGGCACTCTCGCTGATCGTGCCGACAGGCAAGGACGTGGCGATCGCGGAGCGCATCAACGCACAGCAGGTCATAAGTATCGATCGTGGTTTCCACCGCTGGAAGACCATGTTCGCCCGCAAGGCTAGCCTTGGAAACGGGCATTTCGCCGTGCGGATCGATGGTCGCCCGGGGACTGGCGAGCGCGACATCGACATGTTTGGTGATGCCAATACCGACTGGAACCTGCGGACCGTTGCCCTGATGGCGCGCGCCGGCATACTGCGGCTGCTTGGCACACCCTATCCGCGGATCGAACAGGAAGGGGACTGGCTCGAAATCGAGATTATCGACGATGACCATCTCGAACTGGCACTGTGGCAGTCGCGGGTTGAACCCGTGCGCCAGGTCGGCTGGCTTTCCGCCAAGCGCAATCTTGATCTCATGCGCGAGTATTTGCGTAATGATCGCTGCCCAAGCGCGATCCTCGAGGACCTGTACGGCGCGAACCGGGTTGGCCGGACGTGCAGCCGTTGCAGCCGTTGCCGCGTTGACGCGTCCTGCCGTCTTACAAGCGTGGCGGTCGGCGAACCGCGAGCGCCCTGGACCGAGCCGCTCGATCCTCTTGTCGCCAATCTTTTCGACCACGATCTCCGCCTACTGGTCAGCTATGATCCTGGCAGTTTGCCCCGCAACGCCTCTCGCCGCCTCGGCGACACGCTGCAACGCTTGGCACAAGCGCGACTCGCCAAGTTGATAACCCTTGGGGCCCAGCCATTCGATATGGGTCGGGTGCTCAAATTCGCGGAACGGTCGGCGTTCTTCGTCAGCGACCTGTCATCGCTCGCCTTGTCGCGTCTGCCCCTCGGACCCGAACTGGTAATGGTCGGCGAGCGGCAAACGTTGGAGCCACAGAACCTCGCGCCGCGGGCAGACAACCCCCGCATCTTCGTGGCGTCGATCGAACAGCCGGCACCCGATGGACGACGATTGAAAGATGTATTCGGCGGTCGGACGCTGACGCTCGACGAATTTAATGCAAGAGTAGCGCAATGAGTATTGTTACAACATTCGAAGCTGTGCCGAGTCGGCTATTTGCGATCTATGCGGCCTTGTTCGACAGCGATAGTGGCGAAGTGAAGGACCGAATTGAAGCCTGGGCGACTCCGCCTTCGCTTCGAAGCCGCGGCGGCGAAGAAGGTGAATCGACCACCACCTTGTTCAGTAACACGCTCGCCGAAGCGCGCCGCCTCGGCTTGGTAGAGGAGGTCGAGGGTAAGCTGCGACTAACGAACGATGCGCGCGGCGGTGGCAGGAAGGGCAGCGACAGTGAACCCCATTTCATAAGCTTTATGCGCCGAACCTTGTTCAACCCCGACCGTGCGGCGGACACGAAGCAGGCGGGCTATATGGTCGCGCTATCATGGTTTCTGAGTTCGAGCCCATTGCGACCGATGAATTTCTCGAAGGAGCCGATCAACGAATTGCGGGCGCTGCTCGGCGAAAACGCCTCCAAGTTCGAGATTTCCGACTACGCCAGTTGGCAGAGCTTCCTCTATTGGGGCCGCTATCTTGGATTCGCCACCATCGTCGGCGGCGGCAACAATCCCGACGACGTCACTTCGCGCCGCGTCATACCCGACCCGGTGAAGGCGATCGAAAGCGCGCTTCCTGCCATTTACTCCGATGTCGACGACCTGCCCGTCGAACAGTTCCTGACGCGCCTCTCGGCGATCTACCCAGTCTTCGAGACCGGCAGTGTTCGCCAGGATTTCGAGGCAATGCGTCTCAACCCCGACCCGGACGATGACAAGCGCCTTTCCATCACCACCAGCATGGCGCTCCAGCGTCTTGCCGACCGCCAGCGTCTGAGCATGTCGGGCGTTGCTGACGCCGCGTCGCGCATCCTCGACTTCGGCAGCCGCCAGGAGCGCGTGAGCCGTATCGCTCTGAAGGCCGCCGCATGATGCGTAACTTTCTCTGCTGGGATCCGGGCGCAGTCCGCCAGGTAATCAATCCGTTCGCCGAGCATATCGGCGACAGCTTGTTCAGGGCAGTCCACAGCGACTGGGATCTGAAGGTCAGCCCTCAAGTCGGCAAATCGTTCCAAGACATTGGCGAGGCATCTTGGGCCGACATGACGCCTGCTGCTTTTCTCGACGATTTCCTCCGTCAGGACCGGCCGCATGCGCTGGCCGCAGTCCTCGGCGAGACCGGGTCAGGCAAGTCGCACCTCGTCCACTGGATGCGGCTCAACATCAAGCCGACCAAAGAGCGGGTCGTGCTGGTCGTGCGCAAATCTGGGACGTCTTTGCGCGCCATCGTCAGGATGATTATCGACGAACTGCCCCCGGAACAGCAGGGGAGTTTTCTGGAGACGCTGCAAGCGGCCGGCGATGGCACCCAGAGTCGAGCCGACCAAAAGCAGCAGTTGCTGAACGACCTGGCACAGGTCATCCGCGAGGAAGTCTTGCCGCCCGAGGCCGACGAGATCGAACAGGAACTTTTGGTCTGCCTGCCCAATTTGTTCCAGGATCCGCACATGCGTCAGGCGCATTTCCTGGGCGACAACACGGTCATCGCCGAGATCGTCGACCACATCTTCGCACCTTCCAACGCCAAGGACCGGCCGGATCAGCGCCGCGTCTTTGCTGACGGCGATTTGCCGCTTGGCGGGATGGACTTCGCGCATGCGTCGCGCCTCGCGCGTGATGCGATCGACATCATCGAACTCGACCGGACCGTTAATCTTCCGCTCGCGATCAAAATCATTAACCGCAATCTCGATCGGGCGGTGGCGCGCACCTTGAGCTTCTCGGGAGATCGCGTCGAAGAACTGATGACGCGACTGCGCAGCTACCTCAAGACGCAGGGCCAGGAACTCGTGCTGCTCGTCGAGGAGTTCGCGCGCCTCCAGGGCATCGACCGGGCGTTACTGCAAGCCATCACCTCGCAGGGTGATGATCGCCAGTGCAAGATGCGCACGGCGATCGCGGTCACGACGGGCTTTTTCCAGAGCGTCGCCGAAACCGCTTATATGCGCACAACTCATATCGTCGACATGGACCGCTCGGCCGGTCGCGCCGAAGGACGATCGGTTACGCAGGCGTCGCTCAGCCAGTTCACCGCGCGTTATCTCAACGCCGTACGTCTCGGGCGCGACGGCATCGAGCAATGGAGCGACGCCGCCGTGCCCGGCGAGAGCCCACGCTCGAAATGCAATGCTTGCGTCCACCAGAGCGAATGCCATGCGGTCTTTGGAGAGGTCGATGGCTATGGGCTCTACCCATTCACATCGCAGGCGCTGTGGAATGCCGCGTCGCGCGCCGATGCGTCGATGCCGGACCGGCTCAACCCGCGCGTGTTGCAGAACGATCTGCTCGTCGAGGTGCTCGATAATTTCGGGCCGGAGATCGCAACCGGCAAGTTCCCGCCCTTCAAACTGCTCGAGAAGCTTGGCGGGATCACCGCGCTGCCGGTCGTCGCGCAAGACGAGCTCGCCAATCGCAATCCGCAGAATTTTCAGCGCTGGGCGGCGTTCCTCGAACTCTATGATGGCACCGGCAAGATCGCCAATCTCGACGAACGACTCCGGGCGGCT
>LNFM01011789.1_pt1 | contig 19041 bp, 18 predicted proteins | sample 596031 | NCBI WGS metagenome assembly LNFM01 (sample SAMN04254537, study PRJNA301005) | activated carbon metagenome | isolation source: dual media filters at the Ann Arbor, Michigan drinking water treatment plant | place: USA: Ann Arbor | reverse complement strand
AAGGTCCTCGACGACAAGCCGCAGAAGTTCTCCGAGAAGGCGATGTCCGAGGCCCGCTCCGTTGGCGTCGCGCGCGTCCTGGGCACGTACGGCGGCCCCGGCGAGGGCACGGTCTTCGACGTCATCAACAGCACCGAGAACAACCTCGGCGAGCTGTTCGACCAGGGCATGACGACCACGGTGCTCGCCGACGGCGGCGACATCAGCCCGTTCGTCCCCGGCGGCACCGGCATCAGCGCCTCGGGGTCCGCGGTCCAGACCGCCGGCTTCGAGACCGGCGCGGGCCCCGAGCTCGCGCGCAAGGAAGACAAGCTCGAGCGCAAGATCGCGGGCGTCACCAAGGCGACCAATACCGACGTGTTCGGCGACGTCGACAAGACGTCGATCAAGGCCGCGATCAAGCACCGCACGAGCGCGCTGCAGCACTGCTACAACAAGGCCCTGCGCACGCAGCCGGATCTCGCCGGCAAGATGACGTACACCATCGCGATCAGCGTGATGGGCTCGGTCACCAAGGTCGACATCGAGGAGGACACCGTCGGCTCGGCCGCGGTGAGCAGCTGCGCCCGGGCCAAGATCCAGGGCTGGCGCTTCCCGATGGACGGGGCCGAGGAGGGCGCCGAGGTCACGTTCTCGGTGGTCTTCTCCGGCGGCTCGTGACGCGACGCACCTCCGGAACGACGGGGCTCCCGCGGTTTCGTGTCCGGTTTTCGTGTGCTCGACACGGAAACGGGGCCGCGGCACCATGGTGATCGGTGTCCCGACCCAGGAGTTTGATGTGAAGTTCCTCCCGTCCTCCGCACACGGAACCCGCCTCGTTCGCGCCATGGCCCTGGCGTGTCTCCCCGTGTGGCTGCTCTCCGCGGCGACCCATGCCGCGCCGCCGCCGGCCCCCGAGCCCGAAGCCGAGTCGGCGCCCGCGGTGGCCGCCCCGGTCGGGATCAGCGAGAGCCGGGCGAAGATCGACGCGGCCATGACCGAGCTCGGTCAGCTGACCGCCCAGGCCGACGGCGAGTCCGACGTGGTCCGCGCGGCGTGTCTGATCGACAAGCAGGAGCGCGGCGGCGAGGTGATGGAGCTGGTGACGACCGAGGTCCTCGTGATCCAGGACGCCGGCTCGACCGATCAGCAGCGGACGTTCGCCGCCGAGAAGCTGGGCGCGCTGTCCGAGCGGATGGGCGGCCTGGTCGATCAGGCGCGCGCTTGCGCGGGCGATGCCTCGCCGGAGGACAAGGACAACAAGACCCGGACCGAGGTCGACGAGCGCCCGACGGTGCCCTTCGCGGATCCGACGGCGAGCGGTGCCCGTGCGCCGGTACCACCGCCGGTCGACGACGTCCGTCCGCCGACCGTCGAGAGCCCGACCAACTAGACGTCGGGCCTCGCCGCGGAAGTGTAGAAAAACCGCCCCTCGGGGGTATCTCGTGTAGCCTGTCGGCCTCTTTGCCGCGTGGGCGCCTCGCCCCGTCGAACTGTTCGAACGTGTCCCTTCGTCGCCTCCTGACAGTATCCACGGCCCGGCTCGCGGCGCTGTCGATGGCGTTCGGGCTCTGGCTCGGGATCGCGTCGACGGCCCTCGCGGGCGGCGTGCTGCACAACGCCTTCGGCATCCCGCGGGCCGAGGACGGCCGCGGTCTCAAGGTCGGCGAGCGATCGACGTTCCACACGGGCTTCGCCCTCGGCATGGGGCTCGACTCCAACGTCTACTCCAACGCCAAGACCGAGGACCCGCTGGTCAGCACTGCGCTGTGGCCCTCGGCGTGGCTCGGCATCGGCAACCGCGACATCCGCGATGGCCTGCTGATGACGCCGGCCGAGCGCAGCGGCCGGTGGTTCGACTACAACATCTCGCTGCTCGGCGGCTTCCGCCAGTACCTGTCGCGCAAGGCGGACGTGCGCTCGGTACCGCGGCTGTCGATCGGCACCCAGGTCCGGTTGGCGTTCCTGCCCGGCCGGCGCTTCTCCGTGCACCTCGACGAGGACTTCTTCCGCGGCGCCTCGGCGGGCAACTACCAGGCGCTGGGCTCGGTGCTGAACTTCAACCGCCTCGATCACCGCGGGCAGCTGACGTTCTACGTGCGCCCCGGCGGCGGTCGAATCGCCTTCGGCGTCGGCTACCGCAGCCAGTGGCTGCGCTTCGAGGACGACGACCTCAACCGCAGCAACCGGCTCCTCAACGGGCTCTACTCCGAGGCCAAGTGGCGGTTCCTCCCGCGTAGCTCGCTGCTCGCGACCTACACGATGGACTTCACGTACTACTCGGACTGCTGCGTCGAGCCCGGGACCGGTCGCAACGAGGACAACTACGCCCACCGCTTCCTCGCCGGCTACCGCGGCCAGGTCGTCGACAAGCTGGCGATCGAGGCGATGGTCGGGTGGGGCGGCGGCTTCTACCGCACCGACATCAACGGCCCGAGCTTCAGCTCGTTCATCGGCAACGTCTCGGTCAACTACTTCCCGACCCTGCGCTCGCTCGTCCACGTCGGGTTGACCCGCAACTTCCAGGATTCGCTGTTCGGCAATTACTACGTCGACAACGCGGTGTCGGTGGCGCTCGGGCACCAGTTCCGCTGGCGGATGATCGGGCACCTCGGGGCGAGCGTGGCCGGGCGTCGCTACAACGGCCTGCCGGTGCCGGGCGACGAGTCGGACATCATCGAGAACTATCAGGGCCCAGGCGCCGCCGGGTTCCAGCGGCGCACGACCATCGTCGGGCTCTCCGCCAAGGTCGAGCAGCCGCTGGGCAAGATCTTCGCGGTGTCCCTGGGCTACGATCTCATCGCCGACACGCGACCGTTCACCGTGCTCTACGTCCGAGACCCGGAGACACCGGACGATGTCCCCGACCCGACCGACACGCTGTCGTTCGTGCGCCACCTGGTCACGCTCGTCCTGGCGGTGCGCATATGACCCGCGCGCGCCTGGGGCTCGGCGTCGTGCTGCTGCTCGCGGCGTGCCGGCCGACGAACCCCACGCTCACGCTGCCGCCCGCCGCGACGCCCGAGAACCGCACCCTCGGCCCCGGCGACATCATCGAGATCCGCGTGCGCGAGCACGACGACATCAGCGGGCCCTACGAGGTGAGCGACGACGGCAAGATCCGCTTCCCGTGGATCGGCGACGTCGAGGTCCGCGGCAAGACGGGCGCCGCGATCGCGGAAAAGATCGAGCTCGAGCTGCAGTCGGGCTGGCTCAAGCAGCCGCAGGTCACCGTGCGCGTCACCGAGCGGCAGAACCGCGAGGTCAGCGTGCTCGGGCAGGTCAAGGAGGCCGGCTCGCTGCCCTACAAGCCCGGCATGACCGTGATGCAGGCGATCTCGCAGGCCGGCGGCATGAACCCCCTGGCGATGCCGCGGCGGGTGAAGCTCATCCGCCAGACCGACAAGGGCCGCCAGACCTTCGAGATCGACGTCACCGCGATCCTCGAGAGCCGGGGCCAGGACTTCGCGCTCGAGCCCGGCGACATCGTCTTCGTGCCCGAGTCCCCGGTCTAGAGCGCGCGCCACCCTCGCGTGCGCGCGGGCCCACTCCGAGGCGGAAACCCGAGGCCCCGCCGGGGCACGTGGCCGTTCGTCGCCGGTTTTCGCGGCGCCAAGCCGCGGCCTGATACACTCACGACGCGATGACGGCCGAGTCCGAGCCGGTGCTGGGCATCGATCTAGGCACCACGAACTCCGCGTGCGCGGTGGTGCGCGGCGGCCGTGCGTCGGTGGTCCGACGGGGCGACGACCGCATCATCCCCTCTGTGGTCGCGGCGATGCCCGACGGCCGGCTCATCGTCGGCAACCGGGCCAAGCAGCGCCGCGCGGTGGACCCGTCCCAGGTGGTCTTCAGCAGCAAGCGGCTCATCGGCCGCCGCTTCGGGGCGACCGAGGTCCAGCGCATGCGCGAGACGATGCCCTACCGCATCGTCGAGGGGCCCAACGAGGCGGTGCTCATCGAGCTCGGCGGCCGCCTGCTGAGCCCGGTCGAGATCGCGGCCAACATCCTCACGTACCTGCGCGAGATGGCCGAGGAGGCGCTCGGGCAGGCGGCGACCAAGGCGGTCATCGCGGTCCCGGCCAACTTCACCGACGCGCAGCGCAGCGCGACGCGCATCGCCGCCCGGCTCGCCGGGCTGGACGTGATCCGCGTCATCAACGAGCCGACCGCGGCCGCGCTCGCCTACGGCTACATCGAGGACACCGACCGCCGCATCGCGGTCTACGACTTCGGCGGCGGCACGTTCGACGTCACCATCCTCCAGATCACGCGCAACGTGTTCGAGGTGCTCGCGACCTCCGGCGAGATGTTCCTCGGCGGCGACGACATCGACGAGGCCGTGATGGGCCTGATGGTCCACGCGTTCGAGCGCCAGCACGGCGTGCCCGTGCGCAGCCGCAGCATCGGGATGGAGCGACTGCGCGCCGTCGCGGAGCAGGTGAAGATCGACCTGTCCGAGAACTTCAGCAGCGGCATCCGCGTCGACGACGTCGTCGATGGCCGCGGGCTCGAGTTCGCCCTGTCGGAGGCCGATCTGCGCTGGCACATCGAGCCCATCGTGCGCCGCACCGTGCCGGTGTGCATCGACGCGCTGCGGGTCGCCGGGCTGGCGCCGCAGCAGATCGACGAGATCGTGCTGGTCGGCGGGACCACGCGGCTGCCCCTGGTCCGCGAGATCGTCGCGCAGGTGTTCGGCAAGCCCGCGCAGACGGCGATCAACCCGATGAGCGTGGTGGCCGTGGGCGCGGCGATCCAGGGCGCGGCGCTGCTCGGCTCGCTGGTGCCGATCTCGACGTCCACGGGCAACTTCGCCGCGATCCCGAACTCCGCGGTGCTGCTCGACGTCACGCCGCGCAGCCTCGGGGTCCGAACGCTGGGCGGCTTCGTGGACATGGTCATCGCGCGCAACACCGCGATCCCGGTCGAGCAGACCCGGCTGTTCACCACCACGGCGGACAACCAACGCTTCGTGCGGATCCAGGTCTGTCAGGGCGAGTCCGAGGACTTCGAGTCCAACCACAAGCTGGGCGAGCTGACGTTGTCGGGGCTCCGCGAGGCGCCACGCGGCGAGGTCACGATCGCGGTGACGTTCGAGATCAACGCCGACGGCATCATCGAGGTCCGCGCGGTCGACCAGGTCACCGGCGCGCGACAGAGCGCGACGATGCGGGTGCTCGGCGGGCTCGACGATCAAGAGGTCGCGGCGATGGCCTCGCGCATGGGCGGCGAGGCGGGCGCGGTCGCCCGCGGCAAGACGCTGGTGCCGGGCCCGTGAGGGATGCAACCGCAGTGGACGAGGATCGCAACCGCCAGGTCGAGATGCTGCACGCGAGCTTGCCGACCGCGAGCTACTACGACTACCTCGGCCTGCGCCCGGGCTGCGACTACGTCGCGGTGCGCGAGGCCTTCCACGAGCGGGCCCAGCGGTTCCACCCCGATCGCTACGTCTTCTCCGCGGGCGAGGACGTCAAGGCGATGGCGTACGAGGTCTACAAGCGCATGACCGAGGCCTACAACGTGCTGTGTGATCCCGAGCTGCGCGCGGCCTACGACGAGGCCCGTGTGCGGGGACAGAACCGGCTCTCGGAGACCGCGAGGGCGCGGCGCTCCAGCCCCGAGGAGCGGCAGGTCGCGAGCGCGTTCGCCCGGATCTACCTGCGCTCGGCGCGGGTCAAGCTCGAGCGACAGGACCTCCGCGGCGCGTGGATCGACGTCGAGCTCGGGCTCGGCCTCGAGCAGGCGCCGCCGTTGCTCGCGTTGCTCGACGAGATCCGCAACCATCCGCGGGCGGCGTCCGTGCTCGGGGGTCCTCGGTGAACGCGGGCCCGCCGTCCACGATCCGCCGCGCCACCGTCGAGCGGGTCACCCGCGAGACCCGCATCGCGCTGTCGCTCACCGTGCCCGGCGACGCGCCGGCGCCGGCCAAGGTGAAGACCGGCGTGCCGTTCTTCTCGCACATGCTCGAGGCGCTGGCGAAGCACTCGGCGATGGCGCTCGAACTCGACGCGGAGGGCGACCTCGAGGTCGACGCCCACCACACGGTCGAGGACACGGGGCTCGTGCTCGGCGCCGCGCTCGACCAGGCCCTGGGCGACCGCGCGGGCATCACCCGCTACGGGTGCTTCTCCCTGGCGATGGACGAGACCCTCGTCGACGCCGCCATCGACCTCGGCGGCCGCCCCTACCTGGTCTTCGACATCCCCGTCATCGCGGGGCGGTGGGTCGGCACGTTCGACTGCGACCTGGTCAAGGAGTTCTTCGGCGCGGTCGTCGTCGCCGGGCGCATGAACCTGCACCTGCACCTGCGCAGCGGCGGGAACTGCCACCACGTGGTCGAGGCGACGTTCAAGGCCTTCGCCCGTGCGCTGCGCATGGCGTGCGGCCCGGACGGTGCGATCACCGACGTGCCATCGACCAAGGGCGCGCTCTGATCTACTCTCGGCGCCGCCGATGGCCGATTCGAAGCGAGATCCGCGGGTAGAACTTGAGTTGCGCGAGCGCCTGGCCGACACCGGGGCGGGGCCCAGGGCCGCGCGCGACCCGGCGCTGGCCGAGCGCGCCGCCGCGACCCATGCGGCCGCGGCCGAGCGCGTGCACGCGGCCGGTCGCATGACCGCGCGCGAGCGGGTGGCGATGCTGTTGGACCCGGGCTCGTTCGTCGAGCTCGACCGGTTCGTGACCCACGGCTGCAGCGACTTCCAGATGGCGGACAAGCGGGTGTACGGCGATGGCGTCGTGACCGGGCACGGCACGGTCGACGGTCGCACCGTCTTCGTGTTCGCGCAGCAGGCCGAGGCCTTCGGCGGCAGCCTGGGCATGGCCCACGCGCGGAAGATCTGCAAGGTCATGGACATGGCCATGGATGTCGGCGCGCCGGTCATCGGGCTCAACGACTCGGGCGGCGCGCGGATCCAGGAGGGCGTCGAGTCGCTCGCCGGCTACGCCGAGATCTTCAAGCGCAACGTGCTGGCGTCGGGTGTGGTGCCGCAGATCTCCGTGGTGCTCGGGCCGTGTGCGGGCGGTGCGGTGTACTCGCCTGCGCTGACCGACCTCGTGCTGATGGTCGATCACACCAGCTACATGTTCATCACCGGCCCCGACGTCATCCGCACGGTGACGCACGAGGAGGTGACCAAGGAGCAGCTCGGCGGCGCGACGACGCACAACGAGCGCTCGGGCGTGGCCCACTTCCGCTGCGCGGACGAGGCTGCGGCGCTGGCGATGACGCGGCAGCTGCTGTCGTTCCTGCCGTCGAACAACCTCGGCACCGCGCCGGCCTTGGCGAACGCGGACGACCCCGAGCGGCGCTGCCCCGAGCTGCGCGACGTCGTCCCCGTCGATCCGAGCAAGGCCTACGACATCCGCCGCATCATCACGGCCATCGCCGATGGCGGGCAGTTCCTCGAGGTGCAGGAGGGCTACGCGCGCAACATGGTGATCGGCTTCGTTCGCGTCGCGGGTCGCAGCGTCGGCGTGGTCGCCAATCAACCGCTCGTGCTCGCCGGCTGCCTCGACATCGACGCGTCGACCAAGGCCGCCCGGTTCGTGCGGATGTGCGACGCCTTCAACGTGCCGCTGCTGACGCTGGTCGACGTGCCCGGCTTCCTCCCCGGCACCGAGCAGGAGTACCGCGGCATCATCCGGCACGGCGCCAAGCTGCTGTACGCCTTCACCGAAGCGACGGTGCCCAAGGTGACGATCGTGACGCGCAAGGCCTACGGCGGCGCCTACGACGTCATGTCGAGCAAGCACATCCGTGGCGACATCAACCTCGCGTACCCCATGGCCGAGATCGCCGTGATGGGGGCCGAGGGCGCCGTGAACATCATCTTCCGCCGCGAGCTCGCCGACGCGGCGGATCCCGAGGCCACGCGCAAGCGCCTCGCCGAGGAGTACCGCGAGCTGTTCGCGAGCCCCTACAAGGCGGCCGAGCTCGGCTTCGTCGACCAGGTGATCGATCCGGCCGACACGCGCGTCCGCATCGCCCAGAGCTTCAAGATGTTGGAGAACAAGCGGCAGGACAATCCGAGGAAGAAGCACGGCAATATTCCGCTGTAGCGGGCGAGACGAACGCCGAGGCGTTCCCTCAAGGCCCCGCGACCGCGTCCGACTTCCCCAGCCGCGCCTCGAGCTGCTTCGCCGGCGGATACCCGTCCGCCAGCTCCAGCGCCCGCTTCACCGACGCCATCGCCCGAGCCCCATCCCCTCGGCGCGCCGCGATCTCCCCCTGCACGGTCCACAGCTGCGGGTCCCGGGGATCCGCCGCGATCGCGGCCTCGATGTAGCCCGCCGCCTCGTCGAGCCGCGGCGGCGTGGCCTCGAGGGCGAGCCGACAGCGCAGGTACGATGCATACGCGGACGTCGGCGGCGGCGTCGAGTACACGACCTCGCCGTCGACGACGTGCAGCGACGTGTGGCTCGGCCCGCGCGGCGCACAGGCCGACGCGACGACGAGCACCGCGAGCGCCGGGACGAGCCGCATCACAGGAACGTGCTCAGGTACACCGCGAGGCAGTACCACGGCGTGCCCGCCAACAGCAGCGCCCGCCGTGCGCGGGCGAGGTGGACGCGCGTGCCACCGGCGAAGACCGCAGCCACGGCGACGCACCAGACGAACGCCGCGGCCAGCACCGCGAGCGCGAAGCTCTTGAGGGTGAAGGGGGCCAGCGTTGGGACGAGGGCGCCGAGGCCCGCGACGAGCGTGAGGCCGACCGGCCCGTAGCTGAGCCACAGCGAGATCGTCGCGAGCAGCCCCTTGCCGGACGCCGACGCCGTGCCGATCGCGGCCGGCCGACGCAGGTGCGACAGCACCCAGGCGAGCAGGAAGACACAGCTGATCGCCAGGGCCAGCGCGACGCCGCCGAGGGCGAGCATCTCGCGGATGCGCTCGAGCAGCTCCCGCAGCTTGTCGAGGTCGGGCAGCGCCGCGGCAACGGCCAGGGATGCGCACATGGGGCCGAGCATAGCAGCGCGGTCGGGCCGAGCCAGGAGCGCCGCGGCAGGGGGCGGCTGTTCGCCCCGGCAGGCGCCGCGAGTCCCGCCCGTGCCCCGCGAAACCGGGCGCGCGGCAGGGGTGTGCTCGGGCCTGCGCGGTGGTCTTGCGCGACGCGGACACCCCCTGTAGAACCGTCGCCCGCACGCGCGCGTAGCTCAGCTGGATAGAGTGTCGCCCTCCGAAGGCGAAAGTCGCAGGTTCGACTCCTGCCGCGCGCACAGGCCCAGGACGGGCACGACGTTGGAGCGACCCGAGGGCGGGGCACGACGCACGACACGGCAATGACCGTGGCCCGATGTGGTCCGTCGGACCGTCATTGGCGTGTCGCCCGCGACGGAAATCCCCGCGTGCGGCCCAGCGTGGACGCCGTCAATCCGGTGGCGTCCCTTGATCACCCTCGGGTTTCTTCCGCGGCACCATGCTTGCTCTTCAGGGCGGCATGTCCCTCGAAACCGAAATCTCCGGGTGCGCCAGCCTCGAGTCGATGCTCTTCGGCTGGGATCCCGACGCGGCGACGCGGCGCGCGGACGCGTTCGTGCGCGCGGCGGTGCGGCGCCTGGCGCCGGCCCGACGCGAGAGCGCGTTCGAGGTGCCGGAGTTCGGTGGCACCTACTCGCGGCGCGGCGGCGAGACGACGATCGTCCGCGCCAACGATGCTGCGCTCGCCCTCGCTCGCCACTCCCGCGCGGCGTGAGGCGCGACGCCCGGCCGCGGCAAGCGTTGCGCGTCCCCGCGCCATCGTGGGTCGCTACGCTGGCGTCGCATGGGCCAGGCAATCACGCGCGTGACCCTGCCGTTGGTCGAGGGGCCGCGTACCGCCGCGCGGGCCCCCTGCGCCGACGAGCACGGCGCGCTGCCCCTGGACTGCCCCGGCTGGTGCCCGTACGCGGTGCCCCGCTGCGCGGCGGAGCGCGCGGCCCCGTCCGATGCGCGCCACGTGGCGAGGGTGGGCGACAGCGTCGCGGGGCGATGGCTCCTCCGAAAGTCGATCGGCCGCGGTGCGATGGGCGAGGTCTTCCTCGCCGACGATCTCGCCACCGGCGGCGCGGCGGCGATCAAGCTGCTGCACCCCGACGTCGTCGACGAGGACGCGCTCGACGCCTTCGCCCTCGAGGGCCGCACGCTCGCGCGGCTCGTCACGCGCGTCGCGAGCGGCATGGTCGTCGCGCTACTCGATCGTGGTGTGCACCGCGGCGTCCCGTTCTTGGCGATGGAGCACGTCGCTGGCACGACGCTCGCGGCGGTCATCGCCGCGTCACCGTCGATCCGCCTGCCGGTGGCCCGCGCGCTCGGCTTGCTGCGGGCGCTCGCGGCCGGTCTCGATGCGGTGCACGGCGCCGGGATCCTCCACGGCGACATCAAGCCGACCAACATCCTGCTCGGGCACGGTCGCGTCGTCCTCGCGGACTTCGGGCTCGCGCACCCGTACGGGCCGAGCTGCCGCACCCGCAGCGGCAGCGTCCGCGGCACGCCGCTGTACCTCGCGCCCGAGCTCGCGTGCGGGCTGGCGGTCACGCCCGATCGCGCCAGCGACGTCTACGCCTTCGCGACCGTCGCCTACGAGCTGCTCGCCGGTCGCCCACCGCTGGCCGCCGACTCCATCGCGCAGGTCATCGCGCGTCAGCTCAACGATCCGCCCGAACCGATCTCGCAGTTCCGGCCCGAGCTCCGCGCGGCGGACCGCGTGTTCGCGCGCGCGTTCGCGAAGCGCCGGGGTGACCGACACCGCAGCGCCGGTGAGCTCGTCCGGGCGCTGCGCCTCGCGCTTGGTCCCCGCTGACGTGGCGTGCGGCCCGTCACGGTTGGACGCCAGATCGAATCGGGGGGCCGCGCGTCGACAGTCCGGATCCGGAGGTCTGAAATGTCGAGAACCCTCGCCGCCCTCGCGCTGTGCCTCACCGCGGCCGCAACGCTCCCCGCCTCGACCGCGCAGGCCCACGGCCCCGGGGGAGGCGCGCATCGTCGCCCCGTCGCCGCCGTCGCCGCGCCCACCGTCCGCGTGATGATCGAGGCGCCCGAGGGAGGTGCCTTCGCGAGCGTCGAGCACCGGGGCGCGATGTTCGTCGCGGGCGAGCTCGGCGAGCGCTACGCGGTCCGTCTCGTCAACGACAGCGCCGATCGCCTGGAGGTCGTGGTCTCCGTCGATGGTCGCGACGTCCTGTCGGGCAAGGTCGGCGACTTCAAGCGGCAGCGGGGGTACGTCATCGATCCCTTCGGTGAGGTGGTGATCGACGGGTTCCGCCGCTCGCTGGATCACGTGGCGGCGTTTCGCTTCTCGTCGGTGCGCGACAGCTACAGCGCGCGTCGGGGCACGCCGCAGCACGTCGGAGTGATCGGGGTGGCCGTCTTCCGCGAGAAGGCCGCGTCGGGCTGGGCTGCGACGCGACCCCGCGCGGCCGCCGACGCGCGCGACGAGTCGTCCGCCGCGCCGCGGAGCAAGTCGCCGCGCATGAACAAGGACGTGGGCGGTGCACGTGGCGAGAAGCTCGGCACCGAGTTCGGCGAGTCGTTGGTGTCCGAGGTGATCGAGGTGCCGTTCGTGCGTCGCAACCAGACGCGGCCCGACGAGCTGCACCGCGTGGTCTACGACTCGGCGGAGCGCCTGCGCGCCCGCGGCGTGCCGATCGATCCGGTGTTCGTGCACGAGCCGTGGGATCGCGGCGACCCGAGCCCATGGCCGGGCGCCGTCGAAGATCGGCAGTTCGCCCCGCCGCCGCCGCCGCGTCGCACCTGGCGGTGACCTGCGCTCACGCGCCGAGCCACGGCGCCACGAGGGCGGCGCCGCTGGGCTCGCCACCGGTGCACGCGCAGGCCTCGGGCCCCTCGCCCCGACCCGCGCCGAAGCCCGGTGGCAGCGCGCCGTCGGTCCCGAATGCGCCGTCGTTGCCACCGTCGTCGTCGGGATCGGCCGGATCGTCGTCGCCGGCGTCACCACCCTCGGTGCCGGCATCACCGCTCGGATCGCCGCCGCCGTCGGTCGGCTCGGGATCGAGGGCGCCCGGGCCGACCTCCACCGTCACGACCGGGCTGCTGCCGACGTTGCCCGCGAAGTCCTCGGCCTCGACGTGGAACTCGTAGGTGCCGTCCGGAGTGTCGGTCGCGGGCCACGGCCCGAACGGCGCGGTGTCGTCGCTCGCCTGGGGCTCGCCGTTCACGAACAGCGTGACCGACACGACGTCGACGTCGTCGCTGACGTCGACCGCGATCTCGAAGTCGGAGCCGCTCTCGTACTCGGCGCCGTCCGTGGGGCTCGTGATGGTCGCGACCGGCGATTGGGTGTCGGGCGTGGAGGGACCGAACAGCCCCAGGATGTGCTGGTACGAGTTCTGCGTGTTGCCGCCGCAGGAGCACGCGCGCTCGCTGTACTCGCCGCAGGGGTAGTCGCCGTCCTGGTACTGCACGTCGCCGCACCAATTGAGGTACGTCATCGGATCGTCGCACTTGTACTCGTGGTCGAGGCCCCAGGCGTGCGCGGCCTCCTGCCCGACGACGATCGCGAGCGCGTCGGGGTTGTTGCCCATGGTCTCCGCGAACACGTACGTGATCGCGCGGGGGATCACGCCGCAGCTGAAGGGCGCGACGCCGCCGGCGCCCTGGAACCCCGCGCTGGCCCCGTCGCCACAGACGATCACCTCGTCGTGCGGCGTGTTGCCGGGGTCGACGTCGGTGACCTGGATGTCGAACGGCGCAAAGATCTGCCGCGCCCGCGCCATCATCTCGTTCCACGTCGCGTCGCCGTAGGGGAACTCGGGGAAGTCGACCGCGAAGCTGAGGATCGACGAGGTGTTCGCCGAGGAGTCCTCGGGGCCCGGAGTGATGGTCTCGCCGCCGAGACAGCGATTGAGGAAGAGGATGTGCTGCCCGACCCCGGCCTGCGGCGCGGGGGCGTCGGAGATCGGCGGGTCGACGATCACGTAGGTGCCCCGCGGGTGGTCTTGCAGGGCGTCGCTCGGGGAGGCGGTCGCATCACCGGCGGTGATGATCGACGCGAGCGACGCGGCGACGGACATCGGCAGCACCAGGGCGAGTCGCGAGGCGGGGTGAGACATGATCGAGATGCTCCTCGAGCCACGGCGCTGGGGGGATGCGCGTGGCGGTCAGCCGCAGAGCCGCGCAGGGGAGACGCGGTTCAGCCCAGCACAGCCTGCTGGGGATCTGCGGCGCTGGCAAGGCGTGGTTCAGCGCGGCGATGTTCGTGTGTCGTGGCCCACGCGAGGGACCGTCGAGGGGGAGCGGTCGGGTCGGTGTGACGGCGTGGAACCGTCGATGGTGATCGTGCGTTCGATGCAGGACGTGGGTCGGCGCATCGCATTGGTTCCGGCGCCCCCGTTCGCGCGGGCCGCTTGCGGGGGTACGGGGCAGGCGCGCCTTCGGACCGGCGTGTTCGTGCTCTGTGCTGCGGTTGCGTGCGACGGCGGCCCGCAGACCGCGGCGCCCGAGGCCCGCGCTGCGATCGCGCCGATGCCCGTGGCTCCCCCGGCGGCGCTCGAGGGTGTGGACGCGATCGTCTCGCCCGCGGGGGCGCCGGTCGATCTCGAGGCCGCCGCCGACGCGGCGCCGAGCCGCGCGCTGCCCGAGGGGGCGCGGCTGTCCGAGGCTCCGCACGTGCGCGTCGCCGAGCTCGTCGCGGCCCTCGAGGCGATCGCCGTGGCACTCGACGACGCGCCGGCGCTGCGCGACGAGTACGCGGCGTGGACGGCTGCCCACGGCCTGACGCCGACCGATCGCCTGTGGCGCGACTGGGTCCGCGTGCGGCTCGTGTTCGAGTGCGTGCGCGATGGCGGCCTGTGGCAGCTCCGCTGGGCGATCACGAACCGCGCGCCGCGATCGGACGCGATCTGGGACCAGTGGGCGGCCCTCGACGGGTTCGATCCCGCGTCCGAGGGCGCCGCGGACGTCCCGACCGCCACCGCCGAGTGCGACGAGCTCTCCGCGCTGTTCGCCGTGCTCGTGCGGCGGCTCGGGGTGCAGGACGTCGGCCTCTTCTGGCCCGAGTGGAACCATGTCGTCGCGGTGTGGACGATCGCCGACGGTCAGGTCGCGCCGGTGCGCGTGGTCGTGCCGACGTCGCAGATCTTCCTCGATGACGACGCGTCGCTCGGCACCACCGGCTTCGACCCGTGGAGGCAGAAGACGATCTACGAGTACCGCCGCCGCGACGTCCGCGACGACGCCGAGCTGCCGGGCCCGCTCGCGCGGTACTTCATCGCGCGGGCGTGGGCGGAGATCGAGCGCTCGCAGGTCGACCTGCAGCGCGCCCGGAACGCCCGCTCGGCGGTGCTGGGCGGCTCGTAGCGGCCGCCTCACGCCGGGCCGTCGCCGCCGCGCATCGTCGCGGCGTAGCCCTGCCACGCCGGCGTGGGATCCTCGGCGCTGCGGATGCGGATCACCGCGCCCGGCTGCTCGGGGCTGCCGATGATCTCGGTGTAGCCGGGGAGGACGCCCGGCGCCGTCCAGCCGTAGAGCCGCCGCGCGTCGCGGGGCGCGAGGTTGATGCAGCCATGGCTCTTGCGCTCGCCGAAGCTGCCGTGCCAGTACGCCGTGTGCAGCGCGAAGCTGCCGATGAAGTACGCCGTCCACGGCACGCGATCGACGGCGTAGGGCTCGTCGTCGTCGGGCCGCGAGCTCATCGTGCGCTCGGCGAGCTTGCGCTCGATCCGGAAGATGCCGGTCGGCGTGTCGTGGGTGCGGCGTCCGGTCGACACCAGCGTCGCGTACACCGGGCGGTCGCCGACGTAGGCGACCAGGGTCTGCTGCTCGATGTCGATGTCGAGCCAGCGCTCGTCGGCGGCGATGCCCTCGGGGGCCGCGGTGCGCGAGGCGATGCGCACCAGGGCGCGCTGGGCCCAGCCACCGCGATCGAGTCGGACCCACTTGCCGTCGGCGGAGGTCTCGACCACGCGGGCGGTCTGCCGCGCCTTCCACCGAGCCTGCACCGCCGAGCGCTCGCTCGGCGCGGTGTGCAGCGGGATCGCGCCGTCGTCGCCGCGGAAGCGCGCCCACGCGATCGGTTGCTCGAGCGCATCGTCGATCTCGAGCCCACGGAATCCAGAGCTGTCGAGCTTGCGGATGTCGGCGGCCGCGACCAGGCCGTGGCGCGTGCGCCAGTACTCGCGGCCGTCGACGCGCACGGTGCCGAGCCGCCGCACGGTGAGCGCGGCGTCGGGCGTGCGCCCGCGACCGCTGCGGGCGGCGAGGGCGTCGTCGAAGATGCGCGCACCCTCGCCGCGGATCTTGCCGTACACACCGGGCACGAGGGCGCCGGCGGGCACCCGCGGGAACAGCTCGCGGCTCGGGTCGCGGTCGGTGGCGACCGTCGTAGCGCAGATGTAGCCGCGCGGCTCGATCGCGCGCCAGCCGTGGACGCAGTCGTCCGCGGGGATCGGCGGGTGCACGTCGACGCGCACCGCGGGGGCGAGCACGCCGAGCAGGACGGCGCCCTGGCTCGGCGCGGCGCGGACCTCGGTGAAGTGCTCGAGCTCGGCGGTCTGCAGCGCGACCTCGACGAACTCGATGCCGTCCTCCGCCTGCGCGACGTCGAACGCCATCGAGGGCGCGGGGGCGGTGCCCTCGGGGGCGCGCGGCGAACCGAGCTCGGTGGGCGCGACCGCCTCGGGCGCGGCGGGGTGCGTCGCGTCTCCCGGTGCGGTCTCGCGCGAGCAGGCGGCGAGGCAGGCGAGGGCCTGACCGAGGGCGAGGCCGAGGGCGAGGGTCCGTCGATTCGGGATCACGACCGGGGCAAGAGCAGATCGCGAGCCACGACCTCGCGCGCCGGATTCCCCAGGGATGTCCGAGTGCTCGCGTCCCACCGCGGCGGAGCGGTGCGGCGTGCCCTTGACGCCCGGTTGCCCGACTTGCTCCGGGTTGCCCAACTTGGATCCGCCGGGCGCGGGCGGTTGCTCAGTCGTGCGCGGCGGCGAAGTGGGCCTGCAGCGCGGCCCCCAGCTCGGCCTTGCGGGCGGCGTCGGCGAAGCTGGCCGCGATCCCGTGCTCGCCCAGGCGACGCAGCGCGGCGTGGTCGAGGCCGAGGCCGTGGGTCACCGCGAGGAAGTTGTCGCTCATGTAGCCGCCGAAGTACGCGGGGTCGTCGGAGTTGACGGTCGCGACCAGGCCCGCGTCGAGGAGCGCGCGGAGGTTGTGGTCCTCGATGCGGTCGAAGACGCGCAGCCGCACGTTGGACAGGGGGCACACGGTCAGGGGGATCGCGTCGCGGGCGAGGCGACGGACCAGGTCGGGGTCCTCGAGGCAGCGCACGCCGTGGTCGATGCGAGCCACCTTGAGCACGTCGAGCGCCTCGGTGATGTACGCTGGCGGGCCCTCCTCGCCGGCGTGGGCCACGGCGCGGAAGCCATCGGCGCGCAGCCGCGCGAACACGTCTGCGAACAGGCGGGGCGGTCGATCGCGCTCGGAGGAATCGAGGCCGAACGCGGCGAAGTGCGAGCCGAGCCGGCGGCAGTCGAGGTAGGTCGCCGTCGCGGCCTCGCCCGAGAGGTGGCGCAGGAAGCAGGGGATGAGCGCGGCGGTGAGGCCCAGCTCGGTCCGTGCCCGCGCGAGGGCGGCGACGAGGCCCTCGACGACGACGTCCAGCGCGATGCCGCGGTCGGTGTGCGTCTGGGGATCGAAGAAGATCTCGGCGTGCTGCACGTTGTCTGCCGCAGCGCGCTCGCACCACGCCCATGCGAGATCGTGGAAGTCCTCGGCGTGCTGCAGCGCCGACGCGCCGGCGTAGTAGACGTCGAGGAACGACTGCAGATCGACGAACGCGTACGCGGCCCGCAGCGCGTCGACGTCGGCCCAGGGCAGGGCGACGCGGTTGCGCTCGGCCAGCGCGAGCATCGTCGCGGGCTCGAGGGTGCCCTCGATGTGGAGGTGGAGCTCGACCTTGGGCATCGCCCGGACGAACGCGTCGCTCGGGGCGTCGGTCGGCATCGTCGTCCGAGTCTACGCCGGCGATGACGTCGAGGGCACGTCGCGGCCCTGCTCGAGCGCGGGGGCGTCCTGGGCGGCCCCGAGGGCCCCGGCCGCGATCGCCTCGGCGCGCTGCTTGGCCCGCCCGAGGGACACCGCGTTCTTCGCGACGAACAGCGCGCCCGCGATCCCGACCGCGACGCCGAGCAGACCCAGCGTCGTCAGGGAGAACAGCCACGCGATCGCGAGCAACGTCAGGGCCACAGCGCCGGTCCCGGCGCCCGCCAGCGCGAGGGCGCCGCGGCCGGCTGCGGCGTCGACGTTCACGTGCACGAGCGAGCCCGCGGCGCCGTCGTCGGTCGCGTGGATGCGATAGGTGAGGCCGGCGTCGTCGTCGACGAGATCCCAGCGGCCCTCGCCCTGCGCGTGGCCGGTGCGCCCGGTGGCCTGCTCGAGGTGGCGTCGCACCGTGGCGATGGCCGCGGGCACCGCGAGCGCGACCGAGCCCTGCAGCGTCGCGGGCGTCGAGGTCGACACGCGCGCGGGCACGCCGGCGCGCTCGGCCAGGGCAAGGCGCAGCTCGACCGGGCTGATCCCAGCCTCGTGGGCCGCCTCGCGGAGCTGCTCGTCCGTGAATCCCTCGGGCATCGCCGTGGGCTCCCTCAGCCGACGCCGGGAGGATCGATGACGCCGGCGGGCGTGGCCACGCGGTTGCGCCCGGCGTGCTTCGCCGCGTACAGGAGTTGATCGACCTCGGCGACCATCGCCTCCGAGGTGTCGTGCCGCTCGGGGACGTAGCTCAGCGCGCCGACCGACACCGTGACCTGAAGCGTGACGCCGTCGTAGACGAACTTGGTGGCCTCGGTCAGGCGCCGCAGTCGCTCGCCGAGCTGGGTCGCGTGGAGCAGGCCGCTGTCGCGGGCGATGACCGTGAACTCCTCGCCGCCGACGCGACAGAACGCGTCCTCGGTGCGCAGCGAGCCCATGATGCAGGCGGCGAGGCGCTGCAGGACGTGATCCCCCGCGGGGTGCCCGTGCTCGTCGTTGATCTTCTTGAAGTGATCCACGTCGAGCATCAGCAACGAGAGCGACAGCTTGTGCCGCTGGGCGTGGCTGAAGTCCTTCAGCAGCTGCTCGTCGAAGAACCGCTTGTTGTAGGCCTGCGTGAGCGGGTCGCGGGTCGCCGACTCGTAGAGCTGCTGCTGGAACTGCTCCTCGAGCGAGTCCTGGTAGCTGAACTTGAGGATGGTGACCGAGCCGACCTGGATGCGATCGCCGTCGTCGAGGTCGTGGCGATGGACCCGCACGCCGTTGACGTAGCCGCCGTTGGTGGAGTCGAGATCGGTGAGGCGCACGCCGCCGTCCTCGACCCGGGACAGCCGCATGTGCAGGCGGGAGATGCCCTCGTCCTCGAGGCGGATCTCGGCGTCGAGCGAGCGGCCGATCGTCACGTCGGCCTGGGGCAGCTTGAACATCTTGCCCACGCTGCGCCCGGACAACACGATCACGAACGCGTTGCGCTCACCCGAGGTGGTCGGCGGGCGTGCCCGCCGGATGACGGTTTGTTCCTCGCTCACCGCCGACGTCGACTTCTGCTGTGCCACAGACCCGGGAAAAAAGAAACGTGGACTCGCATGGGCGGTCGAGGCCTCCTCCTCGAGCAGCGTACCGGGGCGCACGTGCGCGTTGGCGCCGAGCCTCGCGCCGCCGAGGAGCACGGCGCCGTGGACGAAGCCGCTGTCGATCGCGGCGTTCGGCCCGAAGATCGCGTCGACCACGGTGGCCGGGCCCTCGACGCCGACCTGCGCGCCCGGACACAGGTAGGTCCGCGGCCCCTGCAGGCGCGTGCCCGGGTGCAGCGTCGCGCCCGGGCGGATGCGCTCGGGGATGACCTCCGGCGCGACGTACGTCTGCCGAGGATCCACGACATTCACCCCCCGCGCCACCAATCGCTCGATGCGTTGCGAGAGATCGTCCGGCATGCGCTTCGTTGGTAGCACACCCCGGACGGGTCGCGGTCGACCTTCCCGCGCGGGGCGGGGCGCGCGGGGCCGGGGTGCGCGGGAACGCGTGGCCGCGACCGCCCATGCGAGTCCACGTTTCTTTTTTCCCGGGTCTGTGGCACAGCAGAAGTCGACGTCGGCGGTGAGCGAGGA
>LNFM01006562.1_pt1 | contig 19045 bp, 14 predicted proteins | sample 596031 | NCBI WGS metagenome assembly LNFM01 (sample SAMN04254537, study PRJNA301005) | activated carbon metagenome | isolation source: dual media filters at the Ann Arbor, Michigan drinking water treatment plant | place: USA: Ann Arbor | reverse complement strand
ACCTCGTCGCCGTCATGCCCGAGCCCCCGCTCCCTCGACGCCTGCGCCGTTCTGACCGGAATTGAGCCATGTGGACGCTCTTACGAACAACGCCAGCCCATCGCCCGAAACGCGCATCGCTTCGGCGGCCGGTCGCCTCGACCGTGACGCCCCGCCGCACTCGGCGCTCATGCGCATGCACTTGTTGCATGCGTAGGAGTGCGCCGATCGCGTTCTCCACAGCCCCGCACACCGCAGACCACAAATCTGGGTAATGAGAAGGTGATGCTCGGAGAGGAGGGCTTCTCTCTCTCGGTCTTCGACGCGCGATACGGAATGGTCGCGAGCTGGTGGCTCGACGACGGACACCTCGGGACAACGGCCGCGATCAGCGACGACGGCGGCGCGGTGTGCGTCGCGACCGCGAGCGGACGCGTGCTCGTCTACCGCGAGCGCGACGCGTCGTGATGGCGCGCTCCCAGCGGCTCGCTTCGTCCTCGGGCGCTCACACGGCGGTGCGCTTGAGCCCTACGAACAAGCAGCGCGGGCACGTCACGGCGACGGTGACCTCGTCGATCCCGCTCGACGTGACGCTGTGTTCGGCGGCGAGCATCTCGAACGGAACCGCGTCGCGCTCGAGGCAACGCGGGCAGAGCACGCCCGAGGGCTCTGTGTTGCGCGGGCGCGACAGCGGCGGCGCGAGCGCGTTGTGTTCGAACAGGGTCCACATCGAGCGGCCCTGCGCTGCGCGCGCTGCTGCGTCGTCGTGCGCCTGGAGCCTCGCGCGAGCCTCTTCGAGCTTCGCGCGGAGCTCTTCGACCGTGGCCGCGAGCGATGCGACCTCGGGCGCTCGTTGGGCTGCGTCTTCGGTGGATTCGGCGAGCTGCGCTTCGAGCGCTCGGATGCGCGCGTGCGCCGCGGCGAGGTCGTCTCGGAAGCTCATCGCGCGTAAGCGTACCCGCGCTGGACCCGCTCAGCGCACGCGTCGTATGCCAACGTGGCCGTCCGCGAGCCACACAAAGGGGACGCTGTCGAGCCGGCCGAGCGCTGCTCGCGCGGCGGCGGGGTCGTCCGAGAAGCGATCGTCAATGGGCGAGATGCCGGTCGACGAGTTCATCGCCGCGTCCCCGCCGAACAAAACGTCGCCCATGCGCCACGCGGTGCTTCCTGGCGTGTGACCGGGGAGGGCGATGGCCTCGAAGTCCGCGCCGCCGAGGGTGACGCGCGTCCCGCCCGGCGCGGGAATCAATCGCACCGGCAGCGGAGGGAGCCGATCGCGACCGCCGTTTTGCGCGCGATACTCTCGCTGCGCGGCGCCTTGGTGCTGCGTGAGCCCGCGCATGCGGTCGATGTCTGCGGGGCCGACGTAGCAGGGCACGTCGCCGAACGTGCTCGCGGACGCGTAGTGGTCGTGGTGTGCGTGCGTCACCAGAATGGCGAGCACCGCGCGCCCGGCGATGGCCGAGCGAAGCGAAGCGCCGTTGGGCTCCTCGCCGGTGTCCACCAACACCACGCCCCCCATCACAGGAACGACGTAGAAGAACCCATCCGCGACGCGACCGCCGATGATTCCGTAGGGGCCCTCGACGCGCTGGGCGCACGCGCTCACAGCGAGCAACAGCGCAGAGAGCAAGCAACCCATGAATCGCAGCGCGAACACGAAGAGTCTCTTTACACCAACACCGCGACGGTCGTCGTTGCGTTCGCGCTACGCAGTGTTGGTTCGGACTGTCTTTCGACGTCCGTCGCGGCGTCGACGTTCGCTTCGAGGCGTGGCGCGGTGCCGCGTGGAAGGAGATGCACCTGACGGCGACCGGCGTCCGTCACAGGACGATCTCGCGGCGCGAAGGCGACGAGGTGGTCACGGCGCATGGCTCGCGATCGGCCAGCGGCGGGTCCCTCGCAACGCGAGAGACTCACAGCGCCTGTCGTCGATCGCGGAGGGCTACCTCGTCTCACACCGGTCGCGATCGCGGGCGGCCTACGTCGAGCGAGACGAGCGTTCGGTGTGGGACAAACAGGGGCGCTCGAAAACGTGTGCGTATCGGACGAAGCCGTTGGAAGGGGCATCGTCGTTTGGTAGCGTCGCGCTCGTTCGAAGAAGTCCTGTGTCGCCTTGCTCGAGTCGTGCGCTGCGGCTCGCGCGGCGACGACGCATCCTGTACGAGGAGTCTCGAGACATGAAGTCGTTCGTCAAGTTCGCCCTCGCTTCCTCCTTCGCGCTTTCGTTTGGAGCGTGCGCGTCCGCCCCCACGCTGGTCGGCTCGTGGCGCGCGATGTACACGGCCGATGGCTTCGCCGTGACCGAGACGCTGACGTTCGCGGGCGGTCCGATGTCGGGAGCGCTCACCGTCGCCAACAGCGGAACCAACGCCACGACGATGTGCTCGCGCACGATCGGCCTGACGGGAACGTGGACCGACACCGCCACCACCACCACGCTCAACGTCACCGCCGGCACCATCGCGCAGACGGGTTGTATGGACGCGGCGATGAACGTCGCCATGCGCGCGTTCACCGCAGAAGAGCTCACGGCCGTCAACGGCAGCATCGGCGGCGGCTACACGCTGACCGCGACGCAGCTGACGCTCCGTTCGAGCGGCCAGATGGTGACCTACACGCGCCAGTAGCGCTTCGTTGGGGGTAACGCACCATCGAGCCTATCGGCGTCGTGGGTGCTCGTGGCGCTCTTGGGGGGAGTGCTCGGCGGCGTACGCGCCGAGGGCGCTCGCTCGTCACCTGCGGCTGCGCCGAAGCGCGGGGACCCAACGACGATCGCGATGGCCCCCCAGGGTCTAGCAAAGGGCCGAAAGGGCGCAGAGGAGGCAACGGGCGAGCGGGTCGCCGAAAGCGGACGCGTGGGCGACCGACTGGGGGTGGAGGGGCTATCCTCCCAACACGCGGGCTTGCAGATCACGCGGCGATCACGAAGGATCGTGATACCGTTCGAGCTCGATGAATCTGCCGTACATCACGATCCCGCAGTACGCGACGACCGGTCAGGTCCACGCGTTCGCGGATCGCGAAGTCGAGGTTGCGCAGCTGTATCGCAGCGTCATTTCCGCAGGAAATCGCGTGCGAGCCGGAGCGCCAACGGTACGCGAACGCTTCGTCGTCTCGGGCTATATGGGCGTCGGGAAGAGCGCAGCCATCCTCGAAACCCTCGCGCGAATCCGCGGCGAACGCGACACGCCGACGAGCTTCGAAGAGCCGGCCGACCGCCAGCGTTGGCTCGTGTTCTACCTCTCGGGCAAACACTATCAAGGCACCGGCGCGCTCGCGGATGGTGTCCAGCGGATGATCGTCGAAGCGCTCTCGGACATTCACGAACTCGCCGCGAGCGCGAGCAAGACAGCGTTGAAGATTCCCCTCTATGCGAGGCCGTTTCGAGCGCAAGAAGCAGCAGCTTTCAAAGACGTGAAGGACTCACTCGAGATCCTCGCGACGACCATCCTCTTCGTGAGGGCATTTCTCGGCGGCGCCGCGAAGGTGAAGTATCAGGCGCAAGACCTCCAAGAGTTTCGGCGCACGCTCGACGCGCAGCTCAAGAGCGAGCTCAAGAACAAGGGAATCGACATCGAGAGCCTCTCGGCGAAGGCTGCGATCGAGGTCGCGAGCCAGTACTCGCTTCAGTGGGCAAGCTCAGCGCAGATCGCACTCAGCGTCGAGCACGAGATCACGCTCTCGGCCGACTTCTTGGTGGACATTTTCAACACGTTCTTCGACGCGACGGCGCGCGCGAAGGTGCCCACGATCCTCGCGATGGACGACTTCGACGAGCTCGCCTCTGCGATCGGCCCCGCCTACAGCGAACGCGCGAGGGTGCTCAACTCGCTGCTCGGGGCGTTCAGTCGGCTGTCGCCCTCGGCGCTGATCGTGGGGCTTCGCGAGGAGTATACCGACGTGGACACACGTCGGCAGTACCAGAGCCTGCATGTGCCGCCGATGCGACGGCGTGATGCGGCTGCGGCGCTTCGCGCGTGGGCGCAGCTACAACAGCCCGCGTTGAGCACGAAGGACGTCGACGACTTCATCGCGTTCGGTGAGCGGTTCGTCGAGCAGTTCGACCGAGACGCACCGGTGGTGGTTCCGTTTCGGTATCTCCAGCTCGTCGCGGTCATCAGCAATCGCGGCGTCGATCCGACAGCGACGACCGCCGCGCTCGTGCGTCGATATGTCGAGTCCGAGTGCAACCGCGAGGCGTTTCGTGCATTCGAACGGCTGTGCGACGCGCTCTCCGAGGATGACGTCGAGCGCGCTGCGGAGGTGCTACCGGTCGACCTCGACAACTACAAGCTCTCAGAACGCGAGCGACGCGCGCTCGAGTCCTACGGGCTCGTGCGACCCGCCGCGGCAGGCGACGCTACAGACAAGAGCGTATTTCTCGATCCGCTCTTCGCGTACGAGCGGCGCGGTCGCACGGCGTCCTGAGAGCCACTCCATGCTGCCAGCGCTGAGCTTCGCCACCCTGCGCAGTTGGGACGAGGACCATCGCGTGACCACCGCGATCCGGGCGAGATTGTCGGGGGCCGTGCTGCGAGTTCCTTCGGTGCTGCCGATCACCGAACGCGAAGAGCTCGTCGAAGCGCTCGGTGCGTTTTGTAACTGGCGCGTCGAGCACGTGGCCGAACGAGACTCACCCACGGACGCGGGCCGCTTGTTTCTTGCGACGCACGCGCGCGGCGAGCTCGTCGGAACGCCAGGTTCATTGTGGGTCGTGCCCTGCGAGCCTTCGCGCGACCCTCGGTCACTCGAACTCGACGCGATGTGGATCGTTCTTCGCGACGCCATGTGTGGCTGCTTCGCCGGTCGTTTCGCCAACACGCGGCTGCGCGCGGCGATCGCGTGGGCCGCAGACGCAACGGACTCTCCATCGACGGCGCTGCGCTTTCTCGACGGTGTGCTGCGGGCATGGCTCGCGCAACGCGACGCGAGCGATGCCGCGCTGTTCGCCGCAGGGCTCGCGGCGGTCGTCGAGTGGTTGCTTCGAGGCGTCGACCCGATCGTTTCGCAGTGGGTGGTGGCGATCGCGCTCGGAGGCGACCCTGCGCTCGTCGTCGGCGCAGCAGCGTTGCTCGGACGCGAACCAGCCATTCACCGCGCATTCGACGCGGGACTCGTGGAGCTGTACGACCCGAACAATCGACCGAAGCCCGATTTACGTCGCCCGCTGGAGATGCTCTCTCGACCCGATCGATGGCCACAAGGGACGACCATCGAGCTTGTTCAGAAGCAGCTCGAGCCGCTGGTGCTGTCGGACATCACGCGGGTGTTCGTGAGGAAACAACGAGCCGAGCTCGTCGTGCCGCTCGGGCTCGTGGGCCCGAAGCCGCCGGGACCAATCGTCACGCACGCTGCGGCGATCGAGCAGGCGTGCGCGATCTTCGGGGCGGAGTCCACGGTTCGCACTGTGGTCCTGCGGGGCGTCGCCGGCAGTGGAAAGAAGGCGGTCGCAGCGCACGTCTGCGCTCGATTGGCGCCGGATCGAGAGGCGATCTGGGTGAGCTTCGCCAACGGACCACGCGACGCATGGGCGCGCGTCGGTTCTGCGATGAAGCTGGAGGGACTACGAGACTTCGAGGCGATGGTCGACGACGGGCGCGCGACTCCGCGTTGGGTCGAGCTCGTGTTCGACGAGCTCCGCGCGCGACGAGCGATCGTCGTCGTCGAAGAGGCGGATACCGTCGACGAAGCGGATCTTCGTCACTGGATTCCTGGAGGCGCGGGCCGCTGTCACGTGTTGGTTCAGAGTGAAAGAGCGCAGCGCTGGTTGCAGCAATCTCGGGAGGCGATCGTGATCGACGTGGGCCCGCTCGATCGAGCGACCGCGCGAGCGCTGTTGGCGGCAAAGGCGCCCTCGCGAGCCGACGAGATCGAGCGAGGCGCTGCCGACGAAGTGATCGAGCGGTTGGGCGGGCACATGGGCGCGCTCGCGCTGCTCGGCGCGAGGATCGCGCGCAGCGATGTTCCCATCGAGACGCTCATCGAGGAGAAGGGCGATCCGATTGCGTCGGTCGGTCGCGACGCGATCGAGTCGCTCGACGAGGGCGAGCGTGACGTGGTCGACGCGCTCGCGGTGTGCGCGAACGGGGCGGCGCCCATCGCGCTGATCGAAGCGATGGTCGAGCACGCCGTCGACGCGCGAGCGCTGGACAAGCTCGAACAGCGCTCGATGCTCACCGTGCGCGGCAGCGTGATCGAGCTGTCGGCGATCATTCGGGTGGCGGCCGATGTCCAGCAGGATAACGGAGCAACGCGCAGAGAGAGGTTGGCGCAGCGGCATGCAGAGGCCGTGATTGCTTTGTTCGAGCGAACCGCGAACGCAGCGCAGCGAGAAGCCCTCGTACCGCAACTGCTAGAGGCCCTCCGGCGACTTGCCGAAAGGCTCGAACGCGAGGAGCACTTGCGCGCACTCGACACGATTGCCGGACAGTTGCTGAGCGTCCCACACAAGAATCGACAGAAGTCCGTCCGCCGCGTGATCGAGGCGTGCGATGGCGCGTTGTCGCGATCGCCATTCCTGGCGTTGCACGATCGCGGAAGGTTGGTCTTCGTCAATCGTTTGGCGGAAGCCTGGCTACACGTCGACGGAACCGAGAGCGCCTCCGCTCGTGCGCGAGCAATCACGCTTCTTCGTTCAGCAGTAGCCGATGCCGAGCGAATTGGGGACGAGCCTATGGTCCGTAGGTTGGAACACGCACTTGGCGTTGCGCTCACCCACTCCAGACGGCAAGAAGATCGGGAGGAAGCAGAATCGTGGCTACGGCGAGCTCTCGAAAAGACGTCTTTCGTCGACGAACCGGAAGATTGGGCAAAGACTGCATACAACCTCAGCGCTGCACTGGAGGCACGCGGCGATCGACCGCATCAAGAGATCGTCGAGCTTCTGCGTCGAGCTTCGGAAGCCGCCAAACGAACGAACGATGTCGACCTGCAGCAGTCTGTGCAGGTCAGCTTGGTGGGCGAACTGTCGTCGCCTCGCTCGACCTCTGAGCAACGAGACGAAGGGTATTCGCTGCTCAACGCGCTGGTCGCAGACATCTCGAAGCACGAACATCCACACCAATGGGCCCGCGTTCGTTTTGTACTCGGCTCCTCTCTTTTGCTTTCAGCATCGTTGCTTCCCGCATCCGCGCCGCTCGACCGAGTTCAGCAAGCGATCGACCTACTGCTAGCGACGCTCGAGGTGTGGACCGAGTCGCGTGACACTGACGACTGGACCCAAACGCAGTACTGGCTTGCGCTTGGCTTGGTCGCGCGGGCTTCCGCCAGTGCTTCAATGAGCTCTGACGACGCCGCGACGCTATCGCAATACGCGAGCAACGCTGCGCGAGGCTACGCAATGCTCGGCGATCAAGAGGGCATTCGGCGCTCCATCGAGCTCGCAGAGCGCGTGCGAGGCGTCATCGCGGCTGCGACGACCAAGACTGCGACCGATTCTCAGGGGCCTCGATAGGGACCGATCTGTCCCAACCTGGGACCGATCGGTCCCATCGCGATTTGCCGCGAAAACCGTTGGTTGTGGGGCGATCTCGCGCTGTAGCGCCAGGGCAACGTCACCGATCGTTCTACGAGGTCACCGTTCGGATCAGGTACAACCCCCTCGATCGATCAATCGGCCGGATCCGCATGAGCGTCCGTCGCCTCGCTGTTCACACAACGCTCGCTGTCTCCGCGGGTGCCGCGCGTGCGCGCTCGACCATATCGCGAGCGCGGCACGAAGCTCACTACGCGCTCGAAAGCTCGATTCGCGGCAGGTGCAGCCCGATTCGACCGATGTGCACGTAGTGCGGCGCGTAGCCGGTCCACCAGAGCTGCGCGAGCGGCTCGAACACGTTCGGCAGGTCCGCGAGAAACACATCGCCGCTCACAGGAGAGCCGATGAGCTTTGCTGGCTGAACGTCGCGCAGACGCGCTCCGGCGTTGGCTAGGATCGCGTGCGCCCACGCGCGGCGGTGGTCTTCGATCGCTTGAGACAGGGCGCGCGAGGCGCGTCGCTCGGCGGCGGCCTCGCCCCAGCGGCTCAACCAATAGATTCGAAGCTCTTGCTCGTACGACCAGCGACCGGTCGCGCGACGAAGCAGCCGCGAGAGCACGCCGCGGGCAGGCTCGTTGGGAAAAGACTCGAGCCCCACCTTGACCATCGCGGTCTCCCACAGCGAATCGCGCACCGAATACGGGGAGAACAACGGGATCTCGAAGGGGACCTCCCTCATGTTCTCGGTGCGCACTCCCTTGGTGAGGCGCTCTGTTCGAGAGATCTTCCAGAACACGGTTCGCGTCGTGGACGTGTGCGTCGTCCACTTCAACGCTCGCCGGTGCGCCTCGCGCGCGAGCTCTTCGGCCGTGACCAGCCCGATCGGGTCGCTCACCATCGCCAGCACCGCGTGCACTTGATACGGAACGCGCGTGATCGACGGCGGCTCACCGCCAAACGCGCGCGCCTCGTCGTTGATCCACTCCGAGGGACAGAGCCCATGGGCCACGGCGCACTCGAGCGCCTCTCGCGGCGCGACGATCCCTTCGAGAGCGGCCGTCGCTCGAGCGAGCTGCGGTCGCGCTGGGGTGAGCACGCGCAGCGCGAGCGCGTCGACGTCGAGCGTGATGGGCCATCGCAACATGCGCGCCGGGTTCAGCCTTCGCGCAGGAGTCTACTGCGAGCGCGTCGCTTCGTGGCGCTCAGGGCTCGACGCGCACGAGCTTTCCGAAGAGCGGTTTGGCTCTGATCCGGCCGTTGATTCCAACGCAGCATCGCCTGTGAAAACAGCGGCGAACGCACGGTGCGGGGCGGTGGGACGAACGCGGCGCGGTAGCAAGGGGCCGAAGGGCGCAGAGGAGGCAACGGGCGAGCGGGTCGCCGAAAGCGGACGCGTGGGCGACCGACTGGGGTTGGAGGGTCTATCCTCCGAGCGACCACCGAGCGGCGATGCTCGCGATGGGCGGGCTGGCGTTGGTGTACGGCGCGCGGCGGCGTCGTCGAAGCGCGCGCTGAGCAGCGCGAAAGCAACCTTCGGGGTCGAAGCCCCGTCTCGGCGCACTCACCCGCGGCGCGTCGTGCGCCTCCCGAACGAAGTCAGCGCCGCGCGCGATGGGTCGTCGCATCGAGCGTGACGCGCATGTCGCCGAGCGGCGGAGCACGAACGCGAACCGCAGCGCGCACGGGCGCTTCGAGCGCCGCGACGATCGCGGCGGTTCAACGCAGCTTTCGCTGGCCGCGGGTCGAAGCGTCGACGCTCTCGGGGCGCTTCGGCGACGTTTCGGCGTGCATCGCCACGAGCGCTGCGCGCACGTGCGTGGTGTGCGCGGCGAGCGTCGCGAGATAGCGCCGCGGCGTGAGTCCCGCGTCGGGCAGGAGGCGCTCGATCAAGTCGATCGCGTCGGACATGCGCGCGAGCTCTGATCCTCCGACGACCGCGACGACTTCGACGATCGACGCGAGCATCACTTGCACCGACTCTGCGTCCTCGAGGTCTGCGCTCTCGAGCGTCCGGTACTCGGCCGGGATGTTCGCGGGATCTGGAAACCACCGCGCGTACCGTCTTCGCAGCGACCCGTGGTCCTTCTGGATCGACTCGATGCGCGCGCGTTCGCCCTCGCCGATCACAGCGAGATCGACGATGCCCACCTCGCGCAACGCCTGGCGCTCGGACTCGATTTGCTCGAGCGCCTCGAGGTCGCGTCCGCGCGCGAGGTCTTCGAGCTCGCTGACGACGTCGCCGCACGAGCGCTCGAGGTCGATCGAGAGCTTCTTGGGATCGACGGGCGCCGCGGGCGTGTCGCGCTGGTGGATCGGCGCTGCGTCGTCGAGCGATCCGTCGACCATCGCCACGAGCGTCTCGTCGTCGACGAAGTGGTAGAACGCGCGCTCGCCCTTGGCGCGTTGATGCGCGACGAGCTGGCGAAGGGCAGGGTTTTCGGTGCCGAGCGCGACGACGCTGACCCCGAGCGTGAGCTTGTCCGACGCGAGCTCGCGCGCCGCGACGATCGTGGCCTCGTCCACGGGCGCGTCTCCGTCGGTCACGAGAACGACCTGAGCCTTCGCGAGATCCCGATCGCTCTCGCGGGCGCGCGTGACGACATCGAAGGCTGCGAGCAGCGCGGCTTGGATGTCCGTTCCGCCCATTTGCACGGTCGAGCACACGTCTGCGATCGCTCGTTCGGCGAGCGCCACCGAGTCGATCTTTACGATCGGCCTGACCGCGCTGTTGAAGAACGCGAAGTAGAGGCAGCACCGCACCGTGTCGCCCGACGACAACCGCCGGATGAGCGTGGCGAGCTCGGCGACGAGCATCGCGTCTCGCACCCTCGCTCGCGGGCCGATCATGCTGCCCGAGCCGTCGAGCAAGAACACGCGCACCTCCGAGCTCAGCGCGACGCGCGGCGTGCGCTCGACCTCTTCGCGAACGAAGCGACGCGCGAGCAGTCGACCCGTGGCGAGCTGCAACACGATCAACCGAGGGTCCTCGATGATCGCGCTCGGGATGTCTTCGACGCTCTCGGCGGCGACGAGCTCGAGCGTCTGCGTAGGGTAGGCCACGCGTCGCAGTCGTCGCTGTTCGGATACGACGCGCACGGGATTGAGCGTTCCCCCGAGCTCGAACGCGCCGTCGACCGCGAGGGCCGCGACGAGCAGCTCGTGATCGGCGCCAGCGCCAAAGTGCGCGCGCTCGGCGTTGTCTTGCACCGAGCGCGTCGGCTTGTCGTTGTCGAGCTTCTTGCGGACACGCTCGAGCGCGCGACGCACGATCCCGACGACCTCGTCGCCGAGCTGCTCGGTCGACGAGCGTTCGAACGACGCGTAGCGCTCCTCGTCGCTCACCTCGCTCGCGCGTCCGAACACCGCGGCGTGGGCGCGCCGCGAGAGCTGCGCGAATCGCGTGGTTGGCGTTCCTCGCGCGACGTGATCGAGCGCAGCGACGACCGCGCGTAGCCTCGCTAGCTCCCCGCGAGCGATGGCCGAGCGTGCCTGGTGCGCGAGGCCGACTTCGAAATCGACCCCCGCGGACTCGAGTCGGTTGAGCCGAAGGATCTCCGCCAGAATGGCCCGCTTTCGCTCGGTCACGCCGTCGAGCTCGAGCGGCAGCGCAGCGTCGGTGTCGAGCAACACTTGCCGAGCTGCCTCGAAGAGCCTTCGCCTCCGCGCGAGCACGTCGAGCTCTCCGCGTCCTGCGGCGAGGAGGTGATCGACCGCGGCGAGCTCGAGCTCGACCACGCGCATGCGCGCCTCGATGTCGGCGATGTCTTCGCGGGCGTTCGCCGCGGCGGGCTCGACGCTGAGCGGCGAGAGCAGCGAGACGATGGGCGTGTGGGCGACCTCGATCGCGCGCTCTTGCGCGTCTCGTGGGTCGACGGCGCGCACGGCTCCGCCGGCGCGCACGAGCAGGTCGAACGTTCGTCGCAGCCACGCCGCGTGCGCCACCGGCGGCCGACGGCAAACGGCCGCGAGCCGCTCGACGTTGACGAGGTTGTCTTCGAGCTCGTCGATGGCCTCGGTGAACATCGCGTCGCGGGAGTCGGGCTGCGAGAGCGGGTTCGCGCGAAAGTGCCCGACGAGCGCGCGAACTGCGGTGGTTCGGAGCTTGGGGCGCCAGCCGAAGCGATCAAAGATCGGCGCTGCGACGCGGTAGATCCATTTCGCTTCGCGCGTGGTGCCGACGAGCTCGACGCGGTGCGCGAGCTGCTCGAGCCGAGCGAGGCCTCGCGTCACCGCGCTCACGAGGCGAGCACCGATTTCCACGAGCTGTCCGCGCGGACGGCGCGGAGGCGCTCGAGTCGATCCGCAGAGTCCGCTTCGAGCGCGTCGATCCGCGCGCGCAGCGCCGCGGCCTCCGCGGCCACTTCGGAAAACACCTCGCCCACGACCCGCGCCTCGAGCGAGAACCGAAGCAGCGCGCCCTCGTCGCGCGTGACGTGAAAGAACCGCGAGGACGCGAGGCGCTCGAGCACGTGCCCGACCGCTGTGGGATCCGCGCTCGCGAGGGACTCGTCCGCCGCGGTCGCGAGCGGCGCGAAGAACGCTTCGAGCAGCGAGATCGCACGGTCGATGCGCTCGAGGTCGAGCTTGCCCATGGACATGCGCAGCGGGGCCGGGAGCACCGCCACGGCGCGCGTGAGCTCGGCGATCGCCGCGTCGGGCGGACTGTCGGGGCCGATCTTCGGCTCCTTGATGCGAGAGGCGGCCTCGACCATGGTGAACGCGAGCGAGATGCGCTGATCGGACGCGCGCAACGCGTGAAAGCCCGCCGCGTCCGCGTCGTGCGCGGGCGGACGCGGCAGGCTTGCTTCGCGATGGACGAGGGAATTCGCTGCCATTTCGAGCAGCTCGTGCGGCTGAAGGACGTCGCCGAGGCCGCCGGTCTCGAGCTCGTTGATGAGGTCGCCGATCTGCGCGACGAGCGCCATCCGGTCGTCCGCCTGCAACCGCGCGAACGCCGACGCGAGCAGCGGCTTGATCCTCGGCCCGACGACCCTTTGCTTGAGCCGGATCGCGCTCCCGCCCATGAGCGCGAAGCGCTCGCCGAGCGCGTCGATGCGCTTGATCGAGGGCCCGAGCGCCGCGAGGATCGCGCTCAACTGCGCGGCGTCGAGGCGGCTGAGCGCGTCGGCGATGGCCCGTCGAAACGCGCCGTCCATGACCTCGACGACCTCGCTCTCGACGCGGCCGAGCGCTCGCTCGAGCGACCCGCGCGGGCTCGCGTGGGGAGGAAGATCTGCGCCGAGGCGCTCCAAGCGCTCTCGATCGGCGACGATGCCCTCGAGCTCGGCGATGATTTCGCCAGCGCGTTTGCTGGCGTTTTCGGGCGATGCGTCGCTGGCAAAGCTCGCGTCGAGCGCGGCGCCGACCTGCGTCGACGCGAGGCTCGCGGCGTCGTCGAGCAGGGCGATCGCCCTCCCTCGAAGCCAACGCGCGATCGGCCGCGCCTCGCTCGCGGCCTTCTCGATGCCTCGAGAGAGCTCTTCGAGCGCCTGCGCGATCTGCCGTGGGTGACCGCTGGCCGTGTCGCCTTGGACGCCAGCGCCGGCGAGCAAGCCCTTTCGCAGCGCGCGTTCGACGAGGGAAGACACGGTCCCTTCGAGGAGCTCTCGCGCTTTGTCCGCGCCGTACGCGCCGCTCTCGACGGCGCCGGCGATCTTCTTCGTGGTCTCGATGAGGGCTTTGGTGTCGCCGCCGGGCTTGGCGCTCTCGACCGCGCGCTCGAGCGCTGCGAGGTCGACCGAAGGTGGCGACGCGGGGCGAACGACCCGCTTCGGGCGCGGGATCTTCGCGAGCGTTCGATCGAAGATCTCTCGTTCGGTGCGCATGATCGAGAGCTGTCGTCGCTCGCGGGCGTCGGTCTCTCGTCCGAGGAGGGCGGCGACCTGCTCGGGCGTCGGCCCCGAGAGGAGCATGCTGAGTCGGAGGCGCTCGAAGTCTTCGAACGTGACCTCGAGGGGGCGCGACGGATTGGAGATCTTGTCGAGGACGCACGCTGCGCGGAGCACTCTTCCGAGTCGGACGACGGTGCGCGTAGAGAGGTAGCGCGTCGCGATGAAGGACGGGTCTGCGCGGCTCGCGGCGGCGAGGTCGTGCTCGATCGCGGTCATGAGCGTCTCGAGGGTCTCGCAGAGCGAGTCGTCCATCTCCACGCGGTCGGTCGCGTCCTGGAGAACATCGATGTCTTGAATCGTGAGCACGCTCTTCCAGCTCGCGCCGCGGCCGCCGCCGAGCTGCGAGCGAAGCACGCGCCCCATCGACCCTTGCGCCCCGAACCCCTTGGGAACGAACGCGACGAACGCGATTCGATCCACGAACGCGAGCAGCGTCTCGCGCGACCCTTCGAGCACCTCTGCGAGGTAGCGGTTGGTGGTCATCAGGGCGCACTCGATCACGCCGCTCGTGACCTTGTTGCCTTGCTTGAGCTCGCGTTCGTTCAAGACGTTGAGCGTCGTGCGCAAGAGCATGTCGCGCCCATCGAGCACCTCGTCGAGAAAGGCGTGGACGGCGCCGAGCATGCCTTGGTCGGTGAAGTGCTCGGTCTGCCCCGTCGACATGAGCGTCTTGAAATCGATCGGGCCGACGAGGTCCGTCTGCACGGTGCTCTCTGTGAACTGCCTGGCGAACAGGCTCGGCTTCGCGGTGGACTCATCGAGGATGCGCCCGAGAACGGCGGCGGCGACGCCGCTCTTGGCCGTTCCGGGGGGACCGGTCATCAGGACGTGCTCGCGGGACAGAAGCGCGAGCGAAATCTGCGTGAGCAGATCGTCGCGCTCGACGAACGTTCGCCCGAGCTCGGCGAAGAAGTCCTTGAACCGACCGGCGGCGACTTCGAACGAGGTCTGGTTGGCGCGCGCGAGCGCTGGATCGTTGGCGGTCACGACGCGACGGTACCGAGGATCGGGCGCGCTCCGAAACCAAGATCGCGCATCGGGAACCTCCCTCGCGGCTTCGCCCGAGCGGTTGATCGCGTCGGGGTCGGCTGTGCGGCGCGCGGCGACCTCGAATACGTGTGCTCAGCGCCGCGGCCCGACCAGCGCACATGCAACGAGCGTATGCGCAGGAGCGCCGTGTGCGGCGCGATCAACGGCGTCCGCGTCGGCGGGGCGCTGGAGCGGACGCGGTTCGAGCGCTCGCCGGCTGCGATGCGAGCAGATGAGGCACGCCCAACGCTGGCACCGCGGCGGCCGCGGTTCGAAGCGCATCGGAGGTCCACGCGCGTCCGTAGAAGCCACCGGCGCGAACCTCCGCTGGCGCCGTGCGTTCGTTGCTCGCCCCCGCAGCGGGGATCGTGATGTCGACGAGCGACGCCCTCGGGCCGAGGTAGAGCCCCGACGATTGTTCTGCGTGCGCTACGGGCAGTCCATCGGCGCCCGCGGTGAACGCGAACGTGCGCACCACCTCGCCGTTCGAGCGAAGGTCGCACTGCCAGCGGCCTGGATTTTGTGTGAGGTTCGTCGCGCTCCGCTCGGTGGTCGCGCCGAACGTGAAGGGAAGCCTCAGCGCGAGCTGATGAAATCCGAGGCCGACTTGCGTCGATCCGCCGGAGCCGTTGGAGAGCGACTGGCTGAGCCTGACGCTACGTGCGCCGCGCGCGTCAGAGATCTCGTCACCGTCGGGCAGTGTGACGGGCTGTCCATTTCGTGTGCAGCGCAACCGAGCGCCCTCGATCGCAGTGACCGTGTCGCTGGTCCCAGCGACGGGCAGGATCAACGCCATCGTCGGGGCGTTGGACGGAACGGTCACCCCCGAGAAGTACCCGTTCACTGAGTATGCGTTGCCGGTGACGCTGTGCCACGAGATCCATCCGCTCAGCGCTTCTTGGTGACGCGAGACGTAGTGCGTCGGGGACACGCCTGCTTGAGCGACTTCGCGTACCTCGAGCGTGTGCGTTCGCAATGGTGTTTGCGCGTCGGTCTGTCCGTTGATCAGCGTGCTCTCGACGGTCAGGGCGCCCACGACGCGCAGCCGCTGGGCGTAGTCTCGACACTCGAACGTCATCCCCGCCCACGCAGGGTCATTGGAGACGTCGTTCGCTGTCCCCTCGCAGCGAACGCGGCCCACTTCACGACCGCCCTGCTTGAACACAGAGAGCATGGCGCTCCCGCGCGCGACGGTTCCGAACACGCGGTAGTGCGCAGCGACGGAGTAGCCGCGCCACACGCGCGCGCCGTTCTCGGACTCCTCGGTGTCGAACAGCTCGAAGAGCGTGTATCCATGATCGAGCCGAGGCGTGCTCGATGAAGGGGTTTGCGCGACGGCCGTCGACGCGTTGGCCAGAGCTGTAAAGAGCGCGGCCGCTGCGATCGCGCTGCGGCGCCATGAATGGTTGGAGCGAGCGTTTGTCATGCGACGACGAGCCTATTCAGTCTGCGCGCAGACGCTCCTTAGTCCTGGCTTAGCGGGCGCTGTGTCCGCGCGTCTAAGTCCGATCTCACGGCGAACTAAGCGATGCAGAGACGTCCTCTGTCTACGCTGAGAGCGCGACATTGAATACCTGTGTCGCGACAGGAGATCGTTGATGAAGACATCGTTCATTCATAGCGCGGCGAGGCTCGCGGCGATCGTGATCGTCGGCGGATCGAGCGGCTGTGGCCCCGACCCGCTCGTCGGCTCGTGGCAAGGCTCCCTCTCGAGCGCCTCGACGGTGCGGTTCGACCTGCGCGCGGACGGGACGATGACCACCGTCATCGCGGTTCGAAGCACAGAGGCTCCGCTCGCCAACTGCGTCACCACGCAGACGTTTTCGGGAGGCACGTGGACGCGGCGCGGGACGCAGCTGCAGTTCTCGTCGATGACCTCGTGCGCCAGCGAGCGGGCGATGTGCTCGGACGCCACGCAAAACGCCGCGTCGATGGCGTGCACGCGCAACGCCTTCATGAGCGCGACCGCGAACACGTTCACGCTCGCCGGTGACACCCTTACGTTGTCTGGCGACCCGCCGACGACGCTCTCGCGTCTGTGACTCGTCGCCGCGCACAGTCGTGACACACCGCGTCAGTCCGCGGGTTTGTTCGCGGCACGAGAGTCGTCACCGCTGTGAATTCAGCGACAGAATCACTAATCCGGCCTAACACCGCGTCAAGATCGCGCTGCGATCACCCGCGCGGAGCGCTTCGAGCGACGAGCGCCTCGACCATCGCGTCGTCGTATCTGCTCCGCGGCGAGCTGCGGATCGAGCTCGCGCACCGAGGCGTCGGCGAGGCGAACGATCGCGTCCCGAGCGTGCGCCCCGTCGATCGCTCGTACACCGTCACCGCGGCGTCGATCGCGGTCCAGCCGACGTCGACGCGCGCTCGGGTGCGAGCATCGACGTAGGTTCCGCAAGGTCCCCGGCGCGTCGACTCGCGGATCACGCCGATCACTGCGACGTCCGCGATCGAGCGCGTGTCGCCGACGCGACGCGTGAGCTGCACGCCCGAGTCTCGCTGCACGATCACGACCCCGCTGCGGGCGCCCTCGGACGCGCCAGGCAACGGTCCGCGCAAGATGCCTGCGAGCTGCCGCTCGGCGATCGACGACATCGCGAAGTCGTGAATGATCCTCATCTCGCGCGGGCGAACGCGCGTGACCTCCGACGCAGCGCCAGCGACCGGAAGCGCGTAGATGACAAAGTCGGCGTGTAGACCGACGGTCATTCCGATCGCGAAGATCGTTCCTGTGTGCGCATCGATTGGCACGTGGGCGTTGAGCCCCTGGTCGACGGCGCCGTCGAGGTCGCTCGCGCCGAGGGTCTCGAGGGTCTCGGGATCGACTTCGATCGGCATGCCCATCTCGGTCATCGCGAACGTGCGGCCCTGCCAATACAGTATCGCCTGTGAAAACAGCGGCGAACGCACGGTGCGGGGTGGTGGGACGCTCGCGACGCGGCAGCAAAGGGCCCAAGGGCGCAGAGGAGGCAACGGGCGATCGGGTCGCCGACAGCGGACGCGTGGGCGACCGACTGGGGGTGGAGGGCCTATCTTCCGCCTACACAAGCGACGGTGATCGCGACGGTGGTGGGGCTTCGCAACAACAACGGCCCTCTCGATTTCGGCCTGTATTCGTCGAACTACTGGCTGCAGGATCGCGGGCGTCTCGTGCGACGCCGAGTTCGACTCACCGATCGCACGGCGACCTGCGCGATGAACGTGCCTGCTGCGGGGACGTACGCCATCGCGTTCGGCCGCGTCGAGCAGGGCTTCTTGGGGATTCCGCTCGAAGGCTACGGCTTCAGCAACGACGCACGTCCAGTGTTGAGCCCGCCGAGCTTCGACGCGTGCCGCATTGCCCAGCGCGGCAACGGCGCAGTGTCCGTGCGAATGACCGCGCGAAACTGAGCGAGTTTTCACAGCGCGCTTCGCGCCCGCGCGCTCAGCCGACGGACGATCGGGTTGCTCTTGCTCCACGCGACCACGGCATCGACGAACGCGCGAATCGCTGGCGCGACGAACGCCCGCTCGGCGTACACCACCGCGACGACGGCGACCGTGCCCACTTTGCGCTCGAGCACGGGAACAAGCGCCCCCGACTCGAGGTCGTCGAAGATCGCCGCTTCGGGCAACATCGCCACTCCGCCGCCACGAACAGCGCACTCGCGCATCGCCGAAATGTCGTTGCTCGCGAAGCGCGCCTCGACACGAACGCGGCCGCGATCGATGAGCGGCCAGTGCGTCGCAGGGTGCTCGCCTCGGTCGTAGCCGACGATGCACTTGTGTCGCGCGAGGTCTGCGACTGTACGCAGCGCGGGGGCGCTCGCGAGGTAGTCGGGCGACGCGACCGCGAGCAATCGAGTCTTGCCGAGGGACCGCGCGACCAGGCCCGGTGCGAGATCGGTTGATGCGCGGATGGCGACGTCGAAGCCGCCCGCCAAGAGATCGACGTGCCGCGTGGTGCTCTCGAGCTCGAGTCGGACCTCGGGGTGCTGCAAGAGAAAACTCGCGATGAGCTCGCCGAAACGAAAGCCTTGCATCGTGGGCGCCGACACCCGAAGGAGGCCGCGGACCGCGCCGTCTGCGCGCTGGACTGCGTCGCGCGCTTCCATCACCGACGCGAGGGCGCTTCGGGCTCGTTGGTAGAAGAGCGCGCCGGCTTCGGTGAGCGCCATCTTTCGTGTGCTTCGACGGAGAAGGCGAACGCCGAGCCGCTCTTCGAGCCGCGCCAACCGCCGTCCGACCGTCGGGCGTGGAACTCCGAGCTCGCGAGCCGCGAGCGAAATGGACTTCGCCTCGACGACGCGCGCAAACGTCGCGAGCTCGTTGGTTTCGGGCATGTCGTCGGTCTGCATCATTTTCGAGCAGATGTTGTCGATTTGTGCGCGCTCCCGCAACAGCGCTCTCTGCTCCTCGCTGTGCTCTATCGACGCGAGCGTTCGCGTCGCGGAGAGACGCACCATGAAGAGCAAGCTTCCGTACTGAATCACAACCGCGCTGTTCGCGCTGGCCCTCACTGGAGCGGCAGCCGGCCGAAAGCCCGCCGCACTTGCACTCTGCGATGAGCTATCGGATCTACCCGTGCGGCCTCAGCAGGGAACCGGATTTCGGTTCGAAAATGCACATCCGCAGGAAAATCAGTAGCGGCGTCAACACCCAAGCGGCAACACGCTCGCCTCAC
>LNFM01006561.1_pt1 | contig 19048 bp, 19 predicted proteins | sample 596031 | NCBI WGS metagenome assembly LNFM01 (sample SAMN04254537, study PRJNA301005) | activated carbon metagenome | isolation source: dual media filters at the Ann Arbor, Michigan drinking water treatment plant | place: USA: Ann Arbor | reverse complement strand
CGATCCGGCGTACTTCAACCGCTTCTTCCGCAAGTACCGCGGCGCGTCGCCGGGGAACTATCGCCGGCAGGTGCGGCTGGAGCACGCGCGGAGCGGGCCGTCGTATGCGGCGTGGCCGTAGGGCGCCAGCCGCGAGTTTCGTCAGGTCCGTGAGCGATCAGGCTGATCGTGATTTCCGCTTCGGCATTGTCGAGTGCGGCCTGGCGCTGCTGCCTCACACGGAACCGGCCCAGGCTGCAGCGGCGTAAACATGGCGACCTGCTAAGCTTCGGTTGCTGTCCGCATTAGTTCTGTCCGAGACTTACCAGCGGTTCTCCTGCCTGCATCGCCGACTGCACCTTCTGAAACGCGCGTACCTCGATTTGGCGTATACGCTCACCCGATATTCCATACTCCGCGGCGAGGGTTTCGAGTTTCGGGGGATCTTCCGTCAAATGGCGTGCCGTAAAGATGCGTCTTTCACGGGGGCTCAAAGTCTCAATGGCGGCTTTCAGCGCTTGTTGCCGTTTGGCCATTTCCTGGTTCTCGGCTATCTCGATGTCGGGAGCAGGTGAAGGGTCAACAAGCCGTTCGAGTGCATCGCCCGTCTCGCGGTCGGCCTGTATGGGTGAATTTAGGGACACGTCCCCACGCAGGCGGCGATCCATATTCACGACTTCACGTTCGGATACTTTGAGGCGCGCAGCAATTGCCTTGGCTTGCTCCGGGCGGAGATCCCCGTCCTCAAGAGCAGAGATAGCACTTTTGGATCGCCTCAGTTTGAAGAACAGCTTTTTCTGCGCCGAGTTTGCCGAAATCTTCACCAGCGACCATGAGCGAAGAACGTATTCCTGGATTGTCGCTCTAATCCACCACATCGCATAGGTGGAAAGGCGAATTCCGCGCTCTGGATCAAAGCGCCGGACGGCTTGCATAAGACCGATGTTGCCCTCGGAAACGATGTCTGCGATCGGCAACCCGTAGCCACGATATCGCATGGCGATTTTTGCAACCAGACGCAGATGGCTCGTCACCAGGCGATAAGCTGCCTCACGATCGCCTTGCTGGCGCCATCGCCTGGCGAACGCAGTCTCCTCCTCCTGCGTAAGGATCGGAAATTTTCGAATTTCAGTCAGATAATGCGCCAGCCCTGTGCCGAATGACGGCAATGGCTGAGAGGCGGTGTGATGCATTTCTCTCTCGCAGTAGGTTCATAAAGATAGGCATGACGGCATCTTCAAAGCGACGGCGGCGCGCCCCTGACAAGGATGCTCACGATAACCGCCATGTGGTTCGATCAGCATTGATTTGTCCTGGTTAGAATCACAGCGAGGCAGCGTCTCCAGAGTTTTGCGTACCAAAGCGGTGGTCTGATCCACGGCTGTAACCAGTCCCCGTATCCTGGCCGGACTCCAGAATGCGCAGGGCATCCAGGATATCGTCGAAGCTTACAGCTTCATTGATAGCTTGGGTCAGTTCCGGAGCACCTTTCACGGCGCAAGCATCCGCGGCCCAAGACGATAGGATTGCGCGTTTCTCATACGAGGTCAGGTCGCAGTCCTCGACGACATCCATGGGATGACCGTATGCATCGGCCGGGTGCAGCAGGTCAGCCATCTCTAGGTTGGTTGTTCGGCTGCCATTCCTGCGCAAGGATAAGCGGTCCGGAAACGCCTCTTGCAAGAGAGCGTCCACCGCAGCGCGCTCTTCGTTCAAGCGGCGCTCGATATACGCTCGTTCAAGGTCCGACAGACGCGTTGCGAGCAGCCTGCGGTATCGATCGACACCATTTTGATGCGTCCGCAGCCGTTCCAGGTTCTTGTCCAGCATGATCAACCTCCGGCTTCACGCTGCGATGGCACGTTCGGTAGAGCGCAACCGATATGGCTTGCCGCCGGGGGGATTCCGGGGATCGCTATCCAGTTCGCACAAGGCTTCAAGGATCTCGTCAATCGATACTGGCTTTTTCAGTCCCGAGGGCGAACGCATCGAAGGGCAGGACGCCACTGCAGACGCATCCGAGGCCCAGGATGCCAGAATTGCCCGCTTCTCGGCCGTTGTCAGGCCGGAGTGACACACCACATCCTTCGGGTGTTCGAAGACGGTGCCGGGATGAAGAAGCGACTTGAAGTCAAAAACATTGTCGTCGGCGGTCGTCGGCCGCATGGTATCCTCCCTTTCTTCGACGATGAGCGGCAGCCGCGCGAAGCCTCGCGCGGCGCCGTCTGGAGCCGCAACTAGGCTGCCCTGGCTTCCAGTTTCTGCACGTTGTCGGCTGACACGCCGTTGATCGCGATCCGACGCGGCTTCATGGCTTCCGGGATTTCCCGGACCAACTTGATCTTGAGCAGGCCATTGTCGAACGCGGCGCTCTTGACCTGGACATAATCCGCAAGGTTGAACTGCCGTTTGAAGTTGCGCGTAGAGATACCGCGATAGAGATAGTCGTGCTCGGCCTTCTCGGACTTGCTGCCTTCGATGGAGACCACGTTCTGTTCGGCCGTGATCGCGATATCGCTGGGCGCAAAACCCGCGACCGCCAGCGAAATTTGGTAACGGTCCTCGGCCAGCCGTTCGATGTTGTAGGGCGGGTAGTTGTCCTCGCTGGCCCGCTGGGCCATTTCCGCAAGGTCAAAAAGGCGGTCGAAGCCAACGGTCGAGCGCCAGAGGGGAGAGAAGTCGTAAGTGCGCATAGCCAAATCCTCCTAAGAGCAAGATGGATACGAGCGGCACCGGACACGACCGGTGCCCGTCTCACTGGCCCGGGCCCATGGGGCGCCCGGACGCCACCGTCCGGTGGCGTGACAAAAATTAGCAAAGTCCCTTTTGGTTTCAAGAGGGGCTAGAAAAATTTTTGGAGATCGATGACGGTCGCCGAGCCCCTCCGGGGTTCGTTAACAGATACTAAAAACTTACCGTGGAAGCCGGGATGCATGGGGTATGCATTGCGGTCCCGTGCCATCGCCCAATCGATTCCGCGCTCGTCACCATGGACGGACGTCCGCGGCATAGTATGTCGGACGGCGCGGCAGGGCGCCGCCCGCATGGTCGCGCTAATGCGCGTTGATCGCGATACGCTTGATGCCTTCTCGGGGCTTCTCGGACTTCGGAAGCGAGATCGTCAATACGCCATTCTTGAACGACGCCTCGGCCTTGTCCTCGTGAACGTCCTCGAGGGGGATCTGGCGTTCGAAGGATCCGTAGTAGCGCTCGGTAAAGTATTTGCCTTCGCCCATACGCTCGGCCTTTTTCTCGCCGCGGATCGTCAGGACGCCATTGGCGATTTCAACCTGGACATCCTTCTCGGTCATGCCGGGCAGTTCGGCTGAGACGGTCAGCTCTTTTTCGCCGTCGTTCAACTCGATCTTCGGCCAGCCGAAGCGGTCCTCCATCAGCGGTGACAGACTAGTGCTGCGGAAGCCGCGAAAGACGTCATCGAACAGGCGATTCATCTCCCGATGCAACGTCAGGAACGGGTCGTGGTTGTCGCGCGCAGGCGCAAGATCCTGGTTCTTTGTCCAGGGGATGAGATCACGAATAGCCATGTATCTTTTCCTCTTGATGAGCATGAGTTCAGGCGCCGTGCGGCCTGCACCCGGTTCTCTCAATCGCGTGAGTTAGCTGACGTGGGGCAGGTCTCGTTCGTAATCCGAGGGAAGTCGGAGAATGCCGGGCTGGGTACTATCGGGCTGCAGTAGCGTGTCGACCTTGAACGCCGGCGTCCCTGGCTTCCAGTCCATCCAGCGCATTGAATCCAGATGGCGGACGGGCGGTAGCGGAAGGACGCGGCCGCCCTGATCGAAGGTCTGCCTGGGCGTGCTGTCCATTGCGAAGGCGGCGCCCGGCGAAAGCATTGCCAGAGCCATGGTGCCGACGACGGCCCTCCGGCCGCGGCGCAAAATCTCCGCGATAGCGGAGAAGGGCTTATAATTACTGCTCATCTCATCCTCCTGTCGGTGAAAAGCTGATCCATCCGATCGTGATGAGGCTGAGGGCGAACATGAGCCAATGCACTACAGTCGCCCCGCTCTTGCGCGATCGAGATTGCATGCGTGTGCTCATCTGATTCTCCTTCTCGTGCTTCCTTTCTCGTTGCGTCAGCGGCGTCAACAATCCGGGTCCGGAACCGATCCCCGGGCGAAAAACGACTTAGGCAAAGAAAAAACCGCGTTCAAGGGGATGCGAGAAAATTTTTTGTCAGTCGTCGGCCGGAGTGTCGAGCTTTCTCTTGAACCGCCATTTTTCTCAGACCAGCTAATCGACGCTGCGTTGAAGGGCGGACCACTAGGTAAACGGAAGGGGAAGAATCGATGCTGTTACGTTGGCTAGGACAAGTCGGCACTGTTTCGGGTCTGCTTTTGACGCTGTCCGGAGTACCCGTCGCGGCTCAAATTCCGGATCTCGGTACGGGTCGTGTCCCCACGCTTGCGCCGTTGGTCAGAGAGGTGACGCCTACCGTCGTCAACATCTCGGTTCAAGGACGGGTGCGGGAAGACAATCCGCTCTACCGGGATCCGCTGTTCCGCGAGTTCTTCAACGTCCCCAAGCAACTCGAGAAGGAGGTCAATGCGACCGGTTCGGGCGTGATCGTCGATTCGCAGCGCGGCTATGTGCTGACGGCCAGTCACGTCGTCGCCAATGCAGTCGCGGTGCAGATCAGAACAAAGGATGGCCGCAAATTCGCCGGCCGCGTTGTCGGCCGCGATGCGCCAACCGACATCGCGCTGCTGCAGATCAGGGAGCCAGCCGGTCTGAAGGCGATTGGGTTCGGCGACAGCGACGCGCTGCAGGTCGGCGACTTCGTGATCGCGGTTGGCAATCCCTTCGGTCTCGGCCAGACCGTGACCTCGGGCCTCGTCAGCGCACTGGGGCGCACCGGGCTCGGCAAGCATGGTTATGAGGATTTCATCCAGACCGATGCGGCGATTAACCCCGGCAATTCCGGCGGTGCCTTGATCAATCTGCGCGGCGAGCTGGTCGGCATCAATACAGCGATCATCTCGCCTGGTGGCGGCAATGTGGGCATCGGATTTGCAGTACCGATCAACATGGCGCGCAAGGTGATGGATCAGCTTGCGACGACCGGCCGGGTCGAGCGCGGGCGGATCGGCATTGCCCTGGAAGATCTTGAGGCGCCGGGCGCGACGCAAGGCGCCCGCGTCAAGGAGGTCAGCCCCGGCTCGCCCGCGGAGCGGGCAGGGCTGCGCCGCGGCGATATCATCCTGAAAGCCAATGAATTCCCGATCCGCAGCGCCACGCAGATGCGCAACCTAGTCGGGCTGACCCCGGTGGGCCGGCAAGTGCGGCTGACGATCGAACGTGATCGTGTGATCGAGAGCGCCACGGTCGAGATTGTACCGATGAACGAACAGAAGCCCAAGAGCCCGCGAGCCGGATTGAATTAGTCTGCTGATGGCTGTTGCGGTCGTTCTGGTTGACGCAACCGGCATGCGCTATTTGCCCTTGGCCGACCTGCAGGCTGCGACCGCCAAGCACCTCGTGCATGGTCACATTGCGGCGAACAGTGCCGCGAATTCAAGCGTATCTCTACTGTGCATGGGGTTGTTTTCGATGTTTTGTGTTTGGGACACGCAAAAGCCCTCTCCCGGAACGGGAGAGGGCTGAGTGCAGATCGTTCGATGACAATGATCCTCAGGTCTTCTTCAGCATCGGGCAGACGCTCTTCTCGAGCGGGATGAAGGCTTCCGCTGCCGGGATGGTGGCGACGAGGTTGTAGTAGTCCCACGGATACTTCGAGTCGGCTGGCTTCTTCACTTCGAACAGATAGGCCGGGTGGATCTTGCGGCCGTCGGCACGGACCGAGCCCTTGCCGAACAGCGGGTCGTCGGTCGGCATTTCCTTCATCTTGGCGACGACGGCGCGTCCGTCACGCGGATTGCCGCCGAGCGCTTCCAGCGCCTTAAAGTAGTGGATCAGCGAGGAATAGACGCCGGCCTGGACCATCGTCGGCGGGCCCTTCTTGTGCTTCTCGGTGAAGCGCTTTGAGAAGGCGCGGGTCTGGTCGTTCAAGTCCCAGTAGAAGGTCTCGGTGAAGTTCAGACCCTGCGCGACCTTCAGCCCGAGCGAATGAACGTCGGTGATGAACATCAGCATGCCTGCGAGCTTCTGCCCGCCCTGGACGATGCCGAACTCCGCCGCCTGCTTGATCGAGTTGGTGGTGTCGCCGCCGGCATTGGCAAGCCCGATGATCTTGGCTTTCGAGCTTTGCGCCTGCAGCAGGAAGGAGGAGAAGTCGGCGTTGTTCAGGGGATGCCTGACGTTGCCGAGCACCTTGCCGTTATTGGCGGTGACGACGGCTGCGGTATCGCGCTCGAGCGCGTGACCGAACGCGTAGTCCGCGGTGAGGAAGTACCAGCTGTCGCCGCCGGATTTCACCAGCGCCTTGCCGGTGCCGTTGGCGAGCATCCAGGTGTCGTAGACCCAATGAATGGTATTGGGCGAGCACTGCGCGCCGGTGAGATCGGAAGACGCCGAACCGGAGTTCAGGTTGACGACGTTCTTGTCCTTCGCAAGGTTTGAGATGGCGAGGCCGACGCCGGAGCTTGCGAGATCGACGAACACGTCGACCTTCTCGACGTCGATCCACTGCTTGCCGATGTTGGTGCCGACGTCGGGCTTGTTCTGGTGATCCGCGGAGATCACGTCGATCTTCCAGCCCTTGGCGAGAAGCCCGGAATCCTCGACCGCCATCTGGGCGGCGATGGTCGAACCGGGTCCGCCGATGTCAGCATAGAGGCCGGACTGGTCGCCGAGACTCCCTACCTTGACGACCTTGTCGAGCGTTTGCGCAAACGCGCTGGTGGCAAACACCAGGCTCGTGGTCACGGCCAAGGCTGCAATGGATCGCTTCATTTGTCCTCCGGGGATCTTTTTGAGATTTTGAATGCGGGTCGAATTAACGGAATCATTATGCCCGCTCGCGCTCGGGCCGCATAGCCGTCGCGACAGCCTGTCACTGGCCACAGATATTCCGCCACGCGGCGAATTCGCGCGGGATATGCTTAACGATGCAAGGATGCGCGTGCGTCAGCGAAAGTAGTAGCGGATGCTGACATAAACCACGGCGAGGCACATGAAGATAAGCGCCACCGGGAGCTGCGGCTTGGCTGGAGGTGCTGACGCGGCCGGCGTGGGCCGGGCCGCCGGCCGGCGGAACGCGGTGACATTGCCGCTGTCGGCAACCGGTTCGCTCGCGCGCGAAGGAAGCTCGGGTGGCACGCCGGTGCCGCCCATCTCCGAATAGTAGCTCTTGTACATGAGCTGGATGGTGGCTTCGGAAGCGTCGGCCTCGTTCATCTTCGAAAGCAGCTGCCTGTAGCCCTCGAGGAAGTTCTGCGCCTCTGCGGGCAGCGCGGAAAAGCCGTTCAGCTTGGCAATCATTTTCCAGGTTGCAAAGTCTGCTCTGGCGCGGGTATCGGCGCGTCGTGCGATCAACATGTCGGCAGCTTTTATCGCCATGGCCCCAAGCCCGCTCCTCCGCGTTCTGTTCAAATTTAGGCGTTGCCGGTGATGAAGAGAAGGGCGCCGATCACATATCCGGTCAGTGTCCGGAGTATTGCCGAAATAACATCAAGATTTAGGCCGACCTGCGTGCCGATGACAGGAAGCAGGATCAGAAGGCCGATCAGGATCAGCATGCCGTAGGGTTCCAGCCGTGACAGCGGGTAAGCCAGCACCCGCGGCAGCAGGCCGACCGCCACCCGGCCGCCGTCCAGCGGCGGAATCGGCAGCATGTTGAAGATCGCCAGCACGATATTGATCAGGAAAGCATTTTTGAGGTTGTCGGCAGTCCATTTTGCGGCCTCTGCCGGTACCAGGGGCAGGGCATGGAACGCCAGCGCCACCAGCACCGCGAGGACGATGTTGGTCGCAGGCCCCGCCAGCGCCACCCAGACCATGTCGAGCCGGGGATTGTTCAGTTTCCCAAAATTGACCGGCACCGGCTTGGCGTAGCCGAACAGGAACGGCGAATGCGACAGCAGCAGCACGCCCGGCAGAATCACCGTTCCGAACGGGTCGATATGCTTGAGCGGATTGAAGCTGACCCGGCCAAGTTGCTTGGCGGTGTCGTCGCCGAGCCGATAGGCCACAAACGCGTGCGCGGCCTCGTGGAACGTGATGGCGATCAGGAGCGGCACGATCCAGACCGATATGCCGTACAATGAGATGTTCACTCAAGCTCCTGCCGCTGTTCCGGCGACGCTACAGCATCACGGATGGGTCGGACAATCGAGCGCCCGGTCCCGTTAAGGTGAATGTTGCGTGGCTTGGTCATCTGGCCGCTTCGGGCGTGAAGCGGTCGGCGCGCTGGATCAGAAGATCCAGAAAGGTTCTGGCCCGCAGCGACATCCAGTGGGTTTCCGGATACACCGCATGAAGCGGCAGCGCGGCGATCGAATATTCCGGCAGGACCGTTTCGAACTGGCCGCTGCGCAGTCCTTCGGCCGCGTTCCAGTCGGGCAGGATCGCGATGCCCAGATGCTGCAGCGTCGCTTCCTGCATGGCGTCGGCATCGTCGACCAGGATCGCGCCGCTGATCGCGGCGACGTGGCGGCCATGTTCGGACTCGAAGGTCCATTCATGCGCCCGCGACGCCCGCGAATAGACGATGCACTGGTGCGCGCCCAGATCCTCCGGCGTCCGCGGCGTCGGCCGGCCGTGCAGATAGGTCGGCGTCGCGACCAGGTGGCGCTGCACCGTGCCGAGCCGGCGGGCCACGAGCGTGCTCGCCTCCAGGTTTCCGATCCGCAGCGCGAGTTCGATGCCTTCTTCGACCAGATTGACGAAGCGCTCGCTGAAGCGGACATCCACCCGCACTTCCGGATAATTCCTGACATAGTCGGTGATGACGGGGATCATGTAGCGCCTGCCGAACGAGGAGGGGACGCCGATCCGGAGCGTGCCGGTCGGGCGGGGTGCGGTTTCCTCGAGGCTCGACCTCGCCATGTCGAAGGACCCGATGATCTGGCGCGCGAGATCGTAGATGCGATGCGCCTCGGCCGTAGGTTTGAGCTTGCGCGTCGTGCGCAGGAACAACTGCGTGCCGAATTCGCCTTCCAGCAACGCGATGCGCTTGCTGATCGCCGGCTGGCCGATGCCGAGTTCCTTTGCCGCAGCCGAGAAGCTGCCGCCCTCCAGGGTGCGCACGAAGGCGCGCAGGCAATCGATCCGGTCCATGAAATATTCCGAGTGGGAATAAATCATATCCCGCCTATTCCGTAGCGCGCAAGCCGGCCGATCGCTAGGTTTTGCCAAAATCAACACCGGGGAGGGCGGACGTGGCACGCAGCATCGGTATCGTCGGCGCGGGAATCGCAGGCCTGCATCTGGGGCTCTACCTGCAGAAACATGGTGTGGACGCGACCATCATCACCGATCGGACGCCGGAGGATTACCGCGACAGCCGGCTGCTCAATACCGTCGCCCATCACCACGTGACGATCGCGCGGGAAGACTATCTCGGCGTCAATCACTGGACCGATCCGAAGCAGCATTACTACTACCACGACCACTACTTCAATTTTCCGCAGCCGCTCGGCTTTCGCGGCGATTTCTCGCGACCGAGCCGGGCTGTCGATTACCGGATATATCTCCCGGCATTGATGAACGATTTCACGCGGCGCGGCGGCAAGATCGAATACCGCCGCATCGACGAGAGCGATATCGCTCCGCTGGTCGCGCGTTTCGATCTTCTTGTCGTGTCGACCGGCAAGGGGCCGCTCGGCCAACTATTCACCTACCGGCCGGAGCATACGCCTTACTCGCAGCCGCAACGCCGCCTGTGCGTCGGCCTGTACACGGGTGTGCGCCAGCCCGATCCCATGAACGTCACGCTCTCGGTATCGCCTGGCCATGGCGAGATGATCGTGATCCCGACCATCACCTTCGATGGCGTCGCGAACGCGCTGCTGATGGAGAATGTGCCTGGCGGGGACATGGAGGAGCTTGCAACGCTCAGCTACGACGACAACCCCAAACATTTCCTGAGCGTGCTGCTGGGCAAGCTGGAGAAGCACCACCCGACGACCTACGATCGGATCGACACGGCGCGCTTCGGCCTGGCGCAGCCGCAGGACCTCCTGCAGGGCGGCGTGGTGCCGACGGTACGCAATACGGTCGTGCAGTTCGACGACGGCAAATGTGCCATCGCGCTTGGCGACGTCCATTCGATCGTCGATCCCATGATGGGGCAGGGCGCCAATGTCGCCTCCTATGCGGCGTTCGTGCTTGGCGAAGAGATCGTCCATTCCGATGTGCTCGACGCCCGCTTCTGCGAGAAGGTCGATCTGAAGCGGCAGGATCGCGTGCTGGCCGCGTCGCGCTGGACCAACATCATGCTGCAGCCGCCGACGGAAGCACTGGGGATGCTGATCGGCACCATGAGCCAGAATCCGGCGCTGGCGAACGAGTTCACCGAGAACTTCAACTATCCGGACCGGCAGTGGGATCGCGTCTCGACGCCTGAACGGATCCATGCCTGGATCGGCCGGATGTCTGCGCCTGCAGAGCCCGTGCGCGCCATCGCGTGAGGATCGTTCGGTGCGTGGCCTGACGATGGAAGCTTACCTTGCCTGCAGGGATTGAGATGCGGCACGCCAACCCGGCGACGTTTCGTCAGGCTGCCTCGCGATTTGCGACCGGCGTTGCGGTGTTGACCGCGTGCGACGAGAATGGCGAGGTCTGCGGCATGACCGCGAACAGCTTCGTCACCGTCAGCCTGTCGCCGCCGACCGTACTGGTTTCCGTGATGCCGGGACGCATGCATCGGGCGATTTCCGCCAGCGGCCGCTATTGCGTCAACGTCCTGCCGGAGCAGGGCCGGGAATTGTCGCGGCATTTCGCCAGCCGCCCGGGCGCAACCGCCGTTCCCGAATACGAAATCGTGGACGGCCTGCCGAGATTATCCGGATGCATGGCCTACTTCGCCTGCGAGGTGGTCCGGCACGTCGATGTCAGCGACCACACGCTGATCATTGCCGAAGTGTCGAACTGCGACTATCACGACAAAACCCCGCTGGTGTTCTTTTCGAGCCGCTACCATCTCGGACCCGGCCAGCCGTTCGATCGCTGATGGAGAACCGGTTCTACTTCGCCGCCGGCACCGTCTCCTGATACTGCAGCAGCCCGTCGTCGATCCGCACCCAATCCATCTTTTCCGAGACCCAGATGTGCTCGGTCGGCGCAAACGCGTTGCGGTCGTCGAAGGCGGCGAGCGCGACGCCGACCATGGTGCCGTTGGTGCGCCGCGAAAACAGCCGCGTTCCGCATATTTTGCAGAATTCCCGGTCCAGCGCCTCCGAGGATGGATAGCGCGCGGTGTCGCCATCGACCGTTAGCGCCCGCTGGTCGAACAGCGCGCGGGCAAAGAACGGCGAGCCCATCGCCTTCTGACAGGTGCGGCAATGGCAGATCCGAACATTGGTTGGCTCGCCCTCGGTCCTGAAACGCACCGCGCCGCAAAGGCATCCGCCTTCCCGGATCGTAGCCATTTCAGTAGGTGGCCCGGCCGCCGGAAATGTCGAACACCGCACCGGTCGAGAACGCGCAATCCTCCGACGCCAGCCAGGCCACCATCGATGCGAGTTCTTCCACCAGCACAAACCGTCCCTTCGGGATCTTGGACAGCATGAAGTCGATATGCTGCTGCGTCATCTGGTCGAAGATAGCGGTTTTGGCCGCTGCGGGCGTGACCGCATTGACGAGGATGTCGTGCTGCGCGAGCTCCTTGCCGAGCGATTTTGTCAACGCGATCAGGCCGGCTTTCGAGGCTGAATAGTGCGCGGCGTTGGGGTTGCCTTCCTTGCCGGCGATGGAAGCGATGTTGACGATGCGGCCATACTTTTGCTTGAGCATCGACGGCACCACCGCCTTGCAGCAGATGAAAGGGCCATCGAGATTAATGCGCAGTACCTTGCGCCATTCATCGAGATCGGTTTCCCACACCGTCTTGTTGATGCCGGCGATGCCGGCATTGTTGACGAGAATGTCGATCTTGCCGAGCGCTTTTAAGGTTTCACCGCAGGTCTTCTCGACGGCCGCGAGATCGGAGACGTCGACCTTGAAGGCCGACACCGCCGTTCCTATTTCCTTCGCGGTTTTTTCCGCAAACGGCAGGTCGTGATCCCAGATCGCGACCTTCGCGCCTGATGCCACGAAACGCTCGGCGATCGCGCGGCCAAAGCCCTGCGCCCCGCCGGTGACGACGGCGCAGCGGCCGTTGAGGTCGATCTTGTTCATTGTTTTCTCCTACAGCGTCCAGCCGCCGTCGATAACGTGGGCGACACCCGTGGTGAATGCGCTTTCGTCGCTGGCGAGATAGACCGCGAGCGACGCGATCTCCTCGGCGGTGCCGAGCCGTCCCATCGGCTGCCGCGCGATGAACATCTCGCGTCCGTTGGGGCCCGCGGCTGCAGCGCGATCGAGCATGGAGGGGGTTTCGATGGTGCCGGGGCAGATGCAGTTGCAGCGCACGCCCTTCGTGATGAAGTCGGTGGCGACCGAGCGCGTCAGCGCCGCAACCGCAGCCTTGGTTGCGCCGTAGACGTAGCGGTTCGGCGCGGCCTTGAACACGCCGGCGGCGGAGGCGATGTTCACGATCGAGCCGCGGCCGTTTTCCAGCATGCCGGGCAGAAACGCGCGGATCGTCCGGTGCATCGACTTGACGTTGAGGTCGAACGAAAAGTCCCAGTCCTCGTCGGAGCAATCCAGCACAGTGCCGTGATGCACGAAGCCCGCGGCGTTGAGCAGGATATCGGTCTTGCCGGCGCGCTTGGCCATGGCGGCGACTGCGGCGGTATCGCGGGCGTCGAGCCTGGCGACTTCGGCGATGCCATCGCTCTCGAGTGCGGCGAGTGTGGTTTCGTCGATGTCGGTGGCGAACACGGTCGCCCCTTCGCGCGCAAACGCCACCGCGCAGGCGCGGCCGATTCCGGCAGCCGCAGCGGTGACGAAAGCGCGTTTGCCCTTCAGGCGGTCTGACATGGTTTCTCCTGGTGCTTCTCTTTCGTCATTGCGAGAAGCGAAGCGACGAAGCAATCCAGACTATTTCCGCGGAGGGATTTTCTGGATTGCTTCGCTACGCTCGCAATGACGGTGGTTGCCTGTTGGACGGTGGCCTAATGATTATCCCGCGCCACGCCGACGGTGCCGGCGATGTCGTGATAGCGCGTCGCGAGTTCCATGCAGGCGCCGGTGGCCTGCTGGCCGACGGTGGACCGGTAGAGTTCCTGCCACGGCGTCTGGTTGGCGGGGTAGGCGAAGCCGCCTTTCGCCTTCAGGTCGGCATGGCGTTTCCGCAACTCATCATCCGAAATCAGGATGTTGGCGGCACCCTTGTTGAGGTCGATGCGAACCTTGTCGCCGGTCCTGAGGATCGCCAGTCCGCCGTCGGCGGCGGCTTCCGGCGAGGCGTTGAGGATCGACGGCGACCCCGAGGTGCCGGACTGCCGGCCATCGCCGATGCAGGGCAGCGACAGGATACCGCGTTTGATCAGCGCTGCCGGCGGCTGCATGTTGACGACCTCGGCGCCGCCGGGATAGCCGATCGGGCCGGCACCGCGGATGAACAGCACACAGTGCTCGTCGATGTCGAGCGAGGGGTCGTCGATCCGGTCGTGGTAATCCTCCGGCCCTTCGAACACAATGGCGCGGCCCTCGAACGCATTCAGGTCTTTCGGATTGATCAGGTAGCGGTCGCGGAATTCCTTCGAGATCACGCTGGTCTTCATGATCGCGGAATCGAACAGATTGCCGCGCAACACCAGAAATCCGGCGTCCTTCACCAGCGGTTTGTCGTAAGTCCAGATCACGTCGCCGTCGGGCCTGGCCGCCTCGCGGCAGTTCTCGCCCATGGTGCGGCCGTTGACGGTCAACGCGTCCTCATGGATGCGCTTGTGCGCCATCAGTTCGCGCACCACCGCGGGCACGCCGCCGGCGCGGTGATATTCCTCCCCGAGATAGAAGCCGGCCGGCTGCATGTTCACCAGCAGAGGGATGTCGTGGCCGTACTTCTGCCAGTCGTCGATCGAAAGTTCGACGCCGATGTGCCGCGCCAGCGCGTTGATGTGGATCGGCGCATTGGTCGAGCCGCCGATCGCCGAGTTGACCACGATGCAATTCTCGAACGCCTTGCGGGTCAGGATGTCTGATGGCTTGAGATCCTCCCACACCATCTCGACGATCCGCTTTCCGGTCTCATAGGCGATCTGGCCGCGCTCGCGGTAGGGCGCGGGAATCGCCGCGCATCCTGGCAACGACATGCCGAGCGCTTCCGCAAGCGAGTTCATCGTCGAGGCGGTGCCCATCGTGTTGCAGTGACCGACCGAGGGTGCCGAGGACGCCACGATCTCGATGAACTCGTCGTAGTCGATCTCGCCTGCGGCAAGCCGCTCGCGCGCCTTCCAGACGACAGTGCCGGATCCTGTGCGCTCGCCGTTGAACCAGCCGTTCAGCATCGGGCCGCCCGAGAGCACGATGGCGGGCAGATTGACGGTCGCTGCCGCCATCAGGCACGCAGGCGTTGTTTTGTCACAGCCGGTGGTCAGCACCACGCCGTCGAGCGGATAGCCGAACAGGATTTCGACCAACCCGAGATAGGCAAGGTTGCGGTCGAGCGCCGCCGTCGGGCGCTTTCCGGTCTCCTGGATCGGATGCGTCGGGAATTCCATGGCGATGCCGCCGGCGGCGCGGATGCCTTCGCGCACCCGGTGCGCCAGTTCGAGATGGTGGCGGTTGCACGGGGAGAGGTCGTTGCCGGTCTGTGCGATGCCGATGATCGGCTTGCCGGACTGCAATTCTTCCCGGGTCAGGCCGTAATTGAGATAGCGCTCGAGATAGAGCGCGGTCATTCCCGGGTTATGCGGGTTGTTGAACCACTCCAGCGAACGAAGTTTCCGGCCCTTGCCATTGGTGGCTTTGTTGTCGTTTTTTTTCATTGCTTTCTCCCGCACTGCAAACTCGTGGGCGGCTCAAATCACGGCAGCGCTGCACCATGCTGGAATTTGATCCACTGCAAACGCGTGCGCCGTGTCGCATTGCCGTCAGAGCGAACCTCGATCCTAGTTCGAGCGAAAAGATAGCGCTACCAATTTCTGTTGAAGGCCCTGACCGGAAGCCGGCCGTCAGATATTTTGCGGAGACGAGCTTTCGCGGACCATCAGTTGAAAGCCGAGGTCGAGCACCGCCTCCTGCGGGCGGCGGCCCTCGATCGCGTCGATCACCATGGTGACGGCGTGGCGGCCCATTTCATATCGATTGGTACGCACGCTGGAGAGCGATGGCACCGCCGACTCCATGTATTCTAGGTCGTTGAAGCCGACGATGGCGAGGTCACGGGGAACCGATATCTGGCGCCGCTGGCACTCGAACAGCACGCCGAGCGCGAGGTCGTCGTTGACGCAGAACACCGCATCGATATCGGGCGTCTTGGCGAGAAGGTCGGCGAACAGCGTCCCACCAAGCGTGACCGTGGTCGGCACCGACGTGGTGATGACGAGGTTCGGGTCGAACAGCGATGCCGCCTTCATGGCATCACGATACCCTTCGAAGCGCCGCTGGACGCGGGGATCCATGCGTGCGCCGAGAAAGCCCACACGGCGGTACCCCTGTTCGAGAATGTGCGAAATGGCCGCAAAACCCGCATCGTAATGCGAGAAGCCGACCATCATGTCGACCGGGCTGTCGCCGATCTCCATGATCTGCGTGACCGGGCAATTCATCGACTCCAGGATCGCGCGCGACTCCGCGGTCTGGTTGATCCCGGTCACGATCAATCCCGCCGGCTTCTGGGCCCGAAACAGCCGCAGCAGTTTCTCCTCCTGCAGGATGCTGTAGCGAGTGTTGGCCAACTGGATGCTGTAGCGGCTGCCTTCGGAGGAATCGTAGACGCCGCGCAGCACGTCGGCGAACACGCTGTTGGTGAGCGAAGGGATGACGACGCCGATCACTTCCGTGCGGTGCGAAGCCAGCGCGCGCGCGGCCAGATTGGGCACGTAGCCTAGTTCCTTCACCGCGCTGTCGACCCGCTCGCGCTTGCTCAACGACAGTGCTTCGGGATTCCTGAAGAAGCGCGACGCCGTGATCGGACTGACGCCCGCAAGCTTGGCGACTTCGGTGAGGCGGATTTTGCCAGACTTTGTCTGTTTTCGTCCCATTCAGCGCTAATATCACAACGGATAAGGCGTTTGAACAATTATTGACAGCGCTACCATCGGATTGCTAAAACTTTCAAACTGCGGATGATGATGCCCGTTGAATTCGGCTTCCGGCATTAAAGTCGAAAAGACAGAATGGCGTCCTGCCAACCCGCGGCGCCAAATAACAGAAGAAAATTGAGGGAGAGAATTCGATGTCGTCGGTACAGATTCGCGACGTGCGCAAGTCGTTCGGTAATTTTGAAGTCCTGCACGGCGTGTCGATTCCGATCGAGGATGGCGAGTTCGTCGTGCTTGTGGGTCCCTCCGGCTGCGGCAAGTCGACATTGCTGCGGATGCTCGCCGGCCTCGAGAACATCACCGCGGGAACGATTTCGATCGGCGATCGCGTCGTCAACAATGTCCAGCCGAAAGAGCGCGACATTGCCATGGTGTTCCAGAACTACGCGCTCTATCCGCACATGACGGTCGCCGACAACATGGGCTTCTCGCTGAAACTGCGTGGGGCGAGCGCCGACGAAATCTCGAAAGGCGTCAATCGCGCCGCGGAAATCCTGGCACTGACGCCGCTGCTCGAGCGCTACCCGCGGCAATTGTCGGGCGGCCAGCGCCAGCGCGTCGCCATGGGCCGCGCCATCGTGCGCGATCCGCAGGTGTTCCTGTTCGACGAGCCGCTGTCCAACCTCGACGCCAAGCTGCGCGTCGCGATGCGCACCGAGATCAAGGAACTGCACCAGCGGCTGAAGACCACGACCGTCTACGTCACCCACGACCAGATCGAAGCCATGACCATGGCCGACAAGATCGTGGTGATGCATGACGGCATCGTCGAGCAGATGGGCACGCCGCTTGAACTCTACGACACCCCGGCCAACCAGTTCGTTGCGGGCTTCATCGGTTCGCCGGCGATGAACTTCCTCAAGGGTAACGTGAAGTCGAACGGCAGCGCGGGCTTTGTGGGACCGAACGGTGTCAAGCTGCCGCTGGCATCGGCGCCGGCCAATTCGGAAGGCCGGCCGGCGGTCTACGGCGTTCGTCCCGAGCATTTCACCATCGCCGATGACGGCGCCGAAGCCGAGATCGTCGTGGTCGAGCCGACCGGCTCGGAAACGCAGGTGTTCGCCAAGCTCGGCGGCGAGCAGATTGTCGCCGTGTTCCGTGAGCGTCACCAGTTCAATCCGGGCGACAAGGTACGGCTCAAGCCGGACCCGGCGCTCGTTCACCTGTTCGACGAGACGACTGGAAAGCGACTGAATGCCTGAAAATGATAATCAGGTTCGAAAAGGCCAGGTCCGTGCCTCGACCATCGTCTGGCTGCCCGACATACCGATAAGCGACCGAACCTTGCGTCTGCATTGTAAGAGGCATCGAAAAAGGCGCGAATGCTCGTTCGAGAGTAATTGGAGGGAGCCTGGATGAAATAAAAAGCACAAGACCGACGATGCATCGCAAACCCTGCATGTCTCGCAAAGATCGAGACCGAGGTTGAACATCACGGGCCGGAGCAGACGGAAATATCCAGAGAGGCTTCGCAATGCTCTCCGTTCCGAAACAAAGTAGCGCCATGGTGCCGCGGATGTTTTGTCAGCGCGCCTGATGCTGAGCGGACGGACATAGCATCTAGATCGCTAGCGGCAAAATCTGGATGAAGCTTCCGGCCGTAGATGGATACATTCATGTTTTAGTTCTGCAGGCAAAATTCGACCCTTGTTCGGTCAACGGGCCTTAAGAGCCACGCCGAAGATTTGGAAACGCTTACCCACTAGTTCCCAGGGAGGAAGTGTATGACCAAGATCAATCGACGTAAGTTCCTGAAGACTACGGGCGGTATGGCCGCCGTCCTGGCGTCCGTCAAGATGCCGGCCATCGCGCAGGGCACGACGGAAGTCCATATTCTGCGCTGGAATGACTTCGTTCCCGCGTGCGATGCGATTCTCAAGACCAAGCTGTTCCCCGAGGCGGAAAAGGCGCTCGGCATCAAGGTCAAGTTCGAGACTGTCAATGCCAACGATCTGCAGGCGCGCATCACGTCGGGCATTCAAGCCGGCGCCGGCCCCGACGTGATCATGCTGAACAACAACCACCCTCAGCTGTACAAGGCGAGCCTCGTCGATGTGTCCGACATCGCGGCAGAAGTCTCAAAGGACCAGGGTGACTGGTACAAAGCCGCCTTGTCCAACGCCTCGTCCGGCGGCCAGTTCTTTGGCGTGCCGATGAACTACGTCGGCGGCTTGAACGCCTGGCGCGTGTCGATGTTCAAGGATATCGGGCTGACCGAATTCCCAAAGACCTGGGACGCCTATCGTGACGCGGGTAAGAAATTGAAGGCCAAGGGCTTTCCGATCGGTCAGTCGCTCGGCCAGTCGTTCGGCGATCCGGTCGGGTTCGCGTATCCGTACCTGTGGTCGATGGGCGGGGCCGAGGTCGACGACAAGGGCAAGGTCGCCATCAACTCGAAAGAGACCATCGAGGCCGTCAAGTACATGACGGGTTTCTGGAAGGACTCGATGGATGAAGGTGGTCTCGCCTGGGACGACTCGTCCAACAACCGCGCCTTCCTGGCTAGTACCATCTGCTCGACGCTGAACGGGGCGTCGATCTACATCGAGGCATCGCGCAAGCCCGACCAGTACAAGGCGGCCGACGGCAAGCCACTCAAGGACGACATTCAGCACGCATTCCTGCCGGCAGGCCCGAAAGGCGTGTTCGGGCTCCACCTCGTCCAGTCGCACGTCATCCCGACCTATTCGAAGAACCAGAAGGCGGCCAAGGACCTGTTGCGGTTCATGCAGACCAAGGCCAACTACGAGCAGTGGTTCGAGACCGGCCAGGGCTTCTACACGCCGGCCACATCCGGGTGGGAAAAACACAAGGTCTGGACGTCGAATCCAATCATG
>LNFM01006559.1_pt1 | contig 19054 bp, 7 predicted proteins | sample 596031 | NCBI WGS metagenome assembly LNFM01 (sample SAMN04254537, study PRJNA301005) | activated carbon metagenome | isolation source: dual media filters at the Ann Arbor, Michigan drinking water treatment plant | place: USA: Ann Arbor | reverse complement strand
TGATGATCGAGGGATAGCCCGGGATGAAATAGTGCGGATTGAACAGCTTGACCACCACCACGCCGACCCCGGCCACCACGGTCAGGGCGATGACCGTCAGCGCCAGCCAGGTGACCAGCCGCAACGGCACGATGGAAAAGGAGGTGATGGCATCCACCGCAAAGGCGAACATTTTTCCGAAGGGATACTTGGTCTCGCCGGCGAAGCGGGGCTTGCGGTCATAAGGCACGGCGACCTGCTTGCCGCCGACCCAGCTGACCATGCCGCGGATAAAGCGGTGGGGTTCGCGCATACTGCGCAGGACGTCGACCACGCGGCGGTCCATCAGCCGGAAATCACCCGTGTCGGCCGGGATTTCGCTCTTGGTCAACCCCCGCAGCAGGCGGTAGAAAAGCTTCGCCGTGAAAAGCTTGAAGGCGGTCTCGCCCTCCCGGCTGCGCCGCTGGCCGTAGGCGACGTCGGCGCCCGCGCGCCACGCGGCGACCATCTCGGCGATGACCTCGGGCGGATCCTGCAGGTCGGAATCAATCAGCACCACCGCTTCGCCCTCGGCGAGGTCGAGCCCGGCGGTGACCGCGGCCTGGTGCCCGAAGTTGCGCAGCAGGTTGACGACGCGGATGACCGGGTCGCGGGACGCGAGATCGAGGGCCACGGCCAGCGTGCCGTCGCGGCTGCCGTCGTTGACCAGGATGATCTCGTGGGCGCAGCCGAGTTGCGCGCAAACGGCCTTCACGCGCCGGACGAACTCGGGCAAGCCGCCCGCCTCGTTGTAACAGGGGGCGACGATGGCGAGCTGGTAGGTGGTGAGGTTGGCGGCGTGACTCATGGTGGCTTGGGCCCGCGGCCCACGATGACCACGTTCCAGCAAAGCGGGCGCAGGAAGGGGAGCAACAGCAGAACGGCATCGAGCCGCTCGAGCGGGCGATAAAGCCAGGCCCAGGCCTCGGCCTCCTCGATGACGGTTTTCCAGAAGCGCTCTCGTTTCACATTCCGGCGCTGCACCACCGCCATGATGATGAAGATCAGGAGGGTGCTCAGCCAGAAATAGCGGGTGGTGGACGCTTGGAAACAAGCCCGCACCGCGCGGATATCGGCCAGGCGGAGGGGGTGCTCATCCACGGTATGCACCTCCGCGGCGAGGCGGCGATAGACGTTGATGGCCGGATTATAGGCCAGCGGGTCCCAGCTCACGAACACGCCGCCGGGCTTCAAATGCTTCAACAGCAGCGGCATCGTGGCGGCGATGTCCACGTGGTGCAGGGTGTTGCCGGTGTAGATGACGTCAAACTTCACCTCGGCGCCGAACCCCAGGTCCTCGGAGGCGGAAACATGCGTTTTGAGCTTCACGCCGTTGTGCTCCGCCAGCCGCCGGGCGGCGTCGCACATGCCCGGAGAGATGTCCGTCGCGGTGACCTCGGCCCCGAGCAGGGCAAAATACACGGCGGCCTCGCCGAGTCCGCAGCCGACATCGAGCAGGGTGCGGCCTGACAACTCGCCGAGCGTCCGTCTGATGTAGCGCATCTCGGGCGCGGTGCAGGCCTCGTTCATCTGGCGGACGTTGATCTTGGTCACATCGACGCTGGCGGCCCACTCGTCATGGAAGACCTCTTCGGCGTGCTTGCGCGCGGCATCGCGGGTGCCGTTGCCGGCCAGCTGCGCCTCGGTGAAGAGTCCGGCGCGCACCAGCACGGTGCGCAGCTCGCCGTCAAAGAACGCGATGTTCTGCGCCATGATGCTGTCGGCATGAAACGTGAGGCCGGCCTCGGCCTGCTTTTGGGCGAACGCCGCCGCGTCGCCGCGGGTGTAGAATCTCGCGTTTTTGAGTTCGAGCCGGTGTTCGCCGGGCTGGGGGGCGGTCCACGCGATGCGCAGGCCGCCGGGGCCGGGGTTCGCCAGGGTCAGGGTGTTGATCCACCCGGCAAGGCGGGCCGCCTCGGCGGGGCTGGTCCGGGCGAGGCTTTCGCGCAGGCGCCGGCCGGCCCAGAGGAATTGATGCACCGCGCTCTCGTAGAGGATTTTCTTGGGCATGGCTCAGGCGAGTTGCGCGATTTCCTGCTCGCTGTTCTCGTCCAGGGTCAGGCGGCGCTGGTGGGCGGGCAGGGAGATGCGCTCCCGTTTTTCCGTGCGGATGCGCTCCGCGATGGCGAGCATCTGCTCGTAGGTGACCGGCCATTTCTTGGGCGGCGGGGAGGTGATGAAGGTCTTGATTCGCTCCATTTTCGCCTTCAGGTAACGCATCGCGATGGTCATCTCCGGGAAGCTGCCATACATGCAGCCGGAGCAGGGCTTGGTGACCTTGAGCACCTCGTCCCGGAAGACGGTGGAGCGGTAGATCGCGGGAAAATCGTCGCCATAGGTCGGGATGTTCGAGGCGAGACGATGGTCGCAGCAGGGGGCGAAGTCACCGTTGGGCAGGACGGCGAAGTAGAGGTTGGGACTGTCGCAGACGTTGGCGTTTTTCTGCCGCCACGTCGTGGCCTGTTCGGCGGCGAAGCGCTTGATGTCGTCGAGATACTGGTCGGAGTCGTAGAGCAGGTATCCTTCCTGCTTCATGGCGCGGATGCGCTCGATGAGGCGGTCCACGTAGGGCAGCTCATCTTTCTGCCAGCGCTTGGTCTGGTCAAAGGTCCGGAAATTCATCGGCTTATCAAACGACGTCACGTGGATCGGCACGATGGAGGAGAACCAGCTGATCTCGGTGCCGAAGCGGATGACGTCCTCCACGTCGCCGAGGTTGTCGCGCTGGATGACGCAGCCGAGGGAGGCGAAACTGCTGTCCTTGGGCAGGTATTTGGTGAACGAGGCCATGGCCCGCAGCGCGTCGTGCCAGGATTTGGCGAAGCCGCCGTTGATGTCGTCCTGGTTGCCGGGCCAGAGCGAGTCGAGGGAGATGGAGATGTCGCGCCCGCCGGCTGCGACGACCTGGTGGATGCGTTCATCGGTGGCCAGACCGTTGGTCTGCATGCGGACGTGGACGCCGCGCGACTCAAACTCGCGGATGATCTCGGGCAGATCCTGGCGGGTGAACGGCTCGCCGCCGGTCAGCAGGACCATGGCCACGCCCATTTTTGCGAAGTTGTCCGCCATGCGCTTGATTTCATCGAGCGTGGCCTCGCGGACGTCGGAGTTGGCGTAGATGATGTTGCACTGTTTGCAGGTGAGGTTGCAGCGCGCCGTGATGTAGAATTGCACATAGACCGGCGTGTCCTGCAGCAGGGTGGAACGGGCCAGGGTGAGTTTGGAACGGGTGGAAAACATGAATGCCCTCGGAGGAGGGTCCCTAAAAGCAAGACCGACGGGAGGAGGGAAGCAAATAACTACTCACTCGATGATGAGGGTCTGGAGAACGGCCCAGTCCCACGCGAAATTCTCGCGTGGGCCGGGGCCGGTGCGCACGAGCAGCACAGAACCCTCGGGCAGCAGCGGCAGGCTGAATTCGAGCACCTGGATTCCACGGTCCCCGGGTTGGTGCAGCGGGTCGAGCAGCCGGCGGCCGAGGGTTTCGGTGCGGCCATCGGCGTGGCGGAGGACAAAGGTGAATTCCACGCCATCGGTTTTGTTTTCGCCCTGATAAGCCCCCGGCATGAGACCGATGCCCGCGACGACGCGCCGCGCGCCCGCGGGGAGGGCGAAGGCGAGCTCGAACGGCGGATGGACGCCGCGGACCGGGCGGCCGTCGAGCTCGAAATTGCTGTCAGTCGCGAAACCCGGGGGCAGCGGCGTCGCGTTGAAACCGAAATACTGGCGCGGGTCGGGCAGCCCCTGCTTGATCTGCAGGCGGGTGACGTAGGACTGGTCCCAGGCGCCGTTGCCGGCGGGGCCGGGCTCGGTGCGCAGCCGCAACACGGAGCCGGCGGGCAGGTTTGGCGGCAGGTAGACGCGGGCGCGCTGCATGCCGCGGTCCTCGGGCCGGGTGATAGGCTGCAGGAAGCGCCGGAAAACAGGCAGGGCGTCGCCGCCGGCCGGCAGCGCCTCAATGATGAACTCGACGCCGTCGGTCGTGCCACCGTCGAGATACGTTTGCGGCATGAGTCCGTAGCTGAAGATGACCTGCTGGTCGCCGGGGAGCAGCGGCCAGTTGATCCGGCCGGGTGCGTGCACGAGGGTGATGGGCTCCTTGTTGAGCTCGCGGATGCCCGTGGGTTCCGTGACGAGGCCGAGGGGCGTCCGGTTGTGCAGCGGGTGCTGCACGTAGGTGATGATCTCCTCGATGTCACAGTCTTCCGGTGGCGTCGGGCGCGGCGCGGCATAGAACGAGACGGTGAAGCCAGCAGCGTCGAAACCCGGCCCGGCCTCGAGCCGGAGCGACCGCACCGGGTTGCCGGGGGCGTTGCCGAACAGCTGGATCACATCGAGGTTGTCGAGCAGCAGCGGCGAGAGGATGACGGGCCGTCGGACCATCGGGGGCTTCAGGGCGAAGGCGCGGCCGTGCGGATGGAGCCGGCTATAGAGGCGCGCCTGCAGTTCGGGCGGGCGGTAGAGGAAAGAGCGGATGGTGCCACCGACGGAGAGAGGTGCCTTGACGCTGAACAGCAGCATGCGACCCGGGCCGGGATCCGGCACGGCAAGATCCTCGCCGGATTGCACATGATGGGTGGCCAGCAACGCGGGGGCGGGCGCCTCGTCGGGCCCGGTCCGGCGCCTGAGGAGCATGTAGTCCCGTTCCATGAGCACCGGGCTGTAGCGCTGGAGGATGGCGCGCAGCGTGAGCGGGTCGTCGGCCGCGGGGAGCCGGCCGTCGAGGGTCTGGAGCTTGAACACCTGCCAGGCCGGGGCATGCTGCGGGTCACGCACGAACGCCTCGTTTTTTTCCTGTAACCAGGGAGTAAAGACGTTGAACGAGCCACCCCCCATGGGGCGCGGCCGGTAATTGAGACCGTTCAGCAGCAGCAGGCCCTGCTCGAAGCCGAAGAAGTCCACCGTGCCCCGGCCAATCGTGTTCTGGATCTGCGGCACCTGGGCCTCGCGGCGGTTGAACTCGAGCTGGGCGTCGAGCGGCGCGCGGAAGACCGCCGGCCGGGCGACGAAGCGGAGGTTGCGCAGCAACGCCACCGGGGCGTCGGCGGCGATACGGTAGACGCGCCAGAGCCAGAACTCGGCGCAGCCGACGACGGCGAAACCGGTGACCGCGACGGCCAGCGCGAGACCGAGCCGGCGCCGTCCCGGGGTGGTGGGCGGCGGCGGGGGGCCGAGGACCGGGGTCCGGGCGGCCAGCCACAGGGTAAGTGTGATGACGGCGGCCGAGGCGAAGAAGATGAACACATGGCCGTCAGCGCGCAGGTAACCGTGTTTCCACTTGATGAAGCTGAAACCGGCCAGCAGCAGGAGCACGACTCCCAGCCTGAGCGAGCGGGTGCTGTGCGCGGCCACCCAGGCGAAGTTCAACGCGAGGCCGGTCGCGAGGGCGAGGCCGGCGGCCCGGATGAACGGCAGTTCCGCCAGTCCCATCGAGGCATTGTAACCGGAGGAGAGTTCGAGCACGCCCTTGATGTAGGCCGGCAGATAGGCCAGGTTCTGCCCGGCGAGGAGCCAGCAGCCGGCGACGGAAGCGAGGTAGACGCCGGTCAGCACGGCCAGGGCGCGCCAGCGACGCTCGAGGGCCGCGAGCAGCACGACGGAGCCGAAGCACGCCGCGGTCGTGAGCAGGTGCGTGCCTTTGAACATGGCCAGCGCACCCAACAGGGCCGCGGCCAGCCACGCCGGCCGGTTCAAGCGTTCGAGGTTGGCCAGCAGCACAAGAATCGCCACGAGGATGGCGTAATCGTGGAAGAGGTCATCCACCGTCGGCACGAGGAGAATCACCCCCGTGAGCCAGATCCAGCGGATCGGACCGGGCGCCGCCCGGCGGAACAGATGCAACAGCAGCGCGACGAAGGCCGCCTTCAACAGCAGATCGCCCGCGAGGCGCGCGCCGAACAGTTCCCCGGCATAGGTGTGCCCGTAGAGGATGAAACCGAAGGGGCCCGTCATCGGGAACACATCCTTGCCCCATTGCAGATTATGGGTGATGAAATGCGCGTAGGTGGCGTAATTTGATTTATCGAGACTTTGGTCGAAGGCCTCGCGGGCGGGCGTCAGGAAATATATCGTGAGCAGCAGCCACGCGAGTCGCAGGGGCCAGCGGCGGTGAGGGATGACTCTGACGGGAGATTCCATGGGTGGGTTGGGTGAGTCAGCGGATTTCCAGACGGGCGACGTAGGACCAGTCCCAGGCGCCGTTGCCCTGCGGCCCCGGGGTGACTTTCAGGATGAGCAGCGTGTTCGGGGGCGTGGCCGGCAGCGACACATTATAGGAGCGGTCCCCGCGATCCGACTCGTCGCCACCCGGATCGAGCCGGTGGCGGGAGAGGAGTGTCGCGGTTCCGTCCGGCGCCTGCAGCTCGATGAGGAATTCCACGCCGTCGCTCTGGCCGCCGTTTGTATAGGCGCCGGGCAGGAGACCGGCGGAGTAGGCGACTTGCCTTTCGGTGCCGGTCAGGCGGAAGCTGACTGCTCCCGGGGCATTCAACATGAAAACCGGCCGGCCTTCCGCGCGAAAGGAACCGCAGACGGCCGCATCCACGGCGACCGGGACGCGGTTGAACCCGGGAAACTGCTCCAGCCGGTAGCCGCCCGACCGGAAGTTGATGCCGGAAAAGAAACCCCAGTCCCATGCCCCCTCGTTGCCGGGGCCAGAGGTCGTGCGCAAAACAAGCGTGCTGCCGGGGGACACGGGCGGCAGCACCAGGTGCTCGACGCGGTAAGGCCGGTCGGCCGGCACGGCGGCCGGACGCAGGTGCTGGCGGAGCAGCAACTGGGCCGGCTGGCCGGGTCGCTCGAGCTCGACGATGAACTCCATGCCATCGGTGCGGCCGCCGTCGGTGTAGGCGGCGGGGTCGAGGCCGTAGGTGAAGCGCACGCCGTTATCAGCGGGAGTGACAGGAAACCGGACGGACGCAGGCGCCGCCAGCATCTGCACCAGCAGGCCGTCGAAGATCCGGAGCGGTGCGTTGGGCGGCTGCATGGCTGTCGGCGGCCGGGTGGCGGTGGGGAACCGCAGCCCCAGGCGCAAGTCGGCCGCGGCGGGAGCGGCGCCGGGACGGGGCACGGAATAAAACCGTATTTTCCACTCCGCCGTGTGCCACCACCCGGGATGGCCGGACTGCAGGCTGATGGTGCGGGCGTGTTTGCCAGGCGCGGCGGGGCTTACGTCGATCATGTCCGCCACGGACTCGATCACGGGGTTGAGCAGGACCGGTCGGGCGAAGCACGCGGGAATTACCCGGCGCCCGACGGGACGAACGAGGCCTTCGCCCTCCAGGTTAAGGAACAGGAGCGGCGGTTTGTAGAGCAGGGCGCGGAGCCGGCCAATGAGGGTGAGGGGCAGGTCGAGCTCGATGGCGAGCATCTGGTCCGGGGGCAATTCGGGCAGGGTGAAGGATTGCCCCGGGGCCAAGGCTTGTTCGCCAAATAAGCGGGGAGCGGGAAGCGAGGCGCCGGGGATTTTCCGGAACAAGACCATGCCCTGTTCCGTGGCTACCGGCTCGTAGAGGGCGAGCAGAGCCCGCAGGGTGCCGGCATCGTCCTGGGCAAGGAAGCGTTCGTCGATCGTCTCGGGCCGGACCAGGAAATAATCCGGCCGGGTGGCGGGATCCGCCAGTCGCCGGACATTCAGGTCGTGCAGCCAGGGAGTAAAGACATTGAAGGGGCCCCCACCCATCGGCCGGGGCCGGTAGTCCAGTCGGTTGAGCGTGAGGTAGCCGTGGTCGGTGCCGAAATAATCAATCGTGGCCCGGCCGACCCAAGCGCGCACCACGGGCAGGTCGTAAAGCGCGCGGCGCCGGTCGAGCTCCGCATCGAGCCCGGCCTTGGTTGCAGCGGGTCCGCCGATCTGCCGCGCCGCCAACCGGACCTGAGCCGGCAACTCGGTCAACGCCCACTGGAGGCGGCGCACGGTCGGCGCGCCATCGCCCCAGAGTCCGAGGGCGGTGGCGCACAACCCGAGCGCGATGATGCCGGCGCGAAGCCCGCGGCCCGCCCGCGCGCCACCCGCAGGGAACACGAAGAGCCACAGCGTCAGCGCGGCCACGCTGGCATATTGGTAGAAGATGTAGATGTGCCCGTCGCCCCGGACAAAGCCGTGCTTCCACTGGATGAAGGAGTAGGCCGCGAGGAGCAGCGTGCCCGTGGCGAGCGCGGGGTTGCGCCGGCAGTTCCACAGGGTGAGCGCCGCCATGGACTCCAGCGCAAGCAGCGCGCCCACACCCGACAGGAAGGCCGCGCGGGGCTCCTCGATCATCATCGCGGCGTTGTAGCCGGAAGACAGTTCGAACACGCCCCGCAGGTAACGCGGGAAATCGAGCGGATTCTGGCCGGCGAGCGCGAGAAACCCCGCCAGCCCTGCGGCATAGCAACCGGCGAACCAGCCCAGCGGGCGAAAGTCGCGCCGCCCCGCGGCCTGCAGGCCCAGCAGCAGCAGAACCGCCAGACCCAGCATGGCCTGCGTGCCTTTGTAAAGCGTGAGCAGCGCGAGAAAAATGGCCAGCAGGCCCCCAAGCCAGCGGGCCCGACCGACCGCCGCCGTCTCGAGCAGGCATAGGCCGGTGAGAAGGATGGCCAGGTCATAAGGCAGATCCTCGACCAGCGGCGCCGTGGCCAGCAGGCCGCCGAGCCAGACCCACCGGATCCAGCCGCCGCCGGCCCGCCGGAAAAACCACATGACCAGCGCACCGAGCGCCAGCTTGGTCAGCAATTCGAGCAGGAACCGTTTCCCGAACAGCTTGCCGGCGTAAAGGAAGCCGTAGGGCACAAAACCGTAGGGGCCCGCCATGGGCATGACTTCGGTCCCGTAGTGAAACCCGCTGGCGGTGAAATAGGCATAGGACGCGTAGTTGGAGTTATCGAGCGTGGGATCGGCAACCTGCCGGACGGGCAGGAAGAACACGAGGGCGACCAGCCCGGCGCCCGCCACCCACGGCATCCAAACCGCCCGGCGTGACTTGGTCGCAGCGGGAGGGGCCGCAGGATGCTCTGAGGTGGGCATGAAGGGGGCGACCTCCGAAGCCTGCATCACGGGGTGAACCGAATGTCAGTCCAGTAGGTCCAGTCATAGGCCTGGTTGTTGTTCGGGCCCGAGTTGATGCGCAGGATGAGGCGGCCGCCTCCTTGGGGCAGGGCGAGATCGAAGCCCTGGATGCCCTGATCGGCCGCGATGGTGACGGGTTGCAGCAGGCGGTTGAAGAGCGGGAGGGTGCGGCCGTCGGATCCCAGCCACTCGAGGCTGAACTCCGCGCCGTCGGTCGCGTTCGGCGCCTTGTAGGCTTTCTCGGCGAAACCAAAGCGGCCACTCACGCGGGTGGCGGGAAAGTTGACCTGGAACTCGAGGGTGCTGGGCGGATGGCAGAACAGGACCTCGCGCTCGGCCTCGTTGAGGATGGAGACGGGATAAAGGGCGTTGGCGCTTGCGGGCACCCGGTCGAACATCCGGAACCTGTCCTCGGTCGTGCCGGCCATCAGGCCGGCGGAGCGCGGCAGTGGCGGCAGGGAAAAAAACCGCACCGTGATGGCGGACTGGAAATACCGGCTTTCCCCGGGCGGCAGCTGGACGGAGATGGTATCCGCGCGGGGCGGTGCGTCGCCCGCCATGAAGCGCTGGATGTTGAAGGGGTTGCTGAAGTGGGGGTAGACCAGGAAGCCGGCCTCGGCCATGCGGCGGATCAGGCGGTAGGAGTTCTTGAAATCACCACCCTCGGTGACGCCCAGCGTGAGGATCGGGGACTTGTAGAGAAAGGCGCGCAGCGAGCCCAGCAGCGAGGGCTTCGCCACGAGCTCGACCCAGATCGGGGTCTCGCCCAGGGCGGGCACGCGGATGACGTCGTTGAAGCCCACCGTGGACTCGGAGATCAGGGTCCGCTGGTCCAGGGAGGGATCGGGGTCGTTGCGGCGCCACAGGAGCATGCCCTTCTCCTCCAGGACATATTTGTAGTGGTAGTAGACGTAGCGGGCGGAGAGAGAGTCCTCCAGGGCGGGCAGGCGGTAATCGATGGTGTCCATTTTCTGGATGACAAACTTGGGCGCGCGGTCCGAGCGGAAGAACTCCTCGTTGAGCCGCAGGAGCTCGGCGGTGTAGGGCAGGTAGGTCTGGAAAACGGGGCGCGGCCGGTAATTGAAACGGTTGAACAGGAGGTAGGCCTGTTCATTGCCGAGCAGATCCACGGTGTCGTCGCCGATGACCCGGCGCATGGCGGGCATGAGGTGCGGCTTGGCCACCGCGTCGTATTCGAGGCGGGCGTTGCGCTTGAGATCGGGCAGAATGCGCAGGGCGTTGACGATCTGCTTGAGGTTGTAGTTCCAAGTGGCCGGGGCGTCGGTAATGGCGCCGGGCAGGACGGCCATGATGCCCCACAGGCTGAAGACGAGGGAAGCGGACAGCAGTCCGGCCTTCACCCGCCGGAACGGGCCGTCGTCCCGCATCAGCACCGGGAAGGTCACCGGCACGAGCAGGCAGGAGATGTAGTGGGCGAACACATGTCCGTCGGCGCGGGTGAAGCCATGCTTCCAGTTCAGGAATGAGCCGGCGGCGACGACCAGCATGGTGGCGAAGGCGAGCGGCAGGTCGGTCCGGCGCCACTGACTCAGCAGGTAGTAGGCCGCGAGGGTCAGGCCGGCAGCCAGCCCGAGGGCCAGGGTGCGGGGTTCTTCATAGAGCGCCATGCCGTCGCCGTAGCCGCTGCTGGCATTGAGTGAGGTGAACACATAGGCGGGCAGGTTGCCGAGGTTCTGGCCGCACAGCAGCCAGCCGGCCAGGAAAGTGAGGCCGAAGGACCCGGCGCTCAAGGCCAGGTCGCCCCAGCGGCGGCGCCAGAGGTGGTGCCCGGCGACGCAGACCAGCCCGAAACCGGCCAGCATGAGGTTGGTGAACTTGACCAGGGCGAGGAGACCCAGCCCGAAACCGATGAGGGCCGTCAGCCAGCGTCGTTCCGACCTGCCTTGATGCAGCCACGCCAGCACGAGCAGCAGGATCATCGTCATGTGCATCGCATCGAGGTAATTGGCGACGAAGAACAGGAAGTAGGCGTAATAAAGAACCTGGCGCCAGCCCGAGAACCGCCGGCCGAGCAACCAGATGACGGTGGCAAAGGCGGTATTGCTCACGGCCTGCCAGATCAGAAAATCACTGTAATTGGCGCCGTGGTTGGTGGCAGCCAGCAGGTAACCCAGCGGGCCGTAGGTGAAAACCAGGTCGGTGCCCCACTGCAGGCCGTGTCCGAGCGCGTAGCCGATGACCATCCGCCAGGACGGATCCAGGCCCGACGAGGGAGGCGCGGGCAGCTTGAGGAGGCTCAACCACACGACCAGCCACACCGCGGCCTGGCAAAGTAACTGCGGCATGCCTTGCTGGACACGGGCGAACCAGTGCGGACCGGCAGAGTTGGCGGAGGAGGTCATGGCAAAGTCATGTGGGTGAGGCGGGCCTGCGGCAGCAGGATCATACGGTCCCGGACCGGACCAATATGTCAGCAGACGCCGGCTGGGCGTCGAAGTCGAGGCAAGCCTCGCGGGCGAGGTCCACGTGGCGGGGCAGAACCCGGTGATAGTCGTAGTAGCGCAGCACCGTCGAGTAGGCGGTGGCAGTGAGGGTCTTGCCGCTGCGCTCCTTGTCGAGGCAGGTTTTCATCATGCGCGACAGCGCCAGGTCGTCACCGGGGGGGACGAGATAGGCGTCCTGCCGCTGGCCCACCATCTCGGGTATGCCGTGCACGTCCGTGGAGACAATCGGCGTGCGGAAAGCCATCGCCTCCAGGAGCACGCGCGGGAAGGATTCCTCGAAACTCGAGCATACGAACAGGTCGGCGGCCTGAAAATACTGGTAGGCCTCCCGGGTCTCCATGATGATCTCCAGGTTGGTGATCCCAAGGCGCTTGATTTCCTCCTGCAGCAGGTCGAGGTAGACCCCCGCCCGTCCGCCGACGAGGAGGAAACGGTGCCGCCCCGCGCCCGCGTGCTGGCGGTTGAAGTGGGCCACCGCCCGGATAAAGGTGTGCTGGCCCTTCCGTTCGCACACGGTGCCGATGTTGGCGATGATGGTCTCATCCTCGCCGTAGCCGAGGCGCCGCCGCAGCTCCGCGCGCGGGTGGGCGCGCTGGAAATCCGCGATGGCCTCGATCTGGATCCAGCTGGGAATCCGGCGGAAATTGCCGCGCCCGTCGAACTCCTTGTAGTAGCGTTCGGTGGCGCGGCAGAGGAAGAGCGCGCGCGTGGCGAGCCGGAAGGCCTCGCCCACCAGGGCGTGCATCGGCAGCGGGAGCGCCTTCTCGAAGAACCGGAAGATGGAGGAGCTTTCGTGGATGTAGAAGAGCGAGGGCTTGCCGGCGCGGTGGGCGAGATGGACGCCCCAGAAGCAGACCAGGGTGTTGCACACCACGAGGTCGATGGCGCGGAAGTCGAACCGCGCGCGCACCTCGTCGATCCGGGAGGTGAACTCCGCCGGATTGGCCGCGGAGTAGATCCGGTGCCGGTCCCCCAGCGTGATCTTCGCCCCCAGCGCCTCATAGCGCGCGCGCAGGGGTCCGTCCTCCGTGGTGAACACCTCGAGGCTGAAGCCGGCTTCGCGCACCAGGTAGGTGGCGTATTCGATCAGGAACAGGGGCGCACCCTCGAGGTTGAAGTTGTGGGTGAGCAGCAGCACGCGCAGCCGGCCCCCGCGCGCAGCATGCACGTAGCGCGTGTGGGCGGGCGCCAGCCGCCCGGCCGTGAGCGCCAGCGAGGGATTCAGATAAGGGTCGCGGAACCCGGGATAGCGCCGGATGAAGGCGATGTGCTCCGCCTCGTCGAAGGTTACGCCGCGCGTGGCGCTGCCCCAGTGCATGAGCTTGGCCTGGGGCGTGTAGAGCACGCGGTAGCCGGCCGCCTGGGCGCGGAGACAGTAGTCGACGTCGTTGAAGGCCACGCCCAGCGCCGGTTCATCAAAGCCGTTGAGCCGCCGGTAAAGCTCGGTGCGCGTCAGCAGGCAGGCGCCGGTGACGGCGGAGACCTCGCGCGTGGCCGCATGCCACTCGATCTCCGGCAGGTCACGCGGCTGCATTTTCGCCAGGGGGGTGTCCGCGAGACCGCCGTGCGGGCCGACGACAATCCCCGTGTGATTCAACGACCGGTCGGGGTAGATCAGCTGGGCACCCACCACGCCCACATCCGGTTGCGTGAACCATCCGGACATTTCCTCGAGCCAGCCGGGCTCGAGCGCATTGACGTCGTTGTTCAGGTGGAGGACGAGCGGGGTCTCGACGTGGGGGAGCGCCAGATTGACGAGGTGCGAATAGTTGAACGGCGCCTGCGGATTGTCCGGCCGCAGCACCTTGCACTTCAGGCCGGGCTGGCGCTGGATCATCTCCAGGAAGCGCAAGGCATCGGGATCGCGCGAGTGATCATCCACGATGATCAGCCGGACCTGGGACCAGTTCACCGTTTCGTTCAACCGTTCGAAGCATTCCTGCAGCAGGTGCAACCGGTCGCGGGTGGGGATGACAATGGTGACCGGCAGCCGGACCAATACCTCCGCGGGCCAGCAGAGCTGGTGATAGCGCCGCCGCTGGTGGTGGGCGGTTTCGGGGAAAAATGCGGCGGCCGGTGAACCGCGCCGCTGCAGCGAGTCCTGCAAAGCGGCGCGCGCCTGCTCGATCGAGGGATCGGCCAGATCCGTGATCAGGGGCACCCCGGCCCGGGCGTGATGACAGACGTGGGGCACGTGCGCCACGCGGTCGGCGGACAGGTTTTCCGTGAGGCGCAACAGGACATCATACCAAGGCACGAGGCTGTAGGCCTCGCGGAACCCACCAAGTGCTTCCAGACGGGCGCGTGACATCACGCTCAGCTGGCCGGGAAACAGACCGGACAGCGCCAGGGCCGGGCTCCAGTCGGGTTTGAAGCCGGGCGCAGAACGCACCCCGGCGTCGTCCATGCAGTCCTCGTCGGTGTAGACCAGTTCGAGTTCCGGCTGCGCCGCCAGTTTCTCGGCGAGTTGGAGCAGAGCGTCAGGGGAAAGCCGGGAGTGCGCTGGCAGCAGCGTCACACGTCCGGCCTCGCCGGACTGGAGTGCGGCGTTCAGCGCGTTGGCGAAACCGGCGCGGTCCGCTGCGCGGTGAATTGCGATCCGGGCCTCGGTGGCGAGCGCGGCGGCCGTGCCGGCCAGCGGGGTGTCGTGCGGGAGGATGACATGCAGTTCCCAGCGCGGATAGAGCTGTCCCTGCAGGGCAGCGGCCAGCTCGCGGAGATGAACAGTGGTGCATCCGCGGGCGTCGGCGAGCACGCTGAACACCGGCCCGCCGGCAGCCAGGACGGCGGCCTGGGCCCGCATGATCTCCGTCAATGCCGGGGAAAGCCGGTTGTGGCGCAACCACTGCCGGTAGGGTGGTTCTTGTTCGAGGGCAAGGTGAGCGAGGCTCGCCGGCGCGTGTTCCGTGAAGTGGCGATAGGCCTCGCGCATGGCCGGGATCAATTCGCGGGGCCCGCCCGTCCGGATATGCTGCTCCCGGCAGGCCCGCCAGAGGGCCCGCGCGGCGGTCCAGAAATATCTGGAGCGGAATTCCGGGTAAGGCTGCTCCTTTTGATTGCAGTTCAGTTGGTGGAAGGGCCGGACAAACACCAGATGCCGGCTGCCGTCCTCCAATTCGGCGAAAACCTTCAGCCAGGCCGGGTCGGGCCGGTGTTCGATGATGTCGGCCATGCCGAAGAAACCCGAGGTCGCGGCCGCGGCGTGCTGCGGGAACATCCGCACGGCGTCCTCGCGGCCCCGGCCGAGTTCAACGGCGTTCTCCATCATCGGGTCCGCGCTGGCGGTGAGGCGCACGATGCGCTGCTCCAGGTGGATCAGCCAGCCGGTCACCGGCAGTTTGCCGTATTGGGAATGTCCGCCGAGGGCGGGCGTCTCCAGTGCGCCCCAGAAGGGCGGGCTGGGTTGCACGACGAGCTGCTCGGTGGCGGCCTCGAGGGCCAGGGTGCGCGCCAGCGTGGTGAGTTCCGCGGCGGCGATATCCGGTTTCGCCCGCTGCGCCTTGAGCAGCCGGCCGATCACCCCGGGCACCAGCCGCGGATCCAGCTTGGGGCGCGCGGGTGCGGCCCCGGACTTCACCTTGATGGGCTGGCGCCAGAACTCGACCCAGTTGTTGCCCTGGTCGAGCAGTTCGAGGCGGAGCAGTTTTGCCCCCGGATGCGGCTCGAGGAGAAAGGAAAATCCGGCGTAAGGCAGGCCGGCGTAACCGCGGTATTTCGCTTCGATTTCCGGCCGGGGCAGGCCGAAGATGCCGGTAAAGGGCCGGTCGTCCACCCAGGCCCGCAGGTCGCGAAAAACCGCCCCGGTCTTGGAAACAAACCAGCCGGCCACCCAGGTTTTGCCGCCGCTAAACGTCCATTGCTGGGGCGCTTCCACGTCGAATAGGTAGGCGGCATTTTCGTTCATGGGGAAAGGCGGCGGAAACTACGGGAGGGCGTGGCAGACCAGCAAGCCCGGACCGAGACAGATTGATCCGGGACGGGCGGAAACAAACTCAGGCATGGCGCTAACGGGAAACCGTGAGCAGCAGGTTGGACCAGTAAGTCCAGTCGCTGGCGGCATTGCCGGCTGGCCCGGCGCTGATCGCCAGTTCGATTATGCTGCCTGGCTGACTGACGGGAAGGGCGCAATAAAACCTCTGCTCGCCCCGGTCGGACGGAATCTCCCCGGGTCGGAGCATCCGGCGCAGCAATTCACTCCGTTGGCCGTTGGGGCTGACCAGGCTGATGATGAATTCCGCCCCATCGGTGCGACCGGGGTTGCTGGCGGCGTAAGCCCCCGGCCGGAAGCCGAAACCGCCACTCAGCTGGATTGCTTCCGGGGGCAGCCGGTAGCTGAACAGGGACGGGGCATGGGCGAAGAAAATCAAGCCACCTTGCTCGCGGGTGGCGCTGGCACCAAACGGTGCCCTCAGACGGTGCAGAGGCGGACCAAGGGATACCGTTGGGAGGGCAAAGGCCACACGTTGCTCCGGGGAGATGGACTCTGGTCCACATTCCACTTCCAGGGCCGGACTGGAGAAGGTTTCCCCGGTGGCCGAGGTGGCCCTGGCAATAAGGCGATGCCGGCCCGGACCAAGGTGGCCGAAATCCACCACCAACTTCACATTGAGACTAGCGGTGGGGGGAAAGGACACGCCTTGCAGCACCGTATCGTTGACCAGCAACTCCAGACGTTGCAGCCGGCCGCCGGAGTGGGTGGCGCCCACGTTATACTCGATGGAGGTCGGGGTCACCTGCTGAAGCCCTTGGACATAGGGTTCGCCCAGCCGGCCGTCGGCGGCACCACCGGCGAGGGCGAGCGGGGTGCTACGGCTGGAGTCCTTCAGCATAAGCACCCGGAATCCGTGGGGACGGAACTGGGAGGATTCAACCTCGGCGTAATGCTCGGTCACGAAGCGGTCCAGGGCCGGATAGAGATGGAGCGGATATTTTTCGAAAAGGCGCTGGGCCCCGAGGCTGCTGTCGACGAAGAATACGGGGCGGGTGGCCTCAAGTTCGCGCACGAGCGCGTCCACGGCGCCGGGCACGGCGCCGTAGTCGGTGTTGATGCCCGGGGCGGTGTTCTTGCCGGGTTGCACCCCGGTCTGGAACGAGGTATAGATATACTTGGAGGCGGGTTTCCGGTCGGCATAGACATAAAAATCCGGATAGATGCCCCAGACAATGATCCGATCCGTCGGCCGGGAGTGGGCCTTGATGAATTCAGCCGGCCGGTAGGCGACATCCTTGCCGCCGGCCGGCCGGGTCCGGCCGCGCAGGGGGTGGGCCACGACATTCCAACCGGCAGCGAGCAAAACCAGCGCGGAACCCAGGCGCAACCACCAGCGGCCCGGCGCCAGACACCAGCCGGTCACCGACCCCAGCACCCACGCCCCCGCCAGCGCGAGTGCGGGCAATGATTGGATGTAATAATGGGCATGCACTCTGCCGGCCGAGGCGGAGCCCGCCGCCGACAGCGCCAGCCAGCAAAGCAGAAATACGGCGGAAGGTTGGGTGGTCTTGTCCTGTCCGGAAGGTTGGTCCCGGGTGACCAGGTGCAGGCAGCCCAAGGCGGCCAGGATGATGAAGCCCAGCTGGAGCGGATATTCTTCGCCGAGCATACGAGGCAGGGCCAGCGCGGCTTGGATGCGGTCGGCCAGACTGGTGTCGGCCCCGTAATAAATGAGGTTGTAGGTCCAGCCGTAGAAATAGAAATCGTTGAGGGTGCCATGCCACCAGAAATAGGCAAAGATCAGCGCCAGCAGGGTGGTGAAGCCGGCGATAAGGCCGCCCAGAACCCGGGCCGCCGGCACGAGACGCAGTCGCCGGGTCGCGGCGACATAGATGAGCAATGCCACGGGGGCCCCGACCTCCAGCAATCCCGGTTGCTTGGACATGAACGCCAGGGCATAGCCCATGCCGGCCGCAAAGGGCGGCCAGAAGCCGGCCCGCGCCCAGTTGACCCAGAACCACCACGCGCTCCAGCTGGAGAAAAAGATGAGGAACCACTCCGTGCTCAGCGAGTAGGCGTCGCCCACGTAGAACAGATCGGTGGAAAACGCGGCGAAGATCACCGCGGCCCACAGGCCCGTGGCGGCGTCGCGCCAGCGCCGGCCCAGGAGGAAGAGGGCAAAGGCGATCGAGGTGATCATGCCCGCCAGCGTGGCGTGCATCGCCCACACGTTGTTGACCCCGGCGACGGCAAAAATGAGGGCGGTCGCGTAGTGGCAGACCGGGGCCCGATGATCGATGGCATCGCGATACATCACGCCACCATCGACGATGGTCCGCCCCACGGTGGCGTAAATGCCCTCGTCGAGGTTCCAGAAGGCATTGCCAAACGAGGGCCAGCGCAGCCAGAAAATCCATACGGTGAGGCCCGCCAGGGTCAGCAGGAGGAGAGGGCGTTGGGCGCGGGACATGCGGGGGCAGGGTTCAGCTGAAATAGGCCTCGCGCGCCATGGCCACATGGTTGGCCAGCGACACGCGCACATCATAGTAGCGGGATACCCGGGCGAAGGCGCGGGAAATCATCTTGTCGTCCCGGGAAAAATGCCGGTCCAGGCAGGCCTTCAGTGCGGCGGCCAGCTTGAAGTGGTCCCCGGCGGGGATCAGGTGCGCCTCGTCATGGTTCACCAGCATTTCCGGGATGCCGTTCACGTTGGTGGAGACAATCGGGATCCGGAATGCCGCCGATTCGAGCAGCACGCGGGGAAATGATTCCTCGAAGCTGGTGCAGACAAAGATGTCGGCGAGGCGATACCAGTCGTAGATGTCCAGGGTTTCCGGCACGAGGCGGGTGTTGGCCAGCCCCATGAGGTCCATGTCCTGTTGGATGGTCTCAAGGTAAAGACCCGGGCGGGAGCCGACCATGATGAATTCAATGGCGCCATGAGAGGCGAGGCCGGTGCCGTGCTGCTGCATCAGCTGGTGGATGCCGCGGATGAAGATGTGCTGGCCCTTGCGCTGGCAGACGGAGCCGATGTTGACGACCAGGGTGGCGTCGGGATCGAGGCCATGCTTGAGCCGCAAGGCCCGCTTGGTGTGGGCGGCGGCGAACCGCTCGATGCGCTCGATGTCCACCCAGCTGGCCAGGGTGCGAAAATGATCGCGCGCATTGAGCGCCTCAAAGATCTCCCGCGTGGCGCGCGCGGTGAAAACGACCCGACCGGCCGACTTGATGGCCTGGTCGATGAGCGGGATGAGCGCGGGGGCCGCCAGCCGGTGGGTGGTGAAGAATTTTTGCGGGGTGTTGCTCTCGTGGATGTAGAGGGCGGTCGGTTTCCCCAGCAGCTGGCCGAGGTGGACGATCCAATAGGACAGCATCGTGTTGCCGACGAACAGGTCGATGTCCGCCAGCGTCCGGCCGGCCGCGAGGACGCCGAGGCGCTGATGGAACGCACGCGGATCGGGTGCCTCCATGAGGGCGGCGAGGTCGAGCAGTTCGACGGTCAGACCGGCTTCGGCAAATTTTTGCCGCAGGGGCCCCTCGGTCGGCGAAAACACCCGCACTTCCCAGCCCGCCTTTTCGGCGAGGTAACGGGCG
>LNFM01006556.1_pt1 | contig 19062 bp, 17 predicted proteins | sample 596031 | NCBI WGS metagenome assembly LNFM01 (sample SAMN04254537, study PRJNA301005) | activated carbon metagenome | isolation source: dual media filters at the Ann Arbor, Michigan drinking water treatment plant | place: USA: Ann Arbor | reverse complement strand
GCCGACGAGGCTGGACCGGGCAAATCACGTTGAAGCCGCTACGAAAATTCAATTTTGCGCGCACTCCGGCAAATTGCCCGACGGGCAGAAGTTTGCGGGCCGTACGGCGGATTGGCAGCCGTGAACGCGCGCGCCATTCGCGTGCGCCTCAGGCTGAATTAAGCCGGGAACAATTGGCAACAGGTGAAGTTATCTAATGCCGTAAATTGTGTATGGCCCCGACCGTACCGCGATGGATATCTTTTGGGTTGGGCCGAACGGTGCCCAGCTGCAAGAGAGGAAATCCCATGCTCAGGAAATTGATCGTAGCGGCGTTCGTTCTGACATTTGCCGGCGGTGCCGCGTTCGCGCAGGAGACTTGCGAAACCAAGGCTGTCGGCAAGGACGGCAAGCCGCTCGCCGGCGCGGCGAAGAATTCGTTCATGAAGAAATGCACGACCGATACCTGCGCAACAAAGGCAGTAAGCAGTGATGGGAAGCCGCTTGCGGGTGCAGCGAAAACCAGTTTCATGAAGAAGTGCGAGAAGGGCGCCTGAGCGCCCTGTAACGACATCGCAGATGACAGCGACCGGCGGAGAGCACTGAGATTGAAGCATTCGGATGATCGGCCGCAGGCAGTGGGTATGAAGCGGCACAGCACGGAACTGTTTTTCGCCCGGCGCGTTTCAGTTCATCGAACATCTGGAGGGTGTCATGAACAGTATCATCTATCTGATCGGGCTTATCGTGGTCGTAGGTGTGATTCTTTCATTCCTGGGCTTGCGATAAGCTCGCAAGCTACCATCGTTATCAATCAGGGCCATGTGGTGCTGCAAACACATGGCCCTGATTTTTGACTGGGCGATGGAGCCGACCAGCTCTGACCGACCATCAAAAAGCCCCGCGCGATGCGAGGCTTTTTCCTCATTTCTTCATGGTGCCGCCAGGCGATGCGGCATCACCTTTTTTCCCGACAGCGCCTGCGGTGCCGGCACCCTGCGTGCTTGGATCCCTGGAGGAGGGCATCGAGCTTCCCGTGGTCGTGGCGGGTGTACCGTCATTCTTCATGGCCGGGCCACCACCCGTCGTGCTGCCATTCATGCTGTCTCCCGTGGTCGTCTTCGACCCTGCCGGTCCGCCGGCCTTCGAGTCGCCGCCTGCGGTGTTCGGAGACTGGGCGAATGCCATGGTACTTGCGAGAGCCAAGGTCGCAGCGAGTCCGACAATCGATTTAACTTTCATGTTTGTTTCCTTCCGCTTCTGCCCTTACGAGGCAATCCGCCATCAGTGCGTTCGTTCCTACGCGCGCAGTGAGGCAAGATGGTCAGGCCTGCGAAGTGTTCAAAAGTGAACCAAACACTGCAGCGGAAGCGGCATGGTGGCTTTCGATAAACGGACACGGCCAAAATGTCTTAAGCGATCGTTAGGTCATCGCTGCTTAACTGGGCCAATGAAGGCAATTGTCGCTGCATCGGTATTCTGCATTGTTTTCTCGCTAGCGGACCGTGCGTTGTTCGCCGGCCGGCTTGTCGAGTCCGTGCCCGTGTTTGCGAAGGCGATCGCCAAGGGCTTTTTCGGCTGAAGCCTCGATCAGCCTTCGGGTCTGCAACACGATCAATCCGATTGCCGCCGACGAACTGACGGCGGGCTTTCCGGGCGCACGACAGGTTCGCGGCTGAGCCTGGACCGCAACTCCATAAGGTCGGTAAAGACGTCGGCCTGACGCCGCAGTTCGTCCGCGATCATCGGTGGCTGACTCGACATCGTCGAGATCACCGTCACGCGGACGCCGCGACGCTGAAGCGCCGCGACCAGGGGACGGAAGGAGCCGTCGCCCGAGAACAGAACCATCTGGTCGATTTGATCGGCAAGCTCCATGGCGTCGACCGCAAGCTCGACGTCCATGCTCCCCTTGACCTTGCGGCGACCGCCCGCGTCAACGAACTCCTTCACCGGCTTGGTGATCACAGTGTAGCCGTTGTAGCTGAGCCAATCCGTCAGCGGGCGCAGCGAGGAATATTCCTGATCCTCGAGGACCGCGGTGTAATAGAACGCCCGCAGCAAGGTGCCGTGGCCTTCGAACTCCCCGAGGAGACGCTTGTAGTCGATGTCGAAGCCGAGCGTGCGTGCGGTTGCGTGCAGGTTGGCGCCGTCGATGAAGAGCGCAATATGATTGGATCGGACCGACATTGATGTTGACCAGCGCCTTGTTTGCCAACGGAAGCGAAGCGAATTCTCACCTCAAGCTCTGGTTGGGCTGACTTTAACAATAAAACCTAGATTGCAACGACCTTCCACGGCCAACGCAGCCGCAAGTTATATTCCATTACTTTAAGGTTCAAATTGTGTTTTCGCTTGGCGAAACAAACCGTGCCGGCATCGTCGGTTTTAAGCAAATTTTGCTCGAATGTTTGAACCCGCACGGGGATCCAATGACATATTACCACCGAGCAAATTGTAAGGATAGCAATGCCGCATCGATTGCCTGTCTTCGAAGCCCTGGTGGAAAAGCGTGGCCGCGCGTGGCGGTGGAGCGTTTGTACAGCCGAAGGGCAAGTCGTCATGCAGGGCGTGGAAAGCCGCCGAGCCCCTGCCAGGTACCAGGCGAACAGAGCGCTTTTCCAGATGCTGCTGTGCGCTCCTTACTCATACGTCCATCGGCGTAACGGCGGCCGCAAGGCGCGCAGGCAATCCGGCCATACACCTTCGAGCACCTGAGCCTGGTCTAGGCTAGTTGCCGCCCATCGAGTTCGGCCGCATCGACGATGCCGCCCAGCTAAATCGCCACCACGATCTTGCCGAGGTGCTTGTTGGCTTCCATGTGGTCGAACGCCTTGCCGATCTCGGCGAACGGATAGACCTTGTCGATCGGCAATTGCAGCTTTCGCGCTTCCACCGCGCCCCAGATGTCCTTGCGGACCTCGTCGAAGATATCGCGGACTTCCTCGATGGTGCGGGTGCGGAAGGTGACGCCGATATAGTTGATGCGGCGCGCCGCATGCAGGTCGAAATTGAAGTCGCCATGGGTGCCGCCGAGCCGGCCGACATTGACGATGCGGCCCTTGATCTTGGTCGCTTTCAGGTTCTGGTTCGCGACCGGGCCTGAGATTTGATCCACGATCAGGTCGACGCCTTCGCCGCCGGTGGCTTGCAGCACCTGATCGACCCAGCCGGGATCCTTCGAATCCACCGCGAGATCGGCGCCGAATTCCTTCAGGCGGCCGCGGCGCATCGCATCCGTCGACGAGCCGATCACGAGTTTGGCGCCCTTGAATTTTGCGATCTGCATCGCCATCAGGCCGACGCCGGAACTGGCACCCTGGATCAGCACGGTCTGGCCGGCCTGCAGCGCGCCGTTGGTCACGACCGCGTTGTGCATGGTGGCGATCGCGACGGGGAGGGTGGCGGCCTCCTCGAAATTCATGTTGGAGGGCGCGCGGAACAGCCGACCGTGGTCGGCCAGCGTATACTCGGCGAACGCCGCGCCGCCCGAGCCCATGATCTTGTCGCCGACCTTGACGCCTTGGGCGTCGGGACCGAGCTCGGCGACTTCGCCCGCCCATTCCATGCCGAGCACGGTGCCGACGCCCCCGGCGCTGCCATGCACATGGCCCTTGGTCATGCCGAGGTCGGCCCGGTTGAGGCCGCAGGCATGGACCTTGACCAGCACCTGCGTACCCTTCGGCGAGGGCTTTGCGACGTCGGCGATTTCAGCGCCGTTGGCGCCGTAGACATAGGCTTTCATGGGCTGTTCTCTTTATTCTCCCTCTCCCGATTGCGGGGGAGGCGTAGGCGGCCTATGGCCGCCGTCTTGGTTTAAGAACGCCGATGCAAAGCATCGGCTATGGTGGGGGTGGCGCCGCGAGTCAGACTTTTCGTGTGGAGAGAGCCCCCACCCGGCGCTTACGCGCCGACCTCCCCCGCAAGCGGGAGAGGTGGAGCGAGTTTGCGGCGCGCGCTAGCCTACTCGGCGGCCTGACGCTGTGCGCCCGACACCATGGCTTCGAGCCGGCTCCGGATGATGGCTTCCGCGTCGCGCATGATGCGCGACACCAGTTCGGCGCAGGTCGGAATGTCGTGGATCAGGCCCTGGACCTGGCCGGCCGACCAGATGCCTTCGTCGGCATCGCCGGTCGCATAGACCATCTTGCCGCGGGCGCCGGCGACGAGTTCGCGAACGTCCTCGAATTTTGCGCCTTCCTTCTCCATCGCGACCACTTTGGTCGAGATCGTGTTCTTGGCGACGCGCGAGGTGTTGCGCATGGTGCGGAAGATCAGTTCGGTCTCGCGCTCGTCATTGGCGACGATGCGTTCCTTGACGAGTTGATGGATCGGGCTCTCCTTGGTGCACATGAAGCGCGTGCCCATGTTGATGCCCTCGGCGCCAAGCGCCAGCGCTGCGACCAGGCCGCGGCCGTCGCCGAAGCCGCCCGAGGCGATCATCGGGATCTTGATCTTGTCGGCCGCGGCCGGGATCAGGATCAGGCCGGGCGTGTCGTCCTCGCCGGGATGGCCGGCGCATTCGAAGCCGTCGATCGAGAGCGCGTCGACGCCCATCCGCTCCGCCGACAGCCCGTGACGGACGCTGGTGCATTTGTGGATGATCTTGATGCCGTGCTTCTTGAACTCGGTGACATGCTCCTGGGGCTTGTTGCCCGCGGTCTCCACGATCTTGATGCCGGCCTCGATGATGGCCTGGCGGTATTCCGCGTAAGGCGGCGGCTTGATCGCAGGGAGAATAGTGAGATTGACGCCGAACGGCTTGTCGGTCATGTCGCGGCAGCGCGCGATTTCCTTGGTAAGATCTTCCGGCGTCGGCTGCGTCAGCGCGGTGATCAGCCCGAGCGCGCCGGCATTGGCAACGGCGGCGACGAGTTCGGCGCGTCCGACCCACTGCATTCCGCCCTGGACGATCGGGTGCTCAACGCCAACGAGTTCGGTGAATCGCGTCTTCATGTCTGCCCTCTGTTTCCTCGGCGGCGGGACGCCGCGCACGTCTTTTGTGAGATTTCGAGGGGCAGGATGCCGTCAGCCTCCGCAAAAGTCTACCGGGCAGGGCAGGGATTAGGGCAACGCCATCATGCAAAAGCGGGGCGCTTGTTTCCGCGGGATGGACTATTCCGCGTGGCATCGCGCCGTTTGCGATAGCTGCAGTCGTTCGGAGCTCTTGCTTGCCCGATCCAGATTAGACAAAGCCCTCACGGTAAACTGAGACACGCCGCACGCAGTTGTGCTATTCTGATAGGACAGGTTCTGCGTATTTGCGGTCCAGGCGCATGCCCGAGGATCCAATCAGGAAATGCCCCTCTACCGAGCGTGGTCGGCTGATTGCGTTGGCCGTCGCTTTGGGACTGATGCTGGGCATGGCCGGACCTACCTCAGCCCAGTTTTTCAATTTCGGCGGATATCAGCAGCGGCCGCAGCCACAACGCGGCGGTGGCTGGTTTGGTAATGAACAACGCGGCGGCGGTTGGCCCGGTAACGACCAACGCGGTGGCGGCTGGTTCGGCAGCGACCCGTTTTACCAGCAGCCATACGCGCCGCCGCCCCGGCATAGCCGGCACGCAGCCCCGGCGCGCGAGGATTTTTCAAGGGCGCCGCCACCCGAGAAGCGTAGCACGGTACCCGAGCGCCACATCCTGGTGCTCGGTGACTCCATGGCGGACTGGCTTGCCTACGGGCTCGAGGGCGTTTACGCCGACCAGCCCGAGATGGGTGTGATCCGCAAGCACAAGACAGGCTCCGGCCTGATCAAATACCAGCAGAAGGGCAGTCCGGCCGATTGGGCCACCGCCGCCAAAGGCATTCTCGCCACGGAAAAAGCGGACGCGATCGTCGTCATGCTCGGGCTCGATGACCGCGTCGCGATCCGCGAGCCCGCATCCGAAAAAACGGACAAGCCGGGGGAGAAGAAGGACGCCAAGGCCAAACCCGATGGCGAGCCTTCGGACGAAAAGGCTGCGGCGAAGCCGGATGGCGTAGCCAGACAGGCGGATTCCGAACTGGTGCCGGGGGACGCCATCGACAGCAACGGCGCGCGGCCGGTCGCAACTGTGGAGAAGAGCGCAGCCTTGCCGAGTGGGCTGCGCGAGTTCCGCGAAAAACGCTGGGATGCCCTTTACCGGGAAAAGATCGACGGCATGATCGGCGTGCTCAAGGCCAAGGGGGTGCCGGTGCTGTGGGTAGGTCTGCCGCCGGTGCGCGGCACCAGGGCGACCTCCGACACGGCGTTCCTCAATACGCTCTATCGCGAAGCGGCCGGCAGGGCCGGCGTCTCCTATGTCGATGTCTGGGATGGATTCGTCGATGATGCCGGGCGGTTTCTGCAGCAGGGCCCCGATTTCGAAGGGCAGATCCGAAAACTGCGCTCCTCCGATGGCGTGTATTTTACGAGGGCCGGCGCGCTCAAGCTGGCACATTATGCCGAGCGCGAACTCAACCGGCTGCTCGCCGCGCGTTCCGCGCCGATCGTGCTGCCCGCGGAGCCCGCGATCCCCGACGCCAGTGCGCGGCCGGATCAGCCGGCGCCGCGTCCGCTGGCCGGGCCGATTATTCCGCTCGTGGGCTCTACCATCGGCGCAGACCGATTGCTCGGCGCTCCCGGGGCGCGGACAGTCACGATGGACGCTCAGGCCGCGCGGCTCTTGATCAACGGTGAGCCGCTGCCGGCCCCGGCGGGCCGTGCCGACGACTTTGCGTGGCCGCGGCGTGAAATAGGCCGCGAAGGGGCCAAGGGTGATACGCCAATGGCATCGACGTCGCTTGATGCCAACGCCCGGGCGCAGACGGCATCGCCAAAGCCGAAAAAACTACGCCGCTAGTTCCGGACCGGCATGTGCTTGCAATCGTGCGGAACTGACATCCTTCAACACCGCCGGCTGTGGCTCAACGACAACACTGACATGAAATCGCGTGATTGATGCCGCATTGGCTCACGCCCGACTTCGTTCCGCCCCGATTGGATCGCGACCCTTACGTGTCGGATTCGGTAAGCGGGGGACGAAATGTTTTCCAGCAGCTGTGCCAGTGGTTCGTACGTCGATATCAAGGCCGGCCCCGTTGGCATTCGCGCGGCTTTGAGTTCGGGCTCCGGCCCGCGGCGCATCGCGCAACGAATAGTCATCATTCTCGGTGCAGCTTCGCTTGCGGGCTGCGTGCAAACCCATGTTGCCGCCAATAAATCCGAAATGGTGTCGCCAACTCGGCAGGCATCCCAGCAAACCAGTCGAACCGCATCGCTCGTGCACAGGCGCGTTGCCGCCGCCAGAAAGCACACGCCTATCGCATCGAACAAGAAGCCGGCCGCGACGGAGACCGCATCGCACGGCATTGCCAGCTACTACTGGCAGGGAACCAAGACCGCATCCGGCGAGAAGTTCAACACGAATGATTTGACCGCCGCCCATCCGACGCTGCCGTTCGGCACCAGGCTGCGCGTCACCAACGTCAGCAGCGGGCAATCCGTGACGGTGCGGGTCAATGACCGCGGCCCGTTTGTTCACGGTCGGGTCGTCGACGTTTCCTACGCTGCGGCCGAAGAGCTCGGAATGGTTGGAGGCGGGATCGCAAAGGTCAAGCTCGATGTCGTCCAGTAGAGCACGGCCGACACGACCGTAGCGGTCGAAAAGGCGGCGTCCGGTCAAGCTTGCTGAGAGAAAAGGAGTTCCCATGAATTCCACAGCGGCCACGAAAGCAATCGCGCCCGACGATGTCGTCGTCGCGCGAGCGGATGAGCGGCTTGTGCACGCTTACGACCAGATCGCGCGCGCCGACGAACAACTCGCGCGCCTGAACGAACAGCTTGCCCGGCTGGAGAATGAAGCGAAGCACCAACCTTCGGCGGCTGTCGTGAGCCACCGGCCGTCGCGCGGCGGACCGGCGCTGCGCGGCATCATCGGCGTGCTGTTGGCCGCCTGCGTCTTTGCCTTGGCTTTCGTTTCGCAGTCCTCCTACGGCGAGGCCGCCAGGTCGACCGTCGCGCGGTGGGCGCCGCAGCTCATGGCTTTGCCGTCCTGGATCGAGAAACCGGATGAGGCCGCGCAGCCGGATCCATCGACCGTTCAACTGGCCGCGGCGACCGTCGGTCTTCCGCAATCGCTGCCGTCGGTCCAGACGGCCGCACAGGACGCCGCGCCGGCAGCGCCGAGCACGGCCGAACTGGCGCAGATGCTGCAAACGATGGCGCGCGATCTTGCCAACCTCGAGCAGGGGATCGGGCAGCTCAAGGCGAACCAGGAACAGATCGCCCGCGACAGCGCGAAGGCCGCCGAGGAACTCAAGGCCAGCCAGGAACAAATGACGCGCCTGATCGCCAGGCTTTCCGACAGCAGGGTTGCCGAGCCGAACCTGCGACCCAGACCATCGACGACATCGGCGCTTGCGGTGCCGTCTTCTGCCGCGCCAAGACCTGTGCCGGTGCGTCAATCGCCGCAGGCCCGCCCGCGGCCGCAGGCCCCGATGCAGTTGCAGCCGGACGACGACCAGTAATTCTTGCGAATGCGGTACGACGGAACCGTAGCGCGTGACCGTCGCCTGTTTGTAGCTCGTGAAGTGTCGTGTTTCTGGTGCCCGGAACAAAGGGGCACGATGGGCTGCGGCGGAGTGAACTGCGCGGTAATCCACGACCGCGCAGCGCTCGAGCAGGTGCAGCAACGGAACTGACGAGCCGCTAGAATTTGTAGGTTGCACTTCCCAGCACCGTACGGCCGATGCCGTAGAAGCAATCGCCGCGCGCCAGACAGGTGGTGACATGCCGCTTGTCGGCGAGGTTGCTGGCGTTGACCTGAAAGCGCCACGGCCCGGTTTCGTACCGGATCATGGCATCGAACAGCGTGTAGTCCGGCGTACGGATCGTATCCGTTCCATCCCAGGAATCACCTATGTAGCGCACACCGCCGCCGACGCTGACGCCGGGCAGGCCCAGCCATGTGAGACGGTATTTCGCCCACAACGAGGCCTGGTTCATCGGGACGGTCTCGACACGCCTGCCGGCGTTGTCGCCGCTTTCTATGCGTGCATCGAGGTAGGAGTAGGCGCCGATCAGATCGAGGTCGGGCGTGACATGGGCGAGCAGTTCGAGTTCGGCGCCTCGAATACGTGCTTCCCCGATCTGGCTGTAAATCGGCGAGCCATTGGGGCCTGCCGCCAGGCGGTTCTTTTCGACCGTGTCGAAAATGGCGCCGTTGACGATGACATCGCGTGTCACATTGTGCTTGAATCCAGCCTCGACCATCTCGCCACGCTGCGGTGCGCAGGCGCCGGTCGTGCAAGATGCTCCCGTGAAGACCGGATTGAAGGATGTGGCGTAGGTGACATACGGCGTCATGCCGAAAGGCAATTCGTACATCAATCCGACGCGACCGGTCGTGGCATGGATGTCGGTGTTCGGTGAGCCCTGCAGTTCGGTCGTGAACGTATCGTGACGAACGCCGACGACCGCCAGCCAATTCCCGAGTCGCATCTGGTCCTGAGCGTAGACCCCAACCAGGCGCTGGCGCACGTCCGGGTCCGGCGACAGTATCGGTGGCGTGACGGGATTGTAGACCGGCGCGTACAGATCGAACGGCGTCGTGTCGTATCCGTAGGCTGACGACTGCTGTTGCTTGAAATCGCGGTAGTCGACGCCGAACAGCGTCTTGTGCGTGATCGGACCGGTCGCGAACTTCAGCTCGGCATTGGTGTCCGACGTCAGAAAGTCCTTGGCCGACTCCGCGCTGTAGACGTAACGAAACACACTGCGACGAGCGGCATCGACGAACGGGTTCTGCGGATCTGAATAGACGTCCGGATAGGCGCTGCGGTAGATGCCATCCATGTGGACGTAGCGTGTGTTCTGCCGGATCGTCAGGTTCTCGCTGAAGGTGTGCTCGAAAAGGCTGGTGATCGCGCCGGTCTCGGTTTGATAGCGGTCCCAGCCGGGATAACCGGCAAAGCGGTTGACCGGAATGATGCCGTTGGGACCCGGAAACACCGTGCCCTCATGCGGAAGGAACGCGGTGGAAGATCCCGTCTTGTCTTTCTGATAGGTGCCGAGAACGGTCCAGGTCGTGTTGTTGGTCGGCCGCCAGGTCAACGACGGCGCCAGCAGGAAGCGGTCGTCCTTGACGTAGTCGGTCTGGGAATTGCTGTCGCGGAAAATGCCGATGAACCGGTACAGCCACTCGCCATCCTTGGTCAGCTTGCCGGTGCTGTCGAGTTGCACTTGCTTGCGATCGAAGCTGCCGAACTGCACGCCTATTTCATTGGAAGATTGGGCCTGGGGACGCTTCGATACGAGGTTCAGGAGGCCGGCCGTCGAAATGTCGCCGTAGACCATCGATGCGGGACCACGCAGCACCTCGATCCGTTCCAGCGTATAGGGGTCGGGACGCCATTCATTGAAAAAGCTGCTGCTGATGAGGCGCATGCCGTCGAGGTAGATGTTCGGGTCCTGGCCGCGAATACGTATGCCCTCGCCACGCGAATCCGGACCGTAGGCATCGGCGTAGACTCCAGGCACGTAGCGTACGGATTCCTGCACGGTCGTTGCACCCTGATCGGCGATGCGGTCCGCCGTCACGACGGTGATCGACTGCGGCGTCTCGCGCAGCGACGTGCTGGTCTTGGTGCCGGTGCCGCTCAGATTTGCGATGTATCCTCGCACCGGACCGGCGGCGGTTTCCGTGGCGGTCCCGGGGGTGGCACTCGCCGCATCCGGGTTCGACGGCGATCGTTGTGCCTGCCGACGCCGGCTTGCTGTTGAGGTGGCTTGCCGCGACCGCACCGCATTTGTGCGCGCGACAGGTCGTGATGGTTGTTGAACTACAACGGGTGGAAGTGGCTGCGGTGACGATTGCGCTTCAGCCGGCGTGGAGATCGTGCCCAACGAACACAATACCAGGCAGCTCGCAGCGCCGAGATGAATCGAGCGCGACGAAGTTTTCTCAGATTGCTTCAATTTGTTCTAGCCTCAACGAGAATTGCATCGAGGAGCGCTGTAGCGCAGCAGCCGGCATAACGCAGCGAGCGCACGCTTAGAATTGCTGCAATGAGCGACGGAAAGAAGAGCCCGTGGCGACGGCGCCACAGATCAACGCGTGGTTGCTGCGAGTCAGCAGGCGGCGATGTGTTCCTGGATTTGTTCTAAATGGGAAATTGCGGATCTGAAGCCACGCGCCCAAGCGTCAGCTGCCGGGATTCGAAAAGCCATCGATCGTTAGGCCGTTTCGAAAACTCCGGCGTTGATCGTCGGGCAGGAGCGCACGTCGTGTGAGATGCCCATGACAAGCTCGGGCGTCGCGAAGCACGCAAATTTGCATCGTCTTCCGGCAGCCGACCGTTTATGGTGCAGCAATGTCGCGACTCGTGGTTTTCTCGCTTGCTATCGTCCTGTTGCTGCTGCCGGCCGTTGCGTCGGCGGCTCCGGCCCAGAAACGGCCTGCGCCACGCTGGCAGGGCTACGGTTTCCTGCCGGGCTATCAGCAGCCGCCGAACAACACCCTCCCAGCCTACAAGGATCCGGTTTCGCGCAGGGCGTTCAAGAAACGGCGTCCCTGGTATATCGATCCGGTCCCGCAATATTACGGGTGGGACGGCGCCTGGCACTATTTCGGCCGGCCCGGCTTTTACGGCGGTCGCTACAATGGCGGCACCTTCGGCCCCTGCTGGACACGAACGCCGATCGGGCCGATCTGGAATTGCGGCTGATCAAGCCGTCGCGGCTCTAGCTGACAAGGATACAAACACCTCGATGTGATCGGCCGCCGCGACGATCAGCGCGTCGTAGCTGTTTTTCCCTTGAGCCGCCGCCTTCAAAATGTACTCGGCAAAATACGCCTTAGCGGCCGAGGTTGAATGTTCCGCGGGCACTCTGATCATGGTGTCCTCAAGCACCCTCTTCATGACCGCAATGAGCTCAGGATCGAATTGGGGCATGACTGTTGCTCCAGATATGGCCGTCAACCACTGCTGGTTCCGCGATCCCCAAGACGCGCATATTTTCAGGGGCGGGGGCAGCGGTCGAGTCACCAATTCGGGATGGTTCACGCGCTGATCCTGGGGAAGCGGCCATGTAAGCCGTACTGTTGCGCGCACAGGAAATCGTTCGTCAGTTTGCCGATGCCGTCGACGGCCACGCCGAGGCCGGCGACGACATCACGACGAAGTTCACATGGCGCGAAGGATGTCTCGCGGGTCTCTATCCCGGTGCGATGCAGCGTAGTCGATCTCACCGCGCGTGATACCGATGTCCGCAAGCTCGCTGTCCGTAAGGCGGCTCAGCTCGTCGCGCAGCCTTTCGCGTTTGCGCCACTCCTGAAATGCATTCCAATATGCCTCGAAAGGACTGTAGACCTGCCGCTTCGCGGTTGCCGGTCCCAGTTCGGTGGTCCCGTAAATCGTGCTCATTGCGGTGTCCTGTCTGGATGACTTCACCAGGCAAGGTTGCCGCAATACGCAATGGCGCGCTTAACTGGAGGCTTACATTTCCCTTACCTGCAGCTTATTCTTCATCTCGGCGGGTCTCAGAGGTACCTCCCCAGAAGGAATGGCAACTTGCGCTATCTCTTCGAGGATTACACGCTTGACACCGACAGACGTGAACTGCATCGCGGCGGGAACGCGGTGTCGATCACACCGCAGGCCTTTGACCTGCTCGATTACTTGATTCGAAACAGGGAGCGCGTGGTCAGCAAAGACGACCTCATTGGTGTCGTCTGGAACGGACGCATTGTCTCCGATGCCGCGTTGACAACCCGCATCAATGGCGCCCGGAGCGCGATTGGCGACACCGGCGAGGAACAGCGCCTCATCAAGACGCTGCCGCGGAAGGGCTTCCGATTTGTCGGTGTAGTACGGGAAGAGCAGGCGTCGACAAGTGTTGCAGCAGCCGACGCCCCAATAGAACCGCGGAAGCCATCCCTCGCGCTCCCCGATAAGCCCTCAATTGCCGTGTTACCCTTCCAGAACCTTAGTGCTGACCCGGAGCAAGAGTATTTCGCCGATGGCGTCGTGGAAGACATCACGATGGCGCTGTCTCTCTTTCGTTGGCTGTTTGTCATCGCACGCAATTCGAGTTTTACTTACAAAGGTCGGCCCGTGGACGTAAAGCAGGTCAGCCGGGAACTCGGGGTACGCTACGTACTCGAGGGTAGCGTGCGTAAGGCCGGAAGTCGCATTCGTATCGCCGGCCAGCTTATCGATGGTGAAACTGGAGCAAATCTCTGGGCAGGCCGTTTCGATGGCGCGCTCGAGAATATCTTCGATCTGCAGGACCATGTGACTTCCAGCGTCGTGGGTGCAATCGCTCCCATGCTGCAGCGTGAGGAAATCAAGCGAGCCAGGCGCAAGCCGACCGAGAATCTGGGTGCATACGACTATTACTTGCGTGGGTTGGCGAGCGCACGCCGGTGGACCCGGGATGCGAACAACGAGGCCCTCCAGCTTTTCCGCAGAGCGATTCAACTCGATCCTGGCCTAGCGTGTGCCTATGGCATGGCGGGATGGTGCTACATCCAGCGCAAGGCACGTCGCTGGATGATCGATCAAGTACAGGAGAGTTCTGAAGCTACGCGGCTGGCCTGGAAAGCAGTGCATCTGGGAGCAGATGACCCGGTAGCGCTATGTATGGGTGCGTATGTACTCGCCTTCATAACGCACGAGTTCGACGATGCTATTGCATTTGTGGATCGCGGACTGGCAATCAATCCAAACTCGGCGCTAGCCTGGAATCTGGGTGCCTGGATAAGAATTTTTAGAGGTGAGCCCGACCTTGCAATTGATTATGCTGCGCGTGCTATGCGCTTGAGCCCGCTCGATCCGTCTCTGTACACCGTGAACGGGGCCTTGGCGTATATTCATTTTTTTGCGGGCCACTATGACATGGCGTCGTCATCCGCCGAAAAATCATTGCGCGACAATCCCGATTTTCTGCTGGCAATCTGCGTGTTTGCAGCCAGCAATGCGCTGGCCGGACGCCTTGCGCCAGCCCGGAAAGGTATCGCACGTGCACGCGAATGCAATTCCGATCTGCGCATCTCCAATCTGGGAGATCTCGCGCCATTTCGTCGAGCGGAGGATATGGCCCATGTCATCAAAGGCCTTCGCAAAGCAGGTCTCCCGGAATGATCGTGAGTTGGCAGCCCGGGCATGGTGACGCTGGGTGGCGGCTTCAGGCGGATATGGCCTCGACGCTCTCGCTTAGTTTCTGATTGACGATCCGGACGGTGCCAGCAATGAGCCATTCGAGGCTCCGAGGATCAGAACATTCCGCGCTATGCGCCCTCCCACAGATGATGTTCTCCGGCACGGGTCACCGCGCCGGCGCAGTTTTGCGAGCGCCCGCTTTGCGACAGGGAGTAAGCCGAATATCGCGACCGGTCAGGCCGACGCAGCCAGCTTCAACGGCGTTGCCTCGTCGTCGAACGCGGTCGTGATGTCGCGAATGCTGACGACGCCGATCAGGCTGTGATTGTCGATGACCGGCACGTGACGGATGTGATGCTTGCTCATGAGGTGACGGACATGCTCGAGCGAATCCGTCGACGTGCAGGAGACGAGCTGCTGTACCGAAATGAATTGCGACACGCGCATGCTGACGCCGGCGGCGCCGTGTTCGGCAATCGCGCGCACCACGTCGCGTTCGGTGAACATGCCAGCTGCCGTATTGCCTTCGGTGCGAACGACATCCTTCACCACAAGCGCGCTGATATTGCTGGAGCGCATCAGTTGGGCTGCAATTCCGACGGTCTCGTTCATGCGAACCGTTGCGACGCGGGCGGCTTTCTTGCGCAGGATATCTCCGACTTGCATGGCGACCTCCGTGTGGGGGTGAAAGATAAGCGAATTCTGGTATACATAATGCCAAATGTCAACGCGCTTCCTGACGGAAATCTTCGTCAGGGCGAAAAACAGCCGGTTACGCGCGAACAACGAAAAAGGGCCGCGCGATCCGCGCGGCCCTCATCTCGGGTCCAAATTATTGTTCTGTCGCGATTTGGCGGGGCGCGCCGTGCGCCGCTCAGGCGACCGCGCCTCGCAAGCGGGTGTAGCCTTCCTGAATCACCGACCAGAACAGCGCGATCAGTCCGAGGATCATGATCGTGCTCACCAGCGGGTTCGAAAGGAATACGCCAAACGATCCCTGGGATCCCAACAGCGATTGCCGGAACGCCTCTTCCGCCTTGTCGCCGAGCACGATGGCCAGCACCAGCGGGGCGAGGGGGTAATTGCACTTCTTGAGCAGGTAGCCGATCACGCCGAACGCCAGCATCAGCATGACGTCAAACGTGCTGCTGTGGACCGAGTAGGCGCCGATCGCGCAGAGCACCAGGATCAGCGGCGCGATGATGCTGAAGGGCACGCGCAGGATCGCCGCGAAGATCGGTACGCAGGTCAGCACGACAATCAGGCCGACAATATTGCCGAGATACATCGAGGCGATCAGGCCCCAGACGAATTCCTTCTGTTCGACAAACAGCATCGGACCGGGCTGCAGGCCCCAGATCAGGAGGCCGCCGAGCAGCACCGCCGCCGTGGGCGAGCCGGGCACGCCGAGCGAGAGCATCGGCAGCAGGGCGGCGGTGCCCGCAGCGTGCGCCGCGGTCTCCGGCGCGACCACGCCTTCGACCTCGCCCTTACCGAAATTCTTGCCGTTCCTCGACATGCGCTTGGCGATGCCGTAGCTCATGAACGAAGCCGGCGTAGCGCCCGCCGGCGTAACGCCCATCCAGCAGCCGATGAAGCAGGAACGCAACGACGTCATCCAGTAGGCGGGCAATTCCTTCCAGGTTTGCAACACGACGCGCAGATTGATCTTGGCCTTGCCGCCGCGGAAGGCCAACCCTTCTTCCATCGTCAGCAGGATTTCGCCGATGCCGAACAGGCCGATCACGGCGATCAGGAAGTCGAATCCGTTCAGCAACTCTGTAAATCCGAACGTAAGCCGCAACTGCCCGGTGATGGAGTCCAGTCCAACGGCCGCAAGCGCAAAACCGATCATCATTGCCGCGATGGTCTTGAACGGCGGCTCCTTGCTGAGGCCGACAAAGCTGCAGAACGCCAGGAAGTACACCGCAAATTTTTCCGCAGGCCCGAATTGCAGCGCAAAGCCCGCGACCAACGGCGCGACCAGCGTGATCATGATCACGGCGAACAACGCGCCGACAAAGGACGAGGTGAAGGCGGCGGTCAGTGCTTCGCCGGCCTTGCCCTGCTGCGCCATCGGATAGCCATCGAAGGTCGTTGCGACCGACCATGGTTCGCCCGGTATGTTGAAGAGAATTGACGTGATCGCTCCGCCGAACAGCGCGCCCCAGTAGATGCAGGACAGCATGATGATGGCCGATGTCGGCGGCATCGAGAATGTCAGCGGCAGCAGGATCGCAACGCCGTTGGCACCGCCGAGCCCCGGCAGCACGCCGATGATGACGCCTAGCACGATGCCAAGCACCATCACCATGATGTTGAATGGCTGCAGCGCGACTGCAAAGCCGTGAAAAAGATTGACGAGTTCTTCCATCCCGATAATCCAGTCCTGACTGTGCGTCGATGTTACAGGCCGAGCCACTCTTCGACCGGTCCCTTTGGCAGCGGGACCATGAACCAGCGCTCGAAAATGAAATAGGTGACGATGGGCATGCCGAACGCCACCGCCAGGACGGTGATCCAGCGGTATTTGCCCAGCCAGCGCATGAACCATCCGATGAAGATGATCGAAGCGACGTACAGCCCGATGAAGGGCATGGAGCCGACATAGATCGCCGTGGGAATGACGACGCTCAGCACCTGGCGGATCTGTCCCCACTCCGCGAACACTGCGTCGTTATGCTCGCGAAGCCCGTTCCAAAGATTGATGGCGCTGGAAGCGACAATGAACAGCCCGATGTAGAACGGAAAGAAGCCGGCACGCGGGCCCTCGGCGCCCCAGTTGATGCCCGCCTTGACGCTACCGGCGATCACGATCACGCCGAACAGGGCGATCAACAGCGTGACGCCTGCTTCCACGAGCCTGTGGGGCGGGCCGGAATTGCTCGAACTGCCTGTTGTCATCGAAACTCCATGCGAAATCGAGCGTGCGGTTCCAGGGTCCGCCGTTTACGTCGCTATTCCAGAATAGGTCGATCGGTGTCAGTTGCTCGGCGCGAGGAAACCGGCATCTTTCATCAGGGTCTGATGACGCTTTTCCTCGGCCTCGACCCACTTGGCGTAATCGGCCCCGGTCAGGAAGGTCGTGTTGAACGCGCCGCTCTTCATGAAGTCCTGCCACTCCGGCGTGGCGCGAACCTTCTTGAAGAGATCGATGTAGTATTCGACCTGGTCTTTCGTTGCCCTGGGCGACATGAAGATGCCGCGGAGCATCAGGTATTCCATGTCGAGGCCCTGCGACTTGCAGGTCGGGATGTCCTTCCAGCTCTTGCCGTCCGCGACCTGCTCGTCGTAGGCCATCGGCTGCGCGTCGAACACGCAGAGCGGACGCAGCTTGCCGCCGCGCCACTGGGCGACCGCCTCGATCGGATTGTTGACGGTCGAATCGACGTGGTTGCCGACCAGTTGAACGGCGACTTCGCCGCCGCCCTTGTAGGGAATGTAGGTGAACCGGGTGCCGGTGGCCTTTTCGACCGCGACCGTGATGATCTGGTCTTCCTGTTTCGACCCAGTGCCGCCCATCTTTATCGAGCCTTGCGGTGCGGCCTTCACGGCTTCAATGAATTCCTTCGTCGTCTTGTACGGCCTTTCCGCGTTCACCCAGAGCACGAATTCGTCGAGCGCCAGCATGGCGACCGGCGTCAGATCCTTCCAGTTGAAGGGAATGCCGGTGGCGAGCGGGGTGGTGAAGAGGTTGGAGAGCGTGATGATGATCTTGTGCGGGTTGCCGCCCGCTCCCTTGAGGTCGAGGAAGCCTTCGCCGCCGGCGCCGCCCGACTTGTTGATGACGACGAGCGGTTGCTTCATCAGATTATGCTTGGTGACGATGCCCTGGATCGTCCGCGCCATCTGATCGGCGCCGCCGCCGGTGCCGGCGGGAACGATGAACTCGACAGGTCGCACCGGCTCCCAGGCGGCGGTCGCGGGAACCGCGATCCCGGCCGCGCACAGTGCCGCAATCGCTGCGAACGCAAGATGTGTAGAACGCATCATTTGTTTCACTCCCGTCGAATTGTTACGCCGGTCTTTTGCCGGCTTGTAAGTTCATACTCGATCGAATGTCGCTGGTCTTCTGGCACTCCGGATCGCACGCCGCAATGGTTGGCTCATCGCGAATTCTGCATGCTTGAATTGTACGAGAGACCGGCAGGGGCGGCATCCGCTCCTTTCGGCCAATGGCAGGGTTGAGCGCAGAAAAACGCGGAGGGATCTGGGGTGCTGCCCATCCTCGCTGACGTCTTGTTTGCCGTCCTCGAAGGACTGCGCATACCCATCCCCTCAATGCGCTCTTTTTCGAAGTGTGAGCGCTGGAGTTATTCTTGTATATGATATGCCAGCGTGCAACTGTTTTTTTCGTGCCTGGTCCCATCTTGGCTGCCAACGCGGCGGACCAACGCAACTAAGATGTAAATTGCCTGTTTCGCGGGACGGTGGATTGCAGAGACGCGCGCGGGTGAGCGCGGATCTCAATGCTGCTTGGCAGCAATTTACGTTTTGCGTCGCAGAAAAGTGCGCTTGGCATTCCAGAACAAAAAAGGCCGCCGGATGCCGGCGGCCTTTGGCGTCTTCGGTACAAGGCTGGCTACTCGGCCGCCTGCTTCCGCGCCGTCATCGTCGGCGCCGCCGAATCGCAACTCGTCACACAATTTATAACGTTGTTGAGATATCCAGCTTTGGTTGATGCTAGCGTCATGAGCGCTCTGAGGTTGAGCTGTTCTGCCAGCAGCAGCGCAGTGTCTCGTTTGCTCGCAACGGGCGAGACGAGGCCGCTCCTCGTACTCAAAATGGTTCGGGATTGTTCTTAATGCGGATGAAGCACATTGCAAGCGCGGTTGCGGTTCTTGTCGCGGCCATGATCTGCGGCGCCGATGCGATCGCGGACCAAGCCGGAACAAATCTGCCGGAGCAATCGACATATCAAACCAAGGGAGTCGTTCTCGATGCCCGCGACATGGCCCGTTG
>LNFM01006555.1_pt1 | contig 19062 bp, 13 predicted proteins | sample 596031 | NCBI WGS metagenome assembly LNFM01 (sample SAMN04254537, study PRJNA301005) | activated carbon metagenome | isolation source: dual media filters at the Ann Arbor, Michigan drinking water treatment plant | place: USA: Ann Arbor | reverse complement strand
TTCGAGATCAAGTGATTCTCAAGCTGCGTGAAAACAACGTGACGGTTCTCAGCAACCAACTCAAGGCGACGCAATACCAGTTCCAGGTCGGCGAAGTCTCCCGGACCGATGTTGCCCAGGCAGAAGCCGGACGGGCCGGGGCCATCGCGGATCTCGAAGTCGCCAGAGGGAATTTGCGCAATAGCCAGGCCGTTTACGAGCGGGTCGTCGGCAGCCCACCTGGCCAGCTCGTGGATGTGAAGGAACCGACTCGGCTGATGCCGAAGTCCATGAAAGATGCCGAGGAAGTCGCGCAGCGGGAGAACCCTCTGATCGTCAACGCGCTCTATCTGGAGCAGGCTGCGCGTTACACGGTCGAGCAGATCCGCGGCGAACTTCTGCCGCAAGTCTCGCTCAATGCCTCTTACACCCGCGCGCACGATCCCAGCCGTACAGTCGACGAGCAAGAGACCGGCACCGTCACGACTACGATGACGGTTCCGATCTACTCGAACGGTAGCATCGAGGCCCGCGTCCGGCAGGCCAAGCACACGCATGTCAGTCGGATCCAAACCATCAATCAGGTACGCGCCGAGCAACTCGCGCTGGTGGTCGGTGCGTGGGCGCGGTACTCATCGGCCAAGGCGCAAGGTGTTTCGACGGCGGTGCAGGTGAAGGCGAACCAGACCGCGCTGACGGGAGTCCGCGAAGAATATCGTGTTGGCCAGCGCACGCTGCTCGATGTGCTCAATGCCGAGCAGGCGCTGCTGAATTCGCGCGTACTGGAGGTTACTGCGAGCCGAGACGGTGTGGTGCAGGCGTACACGTTGCTCCAGACGATAGGACGACTATCAGCAGCCGAGATGGGGCTGGGCGGCGAGTTCTACGACGCGGAGGTCAACTACCTCGAAACGCGTCGGAAATGGTACGGCCTTGCGATCACCCATGCAGACGGCCGTCGAGAGAGCGTGGACGCCAATAACGATCCGGTGCGTCGCCGCGCGAAATGAGCGCGTCCAGCCGGCCGGGTTCCTACGTGCCGTTAACCAATCCCAAGTTGCGGTGGGCTGGACGAACCTGTTAAATCCCTACAGCAAGCGAGGGGCCGGAGCTGTCTGGAATTTTGCCGGAATCCGGTATTAGGGGGACGTGCTGGGTGGATCAGCGCGGAGGTGGTATGCAACCGAGTGAAAAGGCCGGCGAGCCCTCCATGGAGGACATACTCGCGTCGATCCGCAAGATCATCGCGGACGATCCGAGCGTGACCGCAGGGAATGGCCCCCCCGCTGCACCTACTCCGTCGATCTCTGTTTCGTCGCTTTCGCCTTCGCTGGGTTTTCCCCAGCCGGCTCGTGCGGGGATGGCCGCGACTGCGCAGCCACCGATGCCGTCTCTGCGCATGTCGCCCGCGTCGCAAGTGACACCGGCCCCTCCTGCGATGTCGTCGCTGGAACAGGAGTTGGCTGATCTGTTACGCGAGCCTGTCGAGGTGCCGCCCGCTGCTCGTCCCCTACCCGCGCAACCTGTACCGCTCTCGGTCGGCCACCCGGCTTCGCCAACGGCGGGACCGGCAAACGCTCCGGCGACTGCCGGTTTTCCGACAAGTGGTTCCAGCGGTTCTTCTGGCCTGACCGCTTGGCTGCGTGGCAAGCCCAAGGCAGATCCGCCGCGTCCCGAGCAATCGATCGAGCCACCGCTCGAACCAACCTCCGCCGCGCGGCCCGAGCCGGAAATCACGCCATTCCTGCCCGACGCTGTGGCACCTCACGAAGCGGCGATCCCGGCGATGATCGCTGCAGCGCCGACGCCATCGGTCGCCAGCCCACCCCAACCGGTTGCGCCGCCGAGTGCACCTGCCCCGTCGATCGCGGCGACTTCACCAAAGGGTTCGGAGAGTCACGCCGATGCCCCCGTTTCGATGCAGGCCATACTGGAGCGCCTCAATACTCCGGCGGGGCCCGGTCCGAGCGTCGTCATCAAGCCGCCCGTGCCGACCGCTCTGAAGTCGCGCACATTTGTGGCGTCGCCAGCCATTTCGGCTCGCCCCTTCGAGACGCTCGACGCTCCGGTGGCGCCCGCAAATCGGCTGATGACGGAACCCCAAGTTCCCGCAACCGATATCGCGGAAATTGCGGTCGCCGCACCTGCGCCCGTCATCGCGCCGTCTGCGCCCGCTGCCGGGCCTCCGCCGGCTGTGGCGATGTCCGCGTCGGAGATTACGCCGGACCCTGTCGCGGCCATTGCCGAGGCCGCAGCGGTGGGGCCGGCACCGGCACCGGTGGAGCCGGTGAAGGTCGAGCAAACGGTTCTCCCCGTGCTAGCAGAGGCTGTCGCTGCTCCGAGCGCGCCTGTGGAGACGGATGTCGGGCCTGTTGTCGTTGTCGCTCTCTCAGCTCCGGAAACCTCAGCGCCTGTAAACTCAGCTCCGGCAAACTCAGCTCCGGCAGCTTCGGTGGCCGAGATTACGCCTGCCGCTCCCGTCGCCACGTCTCCGGCGGCCGGCGAAGGGACGACCTCGTTTCCCGGTCCGGTGCTGGAAGACATGCTCGCCGAGGCGATGCGGCCGATGGTCAGGCAATGGCTCGACGAGAATATGCGAGCGGCTCTAGAGAAGGCCCTGCGCGCAGAAATGTCGGGGAGCCTGCTCAGCGTCCTCGACAAGATGAAGGTCGGCGACAAGCCCTAGCCGGACTTGCCGGGGCCTTATATTCGCACTCGTTGACATGACGATGGGCTGCGGCGACAACGCGCGCAGCCCTTTTCCATTCTCCACAGAAGTGAAGCGAGCCGACCGATGCTCGAGAAGACCTACGATCCCGCCGACATCGAGGCGCGCATCGCCGCCGCCTGGGACAAGGGGGAAGCATTCAAAGCCGGCCGCGCCGATCGCGCCGGAGCGAAGCCCTATTGCATCGTGATCCCGCCGCCGAACGTAACGGGCTCGCTGCACATGGGGCACGCGCTCAACAACACGCTGCAGGACGTGCTCTGCCGCTTCGAGCGGATGCGCGGCGCGGACGTGTTGTGGCAACCGGGTACGGATCACGCTGGCATCGCGACGCAAATGGTCGTCGAGCGGCAGCTTGCCGAGCGCCAACAGCCCGACCGGCGTGCGATGGGGCGCGAGAAGTTCCTCGAAACAGTTTGGACGTGGAAGGCTGAAAGCGGCGGGACGATCGTCAATCAGCTCAAGCGTCTCGGCGCATCGTGCGACTGGTCGCGCGAGCGCTTCACGATGGACGAGGGGCTGTCGAAGGCGGTCCTGAAGGTGTTCGTCGAGTTGTATCGGGCTGGCTTGATTTACAAAGACAAGCGGCTCGTCAACTGGGACCCGAAGTTCCAGACCGCGATCTCCGATCTCGAGGTCGAGCAGATCGAGAAAAAGGGCTCGTTCAAGTGGGCGCGTGGTGAGAAAGACAAGGACGGTAACGCTGTCGCGCTCGATCACGCCAAGCTCGGCAAGCTGCTCGATCGCGAACCGGGCGGGCACATGTACTATTTCAACTACCCGCTCGATGGCGTGAAATATGACGCCGACAATCCGGACACCTATCTGACGGTCGCGACGACGCGGCCGGAGACGATGCTCGGCGATACCGCCGTTGCCGTGCATCCCGAGCATCCGCGCTACAAGAGCTGGATCGGGCGCACGCTGGTGCTGCCGCTGACGGGTCGCAAGATCCCGATCATCGGCGACGATTACGCCGATCCGGAGAAGGGCACGGGCGCTGTCAAGATCACGCCGGCGCACGATTTCAACGACTTCGAGGTCGGCAAGCGCCATGCGGAAAAGCTGGTGCCACCGATCAACATTCTCGATGCATTTGGTAAGCTGAACGAGAACGTCAATCCGAAGTATTTCGGGCTCGACCGGTTCGAGGCGAGGAAGCGCGTCGTCGCCGATCTCGATGCGGAAGCGATGGTGCTGAAGATCGAGCCGTCGGTGCAGCAGGTGCCTCACGGCGACCGCTCGGGCGTGCCGATCGAGCCGTGGCTGACGGACCAGTGGTACGTGAACGCGGGCGAACTCGCGAAGCCGGCGCTCGCGGCCGTGCGCGAAGGCCAAACGCGGTTCGTGCCGGAGCGTTTCGCGGCCGACTATTTCCGCTGGCTCGACAACATCCAGCCCTGGTGCATCTCGCGCCAGCTGTGGTGGGGGCATCAGATCCCGGCGTGGTATGGGCCTGATGGGCACGTGTTCGTCGCGATGGACGAGGCGGAGGCAAACGCGCAAGCCGTGAGCCACTACGCCACCCCTAACCCCTCCCCACAGGGGGGAGGGGGAATCGTTCTAACCCGCGATCCCGACGTCCTCGACACGTGGTTCTCCTCCGCACTGTGGCCATTCTCGACGCTGGGGTGGCCGGAAGCCACGAAGGAGGTTGCGCGCTACTATCCGACGTCGGCGCTCGTCACCGGGTTCGACATCATCTTCTTCTGGGTTGCCAGGATGATGATGATGGGCACGCACTTCATGAAGGAAGTGCCCTTCAAGGACGTCTACATCCACGGCCTCGTCCGCGACGAGAAGGGGGCCAAGATGTCGAAGTCGAAGGGCAACGTCATCGATCCGCTCGTGATGATCGAGCAATTCGGCGCGGACGCGCTGCGGTTCTCGATGGCGGCGATGGCGAGCCAGGGTTCGGACGTGAAGTTCTCGGTCAAGCGCATCGAGGGCTATCGCAACTTCGCCACCAAGATCTGGAACGCTTCGCGGTTCGCCGAGATCAACGGCTGCGTGCGCGATCCCGCGTTCGATCCGGCGCAGGCCAAGCACACCGTCAACCGCTGGATCATCGGCGAGACGGAGCGCACCGCAAAGGCGGTCACGACGGCGATCGAGCAGTATCGCTTCAACGAGGCCGCCGCCGAGATCTACGAGTTCATCTGGGGTCGCGTCTGCGACTGGTATGTCGAGCTGACCAAGCCGGTATTGCAGGGTACTGGCGAAGACGCTGCCGTCGTGGCCGAGACGCGCGCCTGCACGGCGTGGGTGCTCGACCAGTCGATGGCGCTGCTGCATCCGTTCATGCCGTTCATAACCGAGGAGTTGTGGGAGAAGACGGCGGGCGCTACTGCGCGCCAGAACATGCTCGTGTTGTCGGACTGGCCTCGCCTCGACGGTCTCGCCGACGCCAGCGCCGACCAGGAAATCGGCTCGCTGATCGAGCTGATTTCCCAGGTGCGTTCGGTCAGGACCGAAATGAACGTGCCGGCCGGCGCGAAGGTGAACCTCGTCATCACATCAGGCGGCAAGGCTGTCGAAGAGCGCCTCGAGCGGCACGCCGACACGATCAAGCGGCTCGCGCGGCTGGAAACAATCGCGCCGGGTAGCGCGCCGAAAGGCTCGGCCGTGATCGTCGCCGGGGATGTGTCGGCGGCAATTCCGCTCGAAGGCGTAATCGACATGGACGCGGAGCGCAAGCGCCTGGCCAAGTCGATCGCAGCCCACGAAAGCGATATCGCCAAAATGGTCGCCAAGCTGTCCAATCCGGACTTCATGGCACGCGCCAAACCCGACGCGATCGAGGAAAGCCGTGAGCGCAAAGACGAACTCGACGGTCTGGTCGCACGGCTCAAGAGCGCGTTGTCGCGGATCGAAGCTTGAAGGATGCGCCGGTAAGGGCTGCGAATACATAGTCAACTCTCCGAATGGAGCGCGGTCGGTTCGATGACAAAAGCAAAGATTGCCGTAATCGGCGCCGGCTTGATGGGCCATGGCATCGCGCAGGTCTTCGCGCTCGCCGGCCACGACGTGGCGATCACCGACCCGAGTGCGGCCTCACTCGCGACCGTCAAGGCGCGCATTTCAGCGAACTTGAAAGACCTCGGCGACGATCCGAACGCCGTCGAGCGCGTCACGCCTATCCCAGCTCTCGCTGACTGCGTTCGGTCCGCCGACTACATCGTCGAGGCCGCGCCAGAAAACCTCGAGATCAAGCAGAAGCTGTTCGCCGATATCGAAGCGGCGGCAAGTCCCGACGCGATCCTCGCATCGAATACGTCGGTGATCCAGATCACAGCGATCATGCAGCACCTCCAGCATCGCGAGCGCGCGGTCGGTACGCACTGGTGGAACCCGCCGTTCCTCGTGCCGCTGGTCGAGGTGATCGGCACGGAGTGGACGAGTGCTGCCACGATCGACTTCACGATGAAGCTGCACAAAAACGCGGGAAAAACGCCTGCACACGTCAAGAAGGACGTGCCCGGATTCATCGGCAACCGCTTGCAGCATGCGCTATGGCGGGAGGCTGTTTCGCTCGTCGAGAACGGCATCTGCGACGCCGAGACGGTGGATACCGTGATCAAGGCAGCGTTCGGCCGGCGCATTGCCGTGCTGGGGCCACTCGAAAACGCCGATCTCGTCGGAACAGATTTGACGCTGCAAATCCATCAGAACGTGTTGCCGCACATCGACAGCCGGCCCGGGCCGTCGCCGTATCTGGAAAAGCTCGTCGCGGATGGGAAGCTCGGCTTCAAGTCCGGCGAAGGCTTCCGCAAGTGGACGCCGGAGAGTCAGGCTGAATTGCGCGCCGCCGTGGTTCAACACCTCAAGCAGTCGCGCAATTCGTAGACTGGACCGACACTGTAACGGCCGGCGGCATCGTCGTACGCAGGCGGGGTCACCAGTCCCTGGCGACTTTGAAGTGGTCGTACGTTGCCGAGCGCGACGCGGTAGCGTCATTCTCGGTCAGTTTGGAAAGCGATACGGAGGGGCCGCTGGCCAGCTGCTCCTGGCTCGCCGACACGACATATCCTTCTTCCTTCTCGTCGTAGTCGAGCTGCGACCATGGCAGCGGGAATACATTGTCGGAGGTCGTGACTGGGCCGCCGACGCTCAGGACGGCAAACATGATCCGGCTGCTGGATTTGTCGAGGATGACATCCTCGATCTTGGCGATTTTCGTCCCGGCTGCATCATAAACGTCCGTCCCGATCACCTTGGACGCGCGGATTGCTGTCGTGTTTCCGGTGGCTGTCGGCATGTTTCAACTCCATCAGTTCTCAGTTCAGACCATTTCCTGGAACTCGCGCATTGCGATGTGGTTCCATTCTCGGTCGATCCATTCGATCGCTCGATCCGATGGCCTCGTCGCCAACGATGGCTCGAACCGACGCTGAGGGCCGACAATCCGAGGTGGCCGCGTCGTGCGAGCGGCTCAGACGGCCGTCGCACGAGAGGCAGCGGGCAAATGGCCGATCGGCAATCGCGTCGGCCAGCTCAATTCACATCACGCAGAGCATCGGCGATGATATCGAGACGGGCCACGCTGAAGCCAGGATCGGCAAGCGCCTTCTCGATGATCGGCTCAGCAACCAGCAGAGAGGACGCGTTGGCTGCGGCCCACGCTTGGACGGAAACGCCCCGCGCGGCAGGATCTGCCAACATCCTTTCGCCGATCGATCGAGCCGCGCGCTCCACGATCGCTCGCGACCGCTCGATCACCTGCCGGTCGAAATCGTCAGCGGGTGCGAGTTCCACAGTGCGCTTGCGGAGATCGTCGATGTGCAGGAAATCGTCGCGCGCGAAAAGAACGCGCGCCGTCTCTCCCACCCCGGCACCGCCGTTCGCCGCGAGATCCGCCAGCGGCATCACCTGCTCGGCCAGCCCCAGAGCCGCGTGCCGTGAGGCGATGCCCGGGGGCACGCCCGCCGACTGCAGGCGAGCCGCTGCTTCGGACAGCGCATGCCGGCGGCCGGCGGGCAGGATCGCCGGTGCTTCCGCCGCCAATTCGCGAGCGGCCGGCCGATAGGCCGCGATCATCTCCGCCATCGACCGACCGCGCCTCGACGCCAGCAGGCTCATCGTCTCCCGCTCCTGCACGTGCTGCAGGGCCTGATACAGATGCAATTGCAGACTACCGGCGATCTTGCCGTCGAGGCCGTCGAGTTCCCGCCATGCGGCAGCGATATCGAAAATCGAACGTGTGGCGAGATAGGCGTCGGCAAGAACAGAGACCGGTTCTCCGGTAGAGTTGGCGAGCCGCATCATGATGTCGGGGCCGCCCGTGTCGACGATCGCGTTGGTGATCCCGATCGCGACGATCTCGCGGGACAAGCGATGCGCGGCAATCTCCGACCGGTGGCTCTCGCGCAGGACCGGCGGGAAATAGTCGAAAAGGCTCTCGGCCTCCGCGCCATCGGGCAAGGTGCTGGCGAGAACGTCGGCATTGAGCGCAAGTTTCGACCAGCTGAGGAGAACAGCGAGTTCCGGCCGCGTGAGGCCCTTGCCTTCCTTGGCTCGCGCCGACATTTCCGCACCGGACGGCAACGCCTCGAGCTTGCGATCGATGAGGCCGCGTTCCTCCAGATGGCGCGTGAGAAGTATGTAGCCGGCTAGATCCTTGCGGCTCGCGCGCTCGGCGAGCGAAAGCGCGAGGCTCTGGGCATGATTGTTCTCGAGAACGCTCGCTGCCACAACCGACGCCATCGTGGCGAGCAGACGGTCCCGGTCCTGACGTGAAAGGCGGCCGGCAAGAAGCGCGGGCTCCAGCGCGATCTTGATGTTCACTTCCTCGTCGGACGTGTTCACGCCAGCCGAGTTGTCGATAAAATCGGTATTGAGGCGGATGCCTCGGTGGGCTGCTTCGATGCGCCCCCGCTGGGTCACGCCGAGGTTCGCGCCTTCGCCGATCACTTTCGCCCGCAGCTCGGACGCGGCGACGCGCAGGGCATCGTTGGCGCGGTCGCCCGCCTGATCGTCGGTCTCGCCCGTCTCGCGCACGAACGTGCCGATGCCGCCGAACCAGAGGAGATCGGTCTCGCAGCTCAGTATGGCCTGGATCAGCTCGGCGGGCGTCATTTGGGGCGCATCGATGCAGAGAGCCGCGCGAACTTCGGGCGCCAGCGCGACCGACTTCGCTGCGCGTGAGAAGACGCCGCCCCCTGCTGATATCTTCGTCCGGTCGTAGTCGGCCCACGACGAGCGCGGCAGATCGAACAGGCGCTTCCTCTCGGCGAACGTGACCGCGGGATCGGGATCTGGGTCGATGAAGATGTCGCGATGGTCGAAGGCTGCGACGAGCTTGATCATCGGCGACAGCAACATGCCGTTGCCGAACACATCGCCGGACATATCGCCGACGCCGACGACGCGGAACGGCTGACGCTGGATGTCGATGTCCATCTCGCGGAAGTGGCGCTTCACGCACTCCCACGCGCCGCGCGCGGTGATACCGAGGCGCTTGTGGTCGTAGCCCGACGAGCCGCCCGAAGCGAAAGCATCACCCAGCCAAAAGCCGCGCTCCATCGAGATCGCATTGGCGTAGTCGGAGAAGGTCGCGGTGCCCTTGTCGGCGGCGACGACCAGATAGGGATCGTCACCGTCGCGGCGGACGACACCGGCGGGTGGCACGACCTTGCCGCTGCGGATGTCGTCCGTCAGCGACAGCAGCGCTTCGATGAACAGGCGATAGCAGGCGATGCCTTCGGCCTGCGTCTCCTCACGCGTGGCGTTCCGCTTGACCTGTTTCAGAACGAAGCCGCCCTTTGCGCCGGAGGGAACGATCACGCTGTTCTTGACCTGTTGGGCTTTGGCGAGCCCGAGGACCTCGGTGCGGTAATCCTGGGCACGGTCCGACCAGCGGATGCCGCCACGCGCGATCGGGGCGAAGCGCAGATGCACGCCTTCGACGCGCGGACTGTAGACGAAGATCTCGCGATAGGGCTTTGGATCGGGCAGCCTTTCGATCTCGCGCGAGGCGAGCTTGAAGGCGACCACGGCTGGCGGTCGGCCGTGGCTATCGACCTGGAAGGCATTGGTGCGAAGGACCGCAAGCAGAACGCCGACGAAGCGGCGCAGGATACGATCCTCGTCGAGCGACTGGACGTGCGACAGCGCCGTCTCGATCGACTGCCGCAACTCCGCAACCTTCGCCTCGCGCGCTTCCGATGCGGCCGCTGCGGGATCGGCAAAGCGCGCCCGGAAGATGGCGTAGAGATCCCGGGCGATAGCTGCATGGCGCAAGAGCGTTTCGGCGACGTAACGGGGGCTGAACGGCGAGCGCATCTGGCGCTGGAACGCGGACAGAGCCCGGATTACGGCGGCCTCACGCCAATCGAGACCGGCCGATATCACCAGCGCGTTGAAGAGATCGCTTTCGGCATCCGCGCGGAAGACGGCGAGGAAGACATCCTCCATCCGCGTCTCGTGCGTGGCAAGATCGAGCGGATTACCGTCGGCGGTCTCCAACTCCATATCGTGCAGCACGACCTCGCGTCGCATCTCTCCCAGACGCGGTCTGACGCGGTAACTGCTCTCGTCGATGACACGGAAGCCCATGTTCTCGAGGACCGGCACACGCTCGGACAAGGCGATCGGCTCGTTATAGCGATAGACGGCTGCACGCACGCGATGGGCCGGCGCACCTTCGGCGCGATAGAAATCGATGGCGACGGGCAACGTCGGGCCGAGCCTTGCGATCCGCGCGATGTCTTCCACCGCGCGTTCGACGGAGAACGCTTCGGCGTAGCCGTTGGAGAAGGCGCCGCGGAAAGCAGTGGCAGCGTCCGGATTGCCGATCCTGGCAGCACTTTTCGCGATGGCCTCGTCCAGCCGCTCGTCCCAGGTCTTGATGATTTCGACCACGCCGCGCTCGAGGAACTCGTCGGTGGCCAGCTCGCTGGTCGGGGGCTGGACGGTCTGGGGCTGGGCAGTCGGGGGCTGGGCAGCAGGCCGCGCGCCCGCGATGATGAGATGAGCGCGCACCAGCAGACTCGAGCTGATGTAGGGATAGTAGGCCGTTACGACGCCGCCGAACCTGTCTGCGATGTAAGTGCCGATCCGCTCTCGAACGGCGGACGAATAGTGCTCGCGCGGAACGAACACGAGTGCAGACGTGTAGTTACCGAGATCGTCGCGGCGGGTCAGAACTGCCGGCCGAGGCCTGATGCTGAGATCGAGCAAACGCATCGACCAGTCGTGTAGAAGGGCGGGCTCGATCTGCAGGAGTTCGTCGCGTGGGAAGTTCTCGAGGATGTCGATCAGAGTTCGCGCATTATGGCTCTCGGGGGGAAACTGCGCCTCGCTCAGAACGCGGCGGACCTTGTGGCGGATGACGGGAATCGTCTCCACCGGGTGCATGGACGAGGCTGGCGTGAAGAGGCCGTACAGGCGAAGTTCGCCGATCAGTTTTCCGGCTGGCGTGTAGCGTTTCACGCCGATGCAGTCGAGCGGCACGCGACGGCGCACGCGACTGGTTATCGCGCTCTTGAAGAAGATGAGAGCCGACGGCGCGGCGTAGATTTCCCGGATGCGCTGGGTCATCGCGGCTTCACTCGGCGCGGGTCGGAGGCTTCCCGCGCTCGCATCCGTGCGCCCGATGCCGAGCGCCCCGGTGGCCGTCGGCCAGAGATCGATCTTGTCGTCCAGTCCGACCACCTCGAACTCGCGCATGCCGAGCAAGGTAAAGTTGCCCTGGCCAAGCCACCGCAGGAGATCGGCGGCTTCCTTCAGCTCCAGTGGGCCGGGCGCCCCCGGTGGCGGTGTGAGCCCCAGTTGTATGGTCTCGTAGGACGAGATCGCCTGCGTGATGCGGGTACGCATCTGATCGCCGTCGACCGAGGCCGCGCGGACGTCGTCGAGCACCGCTTCGAGGGTCTCTGCCAGGCGCTGCTGGCGCTCGGCATCCAACGGATCGAAAACGACCGCGATATAGCTTTCCTGATCACCCGACGACCAATGCCGGTCGCCCGGCCCGACAACGGCTTGCAGCCGGCCCGCGCCGTAGCGCTTCACCTTGAAGATCGGGTGGAACACCAGCTGGGGAATGAGCCCCTCGGCATGCAGCGCGCAGATCACGCTTTCGACGACGTATGGCATGTCGTCGTTCAGGATCTCCAGCACCGTCGCTGGCGGATCACCCGGGGAGCCCAGGAGCGTGGTCGTCGTGAACCCGATCGAATGGCGCTTGTGCGGCTTCTTCAGCGTGTGCCTGAATGCCTGCAGGGCAAACGCGGCCAACGCCTTGGGTTCGATACCCGCCAGCCTCTTCGACAACGTGCTCGCAAACAACAACGCAGAAAAGACCTCGAGCCCTTCAGCTTCGACCTTGTCCTTACGCATCATCTTGAGAATGCTGTCGATCACCGAGCCGCCCCGCCTGCCTGTCCGACACCTCGACTTCAGATTGTACGTGGACCGAGGTTTTGACAATGGGCAATAGGTCAAAACTACTCCACGATGATGACGAAGACGAGGAGGAAAGCGCGATGACGAACCCTTTGAAACCTGCACACCGGGACAATCACCCAGAAGGTGGCGCACCGACGGCGCTCGCACTCGGCCCCGACGCCGCGCTACCGCCGGAGCTCGAAGCGTATTTCGCCAAGTGCAACGAGAAGTTGGGTTACGTTCCCAACGTTCTGCGCGCCTATGCGTTCGACGCGACGAAGCTCGCTGCTTTCATAGACATGGCGGACGATCTCATGCTCGGCGACAGCGGCCTCGACAAGACCGAGCGCGAGATGATCGCCGTCGCGGTGAGCGCCGTGAACCACTGCCACTACTGTCTGACCGCCCACGGTGCGGCACTCCGGCAGCGGGCGAAGAACCCCGAGCTCGGAGAGACGATCGCGCAGAACTATCGCGCGGCGGGATTGCCGTCACGGCAGAAGGCGATGCTCGATTTCGCGGTGAAGCTCACCGAGCATCCCGACAAGATCGAGGAGCCGGATCGCGAGGCTTTGCGCGCCGTGGGCTTTACCGATCGCGACATCTGGGACATCGCGGCGGTGACCGGGTTCTACAATATGTCGAACCGGATCGCGGCTGCGACGGAGATGCGGCCGAACCGGGAGTACTTCCACGCGGCAAGGAAGTGAGAAGTCGCGGCGAGGCCGCGATCGGGGCCAGCCCCGAACCCCGCTGGAGGGACACCCTCCAGACCGCCCGTTTTTTGTGACTTTTTCAACGCCACGTATAACGCCGCGCAAGCGGATCGAGGACGAGGCGTTCGCCCAGCGTGAACAAGACGACGATGGCGAGGCTCGCGGCCATCACCGTCGTCATGTCGGCGGAGCCTTGCGCTCGCAGCATCAGATAGCCGAGACCCGAGGTGGAGCCGAGCAGCTCGGCGACGAGCGAAATCTTCCAGCCGATGCCGTAGGAAATGCGCAACGCGCCGAGCACGTAGGGCATCATCAAGGGGAACGTGATCGTCGAGGTGATGCGGCTGCCGCTGCGCGTGAAGCTGCGCGCCATCTCCATCACCTCGCGGTCGATCTGGCGCAGGCCCTCGGCGATGTTGATGAGGCAAAATGGAATGAGGATCGCGACCTGCACGAAGATGATGGACAGGTGCCCGGGCGGAAACCAGATCGCCGCCAGGATCGCCCAGCCGATCGAAGGAAACGAGTTCAGGAACGGCTGCACGCCGCCGCGGATCACCCAATCGAGCGCTGGCACCGCGCGATGCAGCAGCGCCAGCCCGCCGCCGATCACGAGGGCCGCCAGAACCGACACGACCACGCGCGTGGCCGAGGCCAGCGTGTGCGACAGGAATTCCCAATCGGTGAACAGCACGAGCAGGCGCTGGCCGACCGTGACTGGGCCGGGCAGCACGAACTCCGGCAACCGCTGCGCGCCCACATACCAGATCGCGATCACTGCGAGCACCGCGAGATCGGCGAGCCACACGCCCGACTTGCGCCCCGCTATCGTCATCGCGCGGCCTGCCCGCCGAACTGACGCGCCGAGGCGCGTTCGATCGGCTGGAAGATGAAACGGTCGGTCAGATAGACCGCGAGGACGATGAACAGGATCACGGTGAAGATCAGTTCGGTGTCGTATTCCTGGCGCGCGAGATTGATGAGATAGCCCAGCCCGCTCGACCCGCCGAACAGCTCCGCCGTCAACGCGACCTTCCAGGCGACGCCGAACATGATGCGTAACGTGGCGGTGGCGAACGGCACGAGCGCCGGCAGCACGATCAGCGTGAACAGGCGCCAGCCACCGCGGCCGAAGCTGCGGCTCATTTCGTCGAGTTCGCGATCGAGCGAGACGAGGCCCTCACGCAAGTTGACGATCGCGAAAGGCAGCAGCACCACCGAGATGGAGAAGATCACGGTCGGTGTCGAGACACCGAACCAGATCACGGCGAGCAGCGTCCAGCCGATGCCGGAGAAGGCGTTCAGGAACGGGCTGATGCGCTGATGGACGAGCGGCGATGCAACTGTCGCGTAGTGGGCGAGAAGCGCGAGGATGCTGCCGGCGACGAACGAGATTGCGATCGAGGCCGAAATGTGGGTGAGCGTCGCTGCAAGGTGGGCGAGTTGGCGGGGCGAGGAGAAAAAGCGGACTGCGGCCTCGCCGACCTTCTGGGGCGACGGCAGGATGTAAGGCGGCGCGTGGGCCGAACCGATAACCCACGCCGAGGCGATCACCAGCACGAACGCGGCGGCGACGGTGGCTTTGAGGGTGGTGGATGCTTCGGTCAATTGAGGACGTCTCAGCCACAGGATGTATCAGGGAAGCACCGTCCGCCGTCTCACCACGCACGGCGGATTGAGGCCACATGGCCCCATCCGCTTTACGAGGAATTACCACTCAAGCCTTGAGCGCATGCTCCCAGGTGAGGTTGCCGACGTTGGGGACGTCCTTGATCATGCCGAAGTTCTTCCCGATCTCCCAGCCCGTGGTGACCGCCTTGGCATGAGCGGCGTTGAAGGTGCCGGGGACTTCCGTCGTCTTGTCGAACCACCAGTCGAAGAAGGCGCGGTCGATGTTGGCGGATTTCGCGACATCGGGAAAAACCTCGTCGCGATTGTTCAGCGCGTACTCGACCGACGCTTTCATCATGCGGCCGAATTCCTTGAACTGGTCTGCGCGCGCGGAGAGCCGTTCGGGATAACCGACGTTCACGGCGGAGACCGTGCGGCCGTAGTGCTTGTTCATGATCGCGCCGGATTCGCAGATGTTGACGAAGTCGCCGGAGGCCTTGGCACGGAACGCCTGGCTGTGGATCAGCGCGGCGGCGTCGGCCTGGCCCGTGGCGAGCGCGGCGGGCAAGTTCGGTGCGACGACCTCGACCTGTCTGACGTCGCCGCCTTCGATCGCCATGTTCAGCCCGAACTCCTTGCGCAGTGCTTCGCGGACGTACATGTAGCCGGTCGAGCGCAAGCCATATGAGGCGAGAGACTTGCCCTTGAGGTCCTTGGGGTCTTTAATGGGGGAATCCTTCTTCACCCAGACACCGCCGCCTTCGCCGACCGACGACTGATAGAGCGCTGCCGAGAGAATGCGCAGTTCGAGACCACGGGCGGCAGCGGCGGGCACGCCGATCACTGCGGTCATGACCACGTCGAACTGCTTCGTCGCGGTCGCCTGCAGCAGCGTCGGGATGTTCGCGCCGGTCGCTTCGACGTCGATGAGGTCCGACTTGACTTTGCCCTTGCGCATCGCCCACACGACCGCGTCGTAGACGGGGTCGAGCAGGTAGGCGTAGGTCACCTTCGGCTTGGCTTGCGCGTGCGCCACCCATGGGGCTGCCAGAACGATGGAGCCGGCGGCGGAGGACTGCAGGAAGTGGCGGCGTTTCATCGGGTTGGTCTCCGTGGCGTGTTCAGGTTGTCTCTTCCGGCTCCAGGGTACGGAACAGGGCGTCGAGGCGGTCGCGGTGGCGGGCGAGTTCGGGGTCGGCAAGGTTGCGCGGACGGGCGGCGGATACGGTGATCGTCTCAAGCACGCGCGTGGGCTTATTCGACATGAGCACAATGCGGTCGGCGAGCACCAGCGCTTCCTCGATGTCGTGGGTCACGAATAGGATCGTCTTCTTCGTCTCCTGCCAAATGCGCTCGATCTCGGCGCGCATCCGGCGGCGCGTGTTGGGATCGAGGGCGGAAAACGGCTCGTCCATCAGGATGATCGAGGGATCGACGGCGAGTGCGCGAGCGATCGCGATCCGCTGGCGCTCGCCGCCCGACATCATCAGCGGATACTTCGCGCCGGAGGAGGCGAGACCGACGAGTTTCAACAGGTCCTGAGCCTTTTTTGCGCGACGGCGCGCTTCGGCCTTGCCGAACCGCAGTTCGACACCGAGCAGGACATTGGAAACCGCGCTGCGCCATGGTGCCAGCCGCGGGGACTGGAATACGAACGCGATCTCCTGCCAGCTTTCAGAGGGCTCCTTGCCGTTGACTTCGACGCGGCCGGCAGCCGGCGCCAGCAGATCGCCTATGATGCGCAGGGACGTGGACTTGCCACAGCCGGAGGGCCCGAGCAGGCAGACGAACTCGCGATCCTCGACATGGAAATCGACGCCAGCATAGATCTGCTCGCCGCCCAACGACAGCTCGACCTTGTCGAAGCGGATGGCGGCGCTTCTTCGGGAAGTGTTGGCAGAATTCATTACGAGCGTTGCCTCGCCATCCCGCTTCCGGCTCCTTCGCCTGTCGTCATTCGATTGCGCCTCTACTGGCGGCCTTCGGGTAACCGCTCCTCGGCCTGTCGTCGGCAGTATAGCGAATCGACGCGTCGCGCCTATCGGGCGTTGGCCATATACATGTCCGTCTCCGCGCGTGCCGCGCGATCGAGGCTTCCTCGAACTCCCTCTCTTTTTATCTCATCGGGGATCCCGCATTGCACCGCGCACCGGCACTAGGATAACTTGCCGACACTTGGACTCAACAATCCTCGGAGCCTGTCATGACCGACGCCGCCGGCCAGCCGTTCGCCGCGATCGCCGCCGCCCTGCAGGAATACTTCGATGGGCTCTACCACAGCGACAGTCAGCAACTCCGCCGCGTGTTTCATCCCCAGTGCACCTACACGTGCGCGACGGAAAAGCCGCTCCTGCACATGAACATGCCGGAGTACTTCGCCCTGGTGGACAAGCGGCCATCCCCGGCAAGCCGCAACGAGGCGCGGCGCGACCGTATCCTGTCGATCGAGTTCGCGGGGCCGGATGCGGCGTTCACGCGGGTCGAATGCGCAATCGGGCAGCGGTTCTGCACGGACCTGCTGACCTTCGTGCGCGTGGACGGTCGCTGGCTGATCATGGCCAAGGTCTTCCACTACGATCTGACGAGCTGACTTGCTTGCGCCAAGATAACCATCATTCGCAGGATGCTTCGATGTACAAGATCTTCTATTCACCCGGCGCTTGCTCGCTCGCTTCGCACATCGCTCTGGCCGAGACCGGCGCGCCCTACGAGGCCGTGCGGGTGAATTTCGCAGCCGGCGAACAGCGCTCGCCGCAGTATCTCGCGGTCAATCCGAAGGGCCGGGTTCCCGCGCTGGTGACGCCGAAAGGCATACTGACGGAGACGCCGGCGATCCTCGTCTATCTCGCGCAGACATTCCCCGCAGCGAGGCTCGCGAACCTCGACGATCCCTGGGCGTTCGCGCAGGCGCAATCGTTCAACTGCTACCTTTGCTCGACGGTGCACGTGCATCACGCCCATCGCACGCGCGGCACCCGCTGGGCCGACGAAGAGGCCGCAATCGAAGGGATGAAGAAGAAGGTCGCTCAGAACATGTCCGACGCGTTCCTGCTGATCGAGCGAGAAATGCTGAAGGGGCCCTGGGTGACCGGCGCGGACTACTCCATGTGCGATCCGTATCTCTTTACGCTGGCGAGCTGGCTCGAAAGTGACGGCGTCGACATCGCGACGTTCCCCAAGGTGAACGAGCACTACAAGCGCATGCTGCAGCGGCCGGCTACGCAGAAGGCGGCGAAGGAGCAGGGGCTCAATTTGTAGAACACGGGGCGCGTGGAAAAGGGTTCGCGGCGAGGCCGCGACGGGGACCTGTCCCCGACCCTGCCGGGGAAAGTATTCCCCGGACCCCATCTATTTTTGTTTCCACCTGCCTCGATGCTCCTGCGATGTCGGCCGAGGCGCGTTCTGGACATAGGAAACTTCAAAGATGTCGAAACCAGTCGTAGCGGTGATTGCGCAAGGGACGATGGGGGCGGGGGTCGGTTGGCGGCTCGCGCAGAACGGCGTCGATGTCGTCACGTCGCTCACCGGGCGGAGTAAGGCCAGCGGTGAGCGTGCGACCAAGGCCGGGATGCGCAGCGTTTCGGAGGCCGAGATAGCGGCGGCCGATATCATACTGTCGATCGTTCCGCCGTCCGACGCGATGGCGCTGGCGGAACGGCTCGGGCCGCATCTGGCCGCCGCGGCCGGCAAACCGCTTTACATCGACTGCAATGCCGTCAGCGCCGAAATGGCGATCCGGATCGGCAAGCTCGTGACGTCGACCGGCACGCCGTTCGCGGATGGCGGCATCATCGGCGGACCGCCGCGCCCGGGCTACGATAGCCCCAGCGTGTATGTGGCCGCAGCGCCCGCCGGTGCGCTCGAAACGCTGGCGCGTGGCGGGTTGCTGGTGAAGCCGCTCGATGGTCCCATCGGTTCGGCATCGGCGCTGAAGATGTCCTATGCCGCGATCACCAAAGGACTGACCGCGATCGCGTCGGCGTCGATCCTGGCGGCGGCCAAATTCGGTGCTTCCGACGCGCTCTACGCGGAGTTGTCCGGAAGCCAGAAGAACGTGCTGCCGGCCATTGCCCGCTCCGTGCCCGACATGTTCGCCAAGGCCTATAGGTTCGTCGGCGAGATGGACGAAATCGCGGACCACTTCGGCCGCGCCTCGTCCGCCGAGATCTACACCGGCATGGCCAAGCTCTACCAGGAGATCGCCGACGACCAGGCGACCGGCGGCAAAGGCGACGTGGCCGCGCTGGCAGCGTTCTTCAGAAAGCGGGATTAAGCCCCGTCCGGTCCGATGATGCTCTACGCGGGCCACGAAGAGTCGTCGCGCGGAAGCCTCTTGCTGGGGTCGATGACCAGCACTTGGTATGGAAGCTTCGCACTCCACTTCCAAAGCACCAAGTTCCTTGCGTCCGCAGCCGCGCCTGGGCTGAAGCTCGGAACGATCACACCCGAGGCGCCCTTAGATCGGAGCCTTTCGACCAACAGCCAGCTCGGCACCGACTTTCCGCTCTCGCACAGGAGCTTCCAGGCGCAATCGAGATCGCTGGCCGTGGCGCCCAGGCCCTGCAGAACCGCCGTGTCCGTCAGATCTGTCAGGTCGTCGCAGTCGACAGCGTATGAAACAAGGGTGATGGGGGCCATCAATCG
>LNFM01006554.1_pt1 | contig 19063 bp, 17 predicted proteins | sample 596031 | NCBI WGS metagenome assembly LNFM01 (sample SAMN04254537, study PRJNA301005) | activated carbon metagenome | isolation source: dual media filters at the Ann Arbor, Michigan drinking water treatment plant | place: USA: Ann Arbor | reverse complement strand
ACCTGGGCACCGCGCTGCGCCAGACCAGCAGCGGCTTCCTGCTCGGCTGGGTGTTCTACCTGCCGATGGCGGTGCTGGGCGTGCCGCCGCTGGTGTTCGGCGTGGTGGCGCTCATCGACCTGCTCTACCAGTTCTGGGTGCACACCCAGCAGGTGGGCAGGCTGGGCTGGTTCGACCGCTGGTTCTGCAGCCCCAGCAACCACCGTGTGCACCATGCGGTGAACGACGCCTATCTGGACAAGAACTACGGCGGCATCCTGATCGTCTGGGACCGGCTGTTCGGCAGCTTCACGGAAGAAGACGAAGCCCAGCCCTGCGTCTACGGCACACGCTCGCCGCTGCGCAGCTGGAACCCGCTGTGGGCCAACCTGCAGGTCTACCAGGAACTCGCGCTCGACAGCTGGCGCGCACGGCGCTGGAGCGACAAGCTGCGTGTCTGGCTCAAGGCGCCGGGTTGGCGCCCGGCTGACGTGAGCGAGCGCTGGCCCCGGCCCGCTTTCGAACTCGCCGCCGTGCAGCGCTTTGACCCACCGCTGCGCGGCGCGGCCGCCTGGGCCGCCACGCTGCTGTTCCTGGCCGTTCTGGGCGCCACCAGCGCATTCCTGTGGACAGCCCACACCCTGCCGCTGCCCGCCCAGGCTGCGGGTGTGGCCGGCATCCTGGCGCTGCTGTGGCTGGTGGGCGTGCTGACACAGCCGCGCGCAGCGGCAGGCCTTGCGCCTGCGGGCCTGCCGGGCCGGCATCAGAATCAGGCCTGACTCTCTTGAGCGCCTTCGCGGCGCTGGAAACGATGGCCAAGAACTTCAGTGAGATGGAGGACAGCAACCGCTCCTCCAACCCGAGCATTCACGACCTGTCCGACCCCGAGCGCCGGCTGTGGCTGCGCGGCGGCCTGGGGCTGTCGCTGGGCGGCATGCTGGCGTCGGCCGGTGCGCTGGGCGGCTGCGCGAACGGGCCTGAAGGCGCAGGCCGCGGCCCGGGCCCGGTGCTGGGCTTTGCACCGGTGCGTGCATCGGTGGGCGATCGCGTCGTGGTGCCCGAGGGCTACACCGTGCGTGTGCTGGCACCGTGGGGCGAGCCCGTGGGCATCGCCGGCCAGATGCCGGCGTTCAAGTTCGACGCCAGCAACAGCGCCGAAGAACAGGCCGTGCAGATGGGCATGCACCACGACGGCATCCACTACTACGCGCTGGAAGGCTCGCAGCGCGGCCTGCTGTGCCTGAACCAGGAGTACACCGACGACGCCCTGCTGCACACGGACGGCCAGGCCACCTGGACGCTGGACAAGGTGAAAAAGGCGCAGGCCGCGCACGGCATCACCGTCATCGAGATCGAACAGCGCCCCGATGGCTGGCAGATGGTGCGGCCCTCGCGCTACGCGCGCCGCATCACCGCCACCACGCCCTGCAGCATCGGCGGCCCGGCCGCGGGCCACGTGCTGATGCGCACCAACGCCGACCCCGCGGGCGAAACCGTGCTGGGCACCATCGCCAACTGCGCCAGCGGCAAGACGCCCTGGGGCACCTACCTCTCGGGCGAGGAGAACTGGGCCAACTATTTCACCGCCGCCGACGTGCCCACGGCGCACGAGCGGCGCTGGGGCATCAACAAGGCCACCTGGTACCGCTGGCCCGAGTTCGACCCGCGCTTCGACACCGTGCGCAACCCCAACGAACCCAACCGCTTCGGCTGGGTGGTGGAGGTCGACCCGATGGACCCGAACAGCACGCCGGTGAAGCGCACGGCGCTGGGCCGCGCCGCGCACGAAGGCGCCTGGGTGGCAGTGACCCAGGACAAGCGCGCCGTGGTCTATTCGGGCGAAGACGCGGTGTTCGAATACATCTACAAGTTCGTCAGCCGCGACGCGATCCAGCCCGCCGGCAAGGGCAAGACGGCGGCTCAGGCCAATGCCACGCTGCTGGACCACGGCACGCTGTACGTGGCGCAGTTCGATGCCCAGGGCAGCGGGCGCTGGTTGCCGCTGGTGCACGGGACGGGCCCGCTGACGCCGGCCAACGGCTTCACCGACCAGGGCGAAGTGCTCATCAAGGCCCGCCAGGCTGCCGACCTGCTGGGCGCGACCAAGATGGACCGCCCCGAGTGGCTGGCCATCGACCCCCAAAGCGGCTGGGTCTACTGCACGCTGACCAACAACAGCCAGCGCGGCACGCCAGGCAAGCCGGGCGTGGACGCGGCCAACCCGCGCGTGCAGAACACCATGGGCCAGATCATCCGCTGGAAGGAAACCGGTGACTTTTCCGGTCTGACCTTCCAGTGGAACCACCTGCTGCTGGCCGGCGACCCTGCGAACGAACGCGCCGAGGCCAAGGGCAACATCAAGGGCGACAGCTTCGCCGGGCCCGACACCATCGCCTTCGACGGGCGCGGCGTGCTGTGGATAGGCACCGACCACAGCGCGAACTCACAAGGCGAGTTCGCGCGCCTGGGCCACAACCAGTTGCTGGCCTGCAACCCGGTCAGCGGCGAGGTCAGGCGCTTCCTCGTCGGCCCGGCCAAGGCCGAGATCACCGGCGCCACCTGGACCCCCGATGGCCGCACGATGTTCATCAACATCCAGCATCCGGGCTCGGGCTCGCCGCGCAACGGCAGCAACCCGCGACAGTTCTCGAACTGGCCCGACTTCCACCCCACAGGGCGGCCGCGTTCGTCGACGGTGGTGATACGCCGCAACGACGGTGGCGTGATCGGAACGTGAACGGCTTCACGTTCGAATTTCTTGACACTTTTTGGCGCGGCTGCGGCAGCTCGCACGCAAGCCCTTGATTCAAAAGCGTGGCCCGGAATCTGCTTGACCGTTTCACGGTGTTGCACATACCCGTGCGACCAGGAGACCGAAATGCAGAAGACGCATTGGATGTTGAGCGGCCTTGCCGCAGCGGTGTGCAGCCTGGGCATGGGCGCGGCGTCCGCGGCGACGGTGTCGTGGGCCGACTGGACCTCGATCAGCACCACCACCGCGACCGGCACCATGGGCGGCGTGGGCGTCACGGTCACCGGCGGCCTGGCGCTGGGCGGTCGCTCGCAGACGGGCTGCGGCACGAACTACTGGACACAGCCCAACGCCGGCAATGCCGCCTACACCGATGGCATCGTCAGCAATGGCCCGACCGCCTGTGAGCAGGTGGGTCTGATCGGCCCGACCACCGTCACCGTGACCTTCGCCTCGGCCATCAACGACCTCGTGATGGCCATCGTGAGCGTCGGGCGGGTGGACTCGCCTGTGACCTACACCTTTGACCAGGCCTTCACGCTGGACAGCGAAGGCGTGGGCTATTGGGGCGGCGGCCAGGCGGGCGCCTACGTGGCCAACAGCAGCACCTCCTTCACAGGGCGCGAGTTCCACGGCGTGCTGCGCTTCAGCAGCCCCGTCACCAGCCTGAGCTTCGTGGTCAACCCTGGCGAAGACTGGCATGCCTTCACCTTCGGCAGCGTGCCCGAACCCGGCAGCATCGCCCTGGTGCTCACGGCGCTGCTGACCGCTGGCGGCCTGACGCGTCGCCGTCACAGCGCCTGAACGACACGCCGGCCTCCTCGTCAGGCTGACGGGGAAAGCTGCACGCGGTTGCGGCCTTCGCCCTTGGCGCGGTAGAGCGCCGCATCTGCGCGCAGCAGCAGCGTTTCCAGCTGGTAGGGCGGCGCCACGTTGAGGCCGATGCTGGCCGTGATGGACACGGAGGCGCCGCACGTCGCCTGCCAGGGGTAGGCGGCCAGGCATGCGCGCAGGCGTTCACACACTTCCGCGGCGGCCTCCAGCGTCAGGCCGGGCAGCACGACGACGAACTCTTCGCCGCCGTGGCGCACCAGCACATCGGCCGTGCGCATGTTCTCGCGCAGCAGCTGTGCCACGACCACCAGCACCTTGTCACCAACCGCATGGCCGTGACGGTCGTTGACGGCCTTGAAGTGGTCCAGGTCCAGCTGCGCCAGCGCCAGGGGCTGGCCCAGCCGCTCGGCCGTGGGCATCAGTTCCGCGCAACGGGCCTGCAGGTGGCGGCGGTTGCCCAGGCCGGTGAGCGGGTCGAGCTCGGCGTGGGCGGCCGCTGCCTGTGCACGTTCTCGTTGCTGCTGCGCTTCACGGCGGGCCTGTTCGGCCTGCCACTGCGCTTGTTGGGCTTCGCTGCGCGTGACAAACAACTGCGACTGTGCGCGCAGCTGCGACATCGTGCGGCGGCGCTCGATGCGCTCGGCGACCTCGAAGTGCTGCAGCGCCTCTTGATGGCGGCCCAGCGCGCGGCAGGCGCGGTAGGCCACATGATGGGTGCGCACCAGCGTCTGTGGCGGCCCCTGGGTGCCCATCTCCTGCAGCAGGGCGCTCATGGCCGCCATGGCGCCCTCGGCGTCGTCGCGCGCCAGCATCCAGGCGCCCAGCGAGGCCTGCACACGCCAGCCATGAGCGCGCAGGCCCAGCGCCAGCGCGTGCGCATGGCTGCCACGCAACAGCGGCTCGGATGCCACCACATCGCCCTGGTAGAGCAGCGTCTCGCCCAGATTGCCCATGATGGCGACACGGTAGGTCGGGTCGGGACAACGCTGCAGCACGGCCTGCGCCTGTTCGCCGGCGCGCCGCGCGCGCTGCAGCACTTCCTGCAGTTCGTCGGGGGCGTCGAGGTCCAGCAGCCGGTGGGCAATGCCCAGGGCGATGGCGCAGACGCCGTTGCATGTCATCAGCAAGGGCAGCCCGAGCTCAGGGCTGACGATCTCGCCGTCGGCGGGGCCATGGTCACGCAATGCACTTTCCATGATGCGCAAGGCCTGCCACGAGTCGCCCATGCGCTCGAAACACACGCTCAAGGTCAAGGCAGCCAACAGGGCCGGGCCAGCGCCCAGGTCCCCGGCACTGCTGCGCACCAGCTCGTGTGCTGCACCCAGGGCGATTTCGAACTCGCCGTTTTCGCTGGCGGCCATGGCCGTGCTGCGCAGCAGCTCACGGCGTTCGGCCTGCAGCGCCGGGGCGTCCAGCAGGGGCAGGGCCAGCGAGCTGGCCTGCAGCAGTTCTTCGTGGTGCCCCAGGCGCAGCAGGTGCACGCAGCGCCAGGCGGCTGCGCGGCCGTGCTCCAGCGCCAGGCCCAGCTGCTCGGCGAGTTGCGCCGCTCGCCGCGCGGCGGCCTCGGCGGCGGCCGCGTGCGTGCCCGCCCCGGGCTCAGCGACGTCCAGGCATGCGCGCAGCTCGGCGACGGGCTCGGGGGGTTCGGTGGGTTCGGTGGGGATGGTGATGGCGGTGCACCGCATGGTCGGTTTTCGGCAATCGCGAGATGTCTGCGCAGCCCACGGTGCAGCCGCTGCCGTGACTTCAGGCCGGCGGCGCGGTAAAGCGCAGCGGCGCCTGCGCCGCCAGCCAGGCCGTGACCGCCCAGCAGGCGACGTTCTGCGCCATCTCGGCCGGCACGATGCGTTCCAGCGTGTCATGCACGGTGTGGTGCACGTCGAAGTAGTTCGTGCCGTCCTGCGACAACTGCACCGCAGGCCAGCGGTGGCGGCGCATCAGCATCGCGGCATCCGGCCCCGGGCTGCCTTCGTTGCGGCCGGCTTCGGGCCAGGCCACGCCCAGCGGCGCCAGCAGCTGGGCCATCGCGCCGAAGAGCGGCAGCGCCTCGGGCTGCACACGGCTGCGCAGCTGCCACACCTTGCCCGCGCCAAAGTCGCTTTCACTCACCAGCTGGTGCGGCTGCTGCTGGTAGCGCCTGCTGTAGTCCAGCGCGCCGTCGAAGCCGTTTTCCTCGTTGGCGAACAGCACCACGCGCACGGTACGGCGCGGGCGCCGGCCCGTCTGCTCGGCCAGGCGCTGCATCACACCGGCTGCCGCGCTGACGATGGCCACGCCAGCGCCGTCATCCAACGCCCCGACACCCAGGTCCCAGCTGTCGAGATGGGCCCCCAGCAGCACGATCTCATCCGCGAGGTCGGTGCCCGGCAACTCGCCGATGACGTTGTGCGTGACCACCTCCACCCCGCTGCGCGCGGCCAGCGTGAAGTGCAGGCGCAGCGTGGCGCCGCCCGCGTGCAAGGCAGCGATGCGCTGGGCGTCAGGCGCCGACACGGCAAAGGCCGGGATCTGCGGCTGGCCCAGTTCGTAGCGCATGGCGCCGGTGTGGGCCACACGCTCGCTGCCGGTGTCGAGACTGGTGCCGATGCTGCGTATGGCCAGCGCGAGCGCGCCACGCTTGGCGGCCTCCACGGCACCCTGGCTGCGCGCGGGCACGGCAGCGCCGTAGCCGCGGCCGTCGCGCGAGCGCTCGGTCTTCTGGTCGATGAAGACGATGCGGCCGCGGGCCTTGTCGTTGGTGTCGGCCTTGAGTGCGGCGAAGTCGGGGTAGACAGCCACTTCGGCCTCGATGCCACCCTCCGGCGCGGCCACGCTGTTGCCCAGGGCCGTCATCACCAGCGGTTCGGCCACGGGCGCCACCAGCCGGGCACTGGCCGGACCGCGCTGCCACACGCGCAACGGCACGGGGTCGGCGCGCACCTGCTGCAGCTTCAAGACGCGCAGGGCCTGCTGCGCCCACGCCACCGCCTTGGCATCGCCGGCCGAGCCCGCCGGCCGCGCGCCGACTTCGTTGCACAACTGCTGAACCAGGCGCCAGGCCACACCGTCGGCCAGACCGGCGTCGCGCAGACGCTCGGCGTGCTGCAGGTCTTCGGCGCGGAACATCGGCGGCGTCTCGGTCTGGGCGCGGGCCCACGGCAGGGCGGCAGACAACAATCCAGCGGCCAGCAGAGGGCGACGTTTCATGGCGGTGTGCGGAAGAGCCGAAGACAGCCGAACAGTCTAACCAGCGGGCCGGCCGCGGGAAAAACGGCCGTCTGCGATGCGGGCGGACACAAGGTCTCCCAGAACTTGCGCAGCGAGCGGGCAAAAAAGAACCCGCTGCTTGCGCAGCGGGCGGGCAAAAAAGAACCCGCTGCTTGCGCAGCGGGTTGTTGCAAGTCCTCCGAAGAGGACGTCGTTGGGACCGGTGACCGCTTCGGTGCGGGACAATTGCCCGCTGCCGCAGCGCGTCTCCGGCCGTAATTTAGCCGCCGACCAATTGGCGCCCCATCCCTAAGCGAAGGGAAATGTCTTGACCCCCCCTAATTCGAAGCCGCTCACAGACGCCGATATCGAGCGGCTGGAAGCCTTGCTCGACGCCTTGCCCGAGCCGCTTCAGCCGCTGGACGTGAGCGCGCTCGATGGCTACCTCTGCGGTGTGCTGCTGCAGCCGCGCCGCCTGCTGGCCGAGCAATGGCTGCGTTTCGTTGCCGATGTCGACGGCCGCCCGGCACCGGCCGGCCCTGCGCTGGACGAGTTGCACGCGCTGGCGCTGCGCCGCCATGCCGAGATCAACACGGCCATCGCCTACCGCAACTGGTTTGACCCGTGGATCTACCAGCTGGACGACGCCGACGGCACCAGCGAGAGCATGTTGCCGTGGGTGGCGGGCTTTGCGGCCGCGATGGACCACTTTCCGGCGCTGATGGACATGGACGCGCCTGACCTGGTGGAGCCGCTGGCCCTCGTCTACATGCACTTCGACCCCGAAGACCTGGAAGACGCCGACACGCTGCTGGAAGTGATAGAGACCCTGGAGCCGCCCGGCGACCTCGGCGAGGCCGTGCAAGACCTGGTGCGTGCGCTGATGCTGATGGCCGATGTCACGCGCCCACGCACGCCGCCGCCGCGGGCGGGCCAGCGGCCCGGTCTGGCACGGCGCCCCGGTGGCCCGGGGTCAGGCCGGCCGCGCTCGGGCAGCGGGCGCCAGCCGCGCTGACCCCTGCGCAGCGGCGTGCGCGCGGACGGCCCTTCAGCTACGCTGCCGGCCCGTCATCGGAGACTCCCATGCGCCCGTCCGTGTTTTCGAATTCCCGCGTTCTGTTCTGCAGCTTCTGGCTGGGCTTGGCTGCAGCCAGCCTGGGCGTCGGCGTGCAGGCCGCTGACACGCCGGACCCCGCGCCGGCGCCGCGCTCGGCCGCCGACCCGATGGCGTCAGCACGTGCTTACCTCGCTGAAAAGCGCTGGCAGCCGGCCATTGCCGAGTTGAAGAAAGTCAATGCCACCGCTGACGCCGACTGGAACAACCTGATGGGCTACGCGCTGCGCAAGCAGGCCAAGCCCGACCTGGACGGCGCGCAGCGTCACTACGACGCCGCGTTGCGCATCAACCCCGCGCACCAGGGTGCGTTGGAGTACTCCGGCGAGCTGGCGCTGATGAAGGGCGACCTGGCCACCGCCGAAGCCCGCCTGGCGGCGCTGGGCAAGCTGTGCAGCAGCCCTTGCGAGCCGCTGGACGACCTGAAACAGGCCATTGGCCGCTACAGGGCCACCGGCAAGCCCTGAGACCGCAGGCTGCGGTGGCGTTTCAGCCGCCGAACACCGCGCGGGCGTGCAGGCCCAGGCCCTGCGCGACGCTGGCAAAACGGTCACCTCGCACACGCGCTGCGGCCGGAAAACCTGCCGCGATGCGGTCCACCAAGGGGCGCAGGCCCGTGCTGCCGCCGGTGAAATAAACCACGTCCACAGCCTCGGGCGCCACGCCGGCCTGGCGCGCGGTTTCCGCGGCGGCCTGCACGATGCGCCCCAGGTCGGCTTCGATGGCTTCGGCGGCGCGGTCTTCTTGCAAGGCCGTCGCCAGGCCGTTCTCCAGCGTCGCCAGGTCGATCTGCGCCGTGCCGTGCGTCGCCACGTCGATCTTGGCCTGCTCGGCCGCGGCCGCCAGTGCGTGGCCCAGGCGTTCGGTGACGGCGTTCATCAGCCGCGCATGGTGACGCGGCTCGGCATACCAGCTCTTCATGCCGCGCAGTTCGGCCACACGCGCCGGGGCGTAGACGGTGTTGATGAGGTGCCAGGTGGCGAGGTCGAAATAGACGCTGCTGGGCACCTCGCGCGGGGGCTCGCCGGGACGGGCCGGGCGCTGGGCGCGGTAGCCCAGCAGCGGCAGGATGGCGGCCAGCTCGACATGACGGTCGAAATCGGTGCCGGCCAGGTGCACGCCGTGGTTGGCCAGGATGTCGTCGCGGCGCTGGGCCCGGCCGCGGCCGCGCTTGGCGCGCTCGGGCCCCACGCGCACGAGCGAGAAGTCGGAGGTGCCGCCGCCGATGTCGGCCACCAGAACGAGCTGCTCGCAGTCGATGTGGCTTTCATGGTCCAGCGCCGCGGCGATAGGCTCGAACTGGAACTGCACCTCGGTGAAGCCGACTTCGCGCGCCGCGGCCTCCAAGGCTGCCGCGGCCTGCGCGTCGCGCGCGGGGTCGTCATCGACAAAAAAGACCGGCCGGCCCAGCACCACGCGCTGCAGGCCGTGGCCGGCCTCGGCCTCGGCCATGTGTTTCAGGCGACGCAGGTAACCGGTGACGACATCGCGGTAGCGCACATGGCGGCCGCCGCCGATGTCGGTGCTTTGGTCCAGCAGCGAAGAACCCAGGATGCTCTTCATCGACCGCATCAGCCGCCCGTCAACACCCTCGACATAGGCAGCCACCGCGGCGCGGCCGTAAAGGCGCTCGGCCTCCAGCTGCTGCGGCGGCGTGTCGGCGCGATAGAACACCGCCGTCGGCATGGTGGGCTGGCCGGGTTCCAGCTCAACCAGCCGCACCCCTTGCGGCCCTGAGGGCAAGGCCACGGCCGAATTGGAGGTGCCGAAGTCGATGGCGACAAAACCCGGCGCGGCGTTGATGGAAGTTGTCGGCATGCACGGGCCTTGAGGCGTGGGTCGGGGTCTGGAAAGGGGCGCGATTCTATCGGCGGTGCCGCATGCGCCCGAATGCACCGGGGCACCCCGTGAATTGACACACGCTCACCCCGCTGTTCCGTGTGCACGAGCTGCGGTCCGCCGTGACACTGCTTACCAGACCTCACAGACACCGCGCCACCGGGGACCACCATGCCGAGCAACGCCGCCAAGCCAGAACGTTGGTTCCACAGCTGGCGCTCGAAGCCGCGTCCGGCCCCCGACACCGACCCGGCCGACCTCGGCACCGCCTTCGGTCTGGACCTCAGCCTCAGCGAAGCCGCCGCCTTGCCGGTGACCAGCAGCGAAGGGCGCCCGGGCTGGATGCAGCGCCTGTCTGAACGTCGCCGCAGCGCCAGCTGACACAGCCTGGCCGCGCGTGACGGCGCGACCAGGGAAAAACCGCACTGTCGGCCGAAGAACGCTGCGGTTCACTGAACGACGGCAATGGCTAAAATAGCGCGATGGCCCGTTTGTCATTTCGCGAACAAGTTCTGCGCGTCCGCGAAGACGCGATCGTCACCTCCGTCAACCGGCTGCTGGCCGACAAGGGTTTCGACCTGATGACGGTGGACGAGGTGGCCGCCGATGTCGGCATCGCCAAAGCCAGCCTCTACAAGCACTTCGCCTCGAAAGAGGCCCTGGCCGCCGCGGCGATGGTCAGGCTGCTCGAACGCACGCTCGCCTTCCTGGACCAGCAGGTCGCGCGCACCGACGCCAGCGCCTTCGAGCGCCTGAGCGCGATGATCCGCTGGGCGCTGGAACTGCAGCTGGCGGGCGAGATGCCCACCGTGCCGTCGCAAAACTCATCGCTGCGCGCCGAACTGCTGGCCAACAAGACCTATCTCGAGCTGCTGATGCAGGTGACCGAGCGGCTAGGCAGCTGGATACAGCAAGCCCAGGCCGATGGCCACATCGACCCGGCCCTGCCGCCGGAGGTGGTGCTGCTGACCATCTTCGCGCGCGGTTGCGACCCGGTGCCGGCCTTCCTGAAAAGCGGCGGCAACTTCAGCGACGAGCAGATCGTTCGCTGGGTGATGACGATCTGCCTGCGCGGACTGCGGCCCGGCACCTGAGGGCCAGGCGCCGGCGCCGCCAGCCCGGCCTCAGCGGATCAGCAGCGCCGGGGTGGTGCAGTTGGCCAGCACCTTGGTGGCCACCGACCCCATCACCAGGTTGGTCAGCGTGCCGTGCCCGTGCGAGCCCAGCACGATGAGGTCGTAGCCCCCTTTCTTGGCGGTTTCCGCAATCGCTTCAGCGGCCGGGCCGATCTTGGTGACGAAGGTGGACTTCAAGCCCTGCTTGCTGGTGAAGGTGCGCAGCGGCTTGAACACCTTCTCGGCGCTGTCTTCGTAGTAGGACTTCAGCGTCGCCTTGTCCAGCACCGCGGCCGCGCGCGGTGGCACGGCCGGAACCACCGTGAGCATGGTGTATTCATGGTGCGAGCCCAGCCATTCATCGTGGGCGGCCAGGTAGGCCAGCATGCGGCGGGTGAACGGGCTGCCATCGACGGCGGCAAGGATCTTCATCAGGTGTCTCCTGGGTTCATCAACAACAGGGTCCAGTGTGGCACCGGTTGAGGCCCCGCCGCCTTGATGCAGCTCACAGGTCCACCACGAGCAAGGGCTCGTGGCCCTCGTTCTCGGCCTTGTCGGCGAGGCCCCGCGGGTTGCACAGCACGCGTGCGGGCCGCTGGCCGGGGCGGTTGACGAGGTAGTCGTGGCGGCAATGCAGGTGCCCGTGCAGCCACAGGTCGGCGCGCGGGATGAGGGCGTCGTCGTCGTTGCAGAAACTGGCGGTGCCGGGCTGCTTGCCGTAGCGCGGGTCGGCGCTGCGCAGGCTGGGGCCGAAGTGCGTGACCACCAGCGTGCGGTCCCAGCGGCCGCGTGCCGGCACGGCCAGCGCGCCCTCCAGCCAGGCGCGGCTGGCCAGGGCTTCTTCGCGCACCGCGGCCGCGTCGAAGGGCCGGCTGCCGCGCGTGCTGCCCATCAGGCGCAGGAAGTACCCGGCCGCACGCTCGGCGCGGGCGCGCTGCTGCGGCCCGAAAAGGTCAAAGTCGCTCCAGCGGGTGCAGCCCAGCACGCGCACCCGCAGGCCGTCATGCGCGGTGAACAGCTGTTCCTCGCGCTCGAGGAAGCGCAAACCCAGGCGTCGGCACAGCGCACGCAGGCCGGCCTGGGCTGCATCGACGTCACGCCCGTCGAACTCATGGTTGCCGGCCACCACCAGCACCGGCACCGGCCAGTTCGCGAACAGTTCGTAGCCGGCCCAGGTGCTGTCGATGTCGCCGGCCAGCACCAGCAGCTCGGCGCCCGGCGCCGGCTGCGGGCTGAAGCTCTCGGTTTCCAGGTGCAGGTCGGACAGCAGTTGCAGCTTCATGTGGCGCCATGATGGCCCAGAGGTGACAAGGCCCCCGGAGCCTGCGGGCTGCGGGGGCCTTGGTACTTGCCGGGCCTCGCGGCCCCAGGTCAGCGCTCGGATGCGCCGGGCTTCAGGCGCCCAGACGGGCTTCGATCTTGGCCTTCGTGGCCGGCAGTTCCGCGGGCAGGTGGTGTTCCAGCTGCTGGAAGAGCTCGGTGTGCAGCTTCAGTTCTTGCTGCCAGGCGGCCTTGTCGATGCCGATGACGCTGTTGAACTGCTCGGCCGTGAAGGCCAGGCCGTCCCAGCGCAGGTCTTCATAGCGCGGGCTGGTGCCGAAGACGTTGTCGGCGCCGGCCGCATTGCCCTCTAGGCGGCCCAGCATCCACTCCAGCACGCGCATGTTTTCGCCGTAGCCCGGCCAGACGAACTTGCCGTCGGCGCCCTTGCGGAACCAGTTCACGCAATAGATGCGCGGCAGGCGCGCGCCGGACTTCTGCGCATCGGCGGCCAGGCGTTCGCCCAGGTTCAGCCAGTGCTGGAAGTAGTCGCTCATGTTGTAGCCCATGAAGGGCAGCATGGCGAAGGGGTCGCGGCGGACCACGCCCTGCTGGCCGGCGGCGGCGGCGGTGGTCTCGCTGCCCATGGTGGCGGCCATGTACACACCTTCGGCCCAGGTGCGCGCCTCGGTGACCAGCGGCACCGTGGTGCTGCGGCGGCCGCCGAAGATGAAGGCGTCGATGGCCACGCCGGCGGGGTTGTCCCACTCGGGGTCGAGCACCGGGTTGTTGGTGGCGGCCACCGTGAAGCGGGCGTTCGGGTGTGCGGCCTTGGCGCCGGTGTCCTTGGCGATGGCCGGCGTCCAGTCGCGGCCCTGCCAGTCGACCAGGTGCGCGGGCGGCGTGGCGGTCAGGCCTTCCCACCACACGTCGCCGTCGTCGGTGAGCGCCACGTTGGTGAAGATGGCGTCGCGCTTGAGCGAATCCAGGCAGTTCGGGTTGGTCAGCTCGTTGGTGCCGGGGGCGACACCGAAGTAGCCCGCCTCGGGGTTGATGGCGTAGAGGCGGCCGTCGGCGCCGGGCTTGATCCAGGCGATGTCGTCACCGATGGTCGTGACCTTCCAGCCCTGGTAGCCCGCGGGCGGCACCAGCATGCTGAAGTTGGTCTTGCCGCAGGCGCTGGGGAAGGCGGCGGCGACGTGGTACTTCTTGCCCTGCGGGTTGGTGACGCCCAGGATCAGCATGTGCTCGGCCAGCCAGCCCTGGTCGCGGCCCATGGTGCTGGCGATGCGCAGCGCAAAACACTTCTTGCCCAGCAGCGCATTGCCGCCGTAGCCCGAGCCGTAGCTCCAGATCTCGCGCGTCTCGGGGTAGTGCACGATGTACTTGGTGGGGTTGCACGGCCAGGGCACGTCTTTCTGGCCGGCGGCGAGCGGCGCGCCCACGGTGTGCACGCAGGGCACGAAGTCGCCGTCCGCGCCGAGCACGTCCAGCGCGCCCTGGCCCATGCGCGTCATCGTGCGCATGCTCACGGCGACGTAGGGGCTGTCGCTGAGCTCGACGCCGATGTGCGAGATGTGGCTGCCCAGCGGGCCCATGCTGAAGGGAACGACGTACATCGTGCGGCCCTTCATCGCGCCCTTGAAAAGGGCCGGGGTTCCATCAGGACGGCCCGTCTGCAGCAGCGCGCGCATCTCGGCCGGGGCCATCCAGTTGTTGGTGGGGCCGGCGTCCTCCTTCTTGGCGCTGCAGATGAAGGTGCGGTCTTCGACCCGCGCGACATCCGAAGCGTCGCTGCGCGCCAGGAAGCTGTTGGGGCGCAGCTCGGGGTTCAGCTTCATCAGCGTGCCGGCGTCCACCAGCTGCTGGCACAGGCGCTGGTACTCGGCTTCGCTGCCGTCGCACCAGTGGACGTCGGCGGCTTCGGTGAGCGCCGCAATCTGCGCCACCCATTCCACCAGGCGCGCATGTTTCACATGGGCGGGCACGTTGAGGCGCAGGCCTTCCATCGCGGGACGGTTCACAGGTTCTCCAATCATGGCAATGTAAAAACGGATTTGGGCGAGTGCCGACCGGACAACGGGTCGGTACGGCGCTCGCCAAAAGCCGCTGTTTGCAAGCCAGTCCTGCCGCTGCGCTGCGAACCGTTCGCAGCACCGACCGAACGCGCGGGGCGCTGATTGTGGCGCCGATGTAATCAGGCCGTAACCGCCGGGTTTGATGGGGTCATGCACATCCGGCATGACCCAATGCGCCCAGCAGCCGCGGCGGGACGGCAGCTGTCACTCTTGGCGTAAAACCAAATGAAAGCCATACATCTGCCGCCAAAATGCCGTCTTCAGACGAGCAGGAGGCGCCAGCCTCAATTCGGCAGAACTCCACACAGGACGAGAAAACTGTCATGACCCCAGCATACGGAATGGCCCGGGCACCGCAGCCGGCAGGCGCGCGGCGATGAAGGCACGGGTGAGTTACGTGAACCGCGCGCTGGCATCCGGGCTGGATGCCGAGGGCGGCCGCGTGCTGAGCGCCATCCGCAAGAGCTCCGTGCCGGGCCCGGTGGCGGTGCGTCTGATGGGCCTGCAGGGTGACGAGCAGGCCGACCTGTCCGTGCACGGCGGCGTGAGCAAGGCCGTCTACGCCTACCCGCAGGAGCATTACGCCTTCTGGCAGACGGTGCGCGCGCAGGCCGGCGTGGCCGCCTGGGGCGACAGCTTGCCGCCGGGTTCGCTGGGCGAGAACCTCACGCTGCAAGGGCTGCAGGAAACCGACCTGTATGTCGGCGACCAGCTGCAGCTGCCGCACTGCCTGCTGGCCGTGAGCGAGCCGCGCTTTCCCTGCTTCAAGCTCAACGCCGCCCTCGGCTTCAAGCATGCGGTGAAGATGATGTCGCAGTCAGGTTACTGCGGCAGCTACCTCGTGGTGCTGGAAGCCGGCACCGTGAGCGCCGGCGACCCGGTGCAGCTGCTGCCCGGGCCGCGCGAGGTGAACATCCGCGAGCTGTTCTTCGCGCGCACCCGTCGCGACTGAGGTGCGCGCGTTCAGCCGGCCTCGGCGCGGGCGGTCAGCTCGTCCAGGCTGGGATAGTCGGTGTAGCCGGCCGCGCCGCCACCGTAGAGCAGCGCGGTGTTCAGCGCATTCATCGCCGCGTCTTCACGCAGGCGGCGGCCCAGGTCGGGGTTGGCGATGAAGGCCTTGCCGAAGGCCACCAGGTCGGCACCGCCATCGGCCACCACGTCCAGCGCCATCTGCCGCGTGTAGCCGTTGTTCACCATCCAGGGCGCGCCGATGGCACGGCGCAGCGCGGCGTAGTCAAAGGGCGCGTTGTCGCGCGGGCCGCCGGTGGCGCCTTCCACCACATGCACGAAGGCCAGCTTCATCGGCGCCAGCTGGCGGCCGACATGTTCGAACAGCGGCTGCACCTGGCTGTCGATGGCGGCGTCGTTGGCCGGCGTCACCGGGCTCAGGCGCAGACCGGTGCGGCCACCGCCGATGGCGCCCGTCACCGCCTGCATCACCTCGACGAGGAAACGCGCCCGGTTCTCGATGCTGCCGCCGTAGGTGTCGCTGCGGTCGTTGATGGTGTCGCGCAGGAACTGCTCGATCAGGTAGCCGTTGGCCCCGTGCACTTCCACGCCGTCGAAGCCGGCCTCGATGGCCAGCTCGGCCGAGACGCGGTACTGGTCGACGATGCCGGCGATCTCTTCGGTGCGCAGCGCGCGCGGCGCCGAGACGTCGGCAAAGCCGCCGGCGATGTAGGTCTTGCCCTTGGCGGGCGTGGCGGTGCTGGAGACCGGAGCCTGGCCGTCCTGCTGCAGCGAGACGTGCGAGATGCGGCCCACATGCCACAGCTGCACCACGATGCGCCCGCCTTGCGCGTGCACGGCGCCGGTGATGCGGCGCCAGCCCGCGACCTGCGCGCTGTTGAACAGGCCCGGGGTGTCGAGGTAACCCTGGCCCTGCTGACTGATCTGCGTGGCCTCGGTGACGATGAGGCCGGCGCCGGTGGCCGGGTTGGCGCGCTGGGCGTAGTACTCGACCATCAGCGCGTTGGGCACCTGGCCAGGGCTGGCGCGGTTGCGCGTCAGCGGGGCCATGACGATGCGGTTGGCGAGCTGGATGTCGCCGATCTGGATGGGGTCGAAAAGTGTGCTCATCCGGCCAGATTACTGCACTGCAGCAATTTCTGCCGGCACGCTGGTCAATGCCCGCGTTGGGCGGCCTCGCGGGCATGGCACCATCCCCCCCATGCTCGCCTACCGACACGCCTTCCACGCCGGCAACCATGCCGACGTGCTCAAACACACCGTGCTGGCCCTGGTGCTGCAGCACATGAATCAGAAAGACAAGGGCTGGCGTTACGTCGACACCCACGCCGGCGCCGGTGGCTATTCGCTGGAAGGCGAATACGCCAAGAAGCGCGGCGAGTTCGAGCAGGGCATCGCCAGGCTGCTGGACCACGACGACGCCGCCCACCCCTTGCCCGAGCCGCTGGCCGAGCTGGTGCGCCTGGTGAAGGCCTTCAATGGCGGCAGCGATGGCCAGCAGATTCGGCAGTACCCGGGCTCGCCGGCCTTCGCGCAGATGCTGATGCGGCCGCAAGACCAGCTGCGCCTGTTCGAGATGCACCCCACCGACCACAAGATCCTGGCCAGCTACCTGGGGGATGTGCCGGGCGTGGAAGTGAAGATGGCCGATGGCTATGGCGCGCTGAAATCCGTGCTGCCACCGCCCACGCGCCGTGGCGTGGTGCTCATCGACCCCAGCTACGAGATCAAGACCGACTACGCGCGCACCCTGGCCGCGCTGCGCGAGGCCTTGGAGCGTTTTGCCGATGCCGTGGTCATCATCTGGCTGCCGCAACTGCAGTTGCTGGACGCCGCCCAGCTACCCCAGCGCCTGAAGGCCACCGCCGACAGTGCCGGTAAGAAGGGCTGGCTGCACGCCCAGCTGACGGTGGCCCAGGCCGACGAACGCGGCTTCGGCATGCTGGGCAGCAGCGTCTTCGTGGCCAACCCGCCGCACACCCTGTTCACGGCCTTGCAGCCGGTGCTGCCCTTCCTGGTACAGAAGCTGGCGCAATTCGACGGCGCGCGCTCGGCGCTGGACCGTTCGGCCAAGTCCTGAACCGGCGCAGCGGGTGATGAAGCTCGGCGTTCGCCGATCAGCGCTGGTGCGCGTGGCGCCCTTCGCGTTTTTCATGGCCGTGCTGGCCTTGCGCGGCCATGCGCCCAGCTACGGCAGCTGGGGTTTCGACCCGCGCTGGCTCTACGCGCTGCAGGCCGGCGGCACGGCGGTGCTGCTGGCGTGGTGGTGGCGCGAATACGGCGAGCTGGCGCGCCAGACCTGGCCCACGTTGCGCGAAGCCGCGCTGGCCGTCGCCGTGGGCGTGGCCGTCTTCGTGCTGTGGGTGAACCTGGACGCGCCGTGGATGACGCTGGCCACGGGCGCCACCGAGCCCTTCGTGCCGCGCACCGTGGCAGGCGGGCTGGACTGGCCTTTGATCGTGATGCGCATCGCCGGCGCCGCGCTGCTGGTGCCGGTGATGGAAGAGCTGTTCTGGCGCAGCTTCCTGATGCGCTGGATCCAGCAACCCATCTTCGAGGCCGTGCCGCCGGCCGCCGTGGGCCTGCGCGCGGTCGTGCTGAGCACCTTCGTCTTCGTGCTGGCGCACACGCTGTGGCTGGCCGCCATCGTCGCCGGGCTGGCTTATGCGTGGCTCTACATCCGCACCGGCAAGCTGTGGACGGCCGTCATCGCCCATGCCGCCACCAACGGCGTGCTGGGCGTGTGGGTGGTCATGACGGGCAACTGGCAGTTCTGGTGAGGCCGCGCGCGGCCGTGCCGCGCGCCTGCCGCCGCTCACTGGCGGAACTTGCGCACCAGGTCTTCGACACGCGGCCCGCCGGGCTGGGCCGCGCTGGAGACCTTGATGATGCTCAGCGTGCGTTCGGCCCCCGCTTCGAGCGTGGCTTGATGCACCGCCTGCAGCAGCGGCCAGATCTTCTCGGGCGGGCCTTCGACGGTGGTGCCCAGGCCGTGCACTTCGTAGCGCAGCCCGGACGCCTGGATGACGGCGATGGCGGCGTCGACATGCTTGTAGACCTGGTCCGCCGTGCCGGCCGGCCGAGGCACGACCTGTATCTCGGCGATCATGTGCCGGCTCGGGGCGGCCGGCTGCGCGAAGGCTGCGCTGCCAGCCAAGAGCAGCAGCGACAGCGCGGAAATGCGCAGGGCGTGCAGCCCTGGAAACGATGGATGTGCCATGTGCAACTCATGCAGATGACAGGTCGGCGAGCGTCCGTGGCCGCGATGCCGGCATGAGAAAGCGACAGCCGGCAGGCCTGTGAACGTGCTTCCCTGCGCGAGGATTACCTCAGTCAGGTTCAAAGGGACTCTCTCAGTCGGCTAGAACCCTGCGGTCGTGCCAACACCCCCAGCGATGCGCTGCAGCAGTCGCCGTGAGGCAACCGGCGCAGCGAGATGCATTCTAGGCAGCGCGCGGCCCGGGCGCTGCCGCGGTTGCTCACACCCCGCGTGCCCGGTCGGCATGGAACTGTGCGCGCCAGGCCTCGAAGCGGTCTTCGTCCAGCGCCTGCCGAATCTCGCGCATCAGGTTCACGTAGTGGTGCAGGTTGTGGATGCTGGCCAGCATCGGGCCGAGCATCTCGCCACAGCGGTCGAGGTGGTGCAGGTAGGCGCGGCTGAAGTTGGCGCAGCAGTAGCAGCGGCAGGTCTCGTCCACCGGCGCCTGGTTGTCGCGGTGGCGCGCATTGCGCACCTTGAGGTCGCCGAAACGGGTGAAGAGATGGCCGTTGCGCGCATTGCGCGTGGGCATCACGCAATCGAACATGTCCACGCCTTGCGCCACGCCTTCGACGAGGTCTTCGGGCGTGCCCACGCCCATCAGGTAGCGCGGCTTGTGTGCCGGCAGCCGGTGCGGCGTGTGCGCCATGATGCGCAGCATCTCTTCCTTGGGCTCGC
>LNFM01006553.1_pt1 | contig 19063 bp, 13 predicted proteins | sample 596031 | NCBI WGS metagenome assembly LNFM01 (sample SAMN04254537, study PRJNA301005) | activated carbon metagenome | isolation source: dual media filters at the Ann Arbor, Michigan drinking water treatment plant | place: USA: Ann Arbor | reverse complement strand
CGAAGAAGTACTCGGCGGTCTGGTCGTCGATCTCGTCCTGGAAGCCGATCGCGGCGGCGGCGCCGCGCGCCACCGCCTCGGCCGCCAGTTCGGCCGACGAGTGATGCAGGTTGAAGCCGACCAGCAGCGGCGGTCGCGCCGGATCGATGATCGCGCTGGCGAAGGCCGGCGCCGGCACGCTGGCCAGCGCGCCCCGTTCGCCGCGGCAGACGATGCCGTCGCGCGCATCGTCCAGATCGGCCTTGGGGCCAAGCAGCGCGCGCGCCTGATGCACGTCCACGCCGGCCACGTGCACCACGTCCGGATGGCGCGTGGTCACGACGCTGCCGAGCGCGGCCAGATCGGTGTTGATCGCCGCTACCACCTGCGCCTCAGGCAGGCCGAGCGCGCTCGTGATTACCAGCCGCTCGGACGAAAAGTCGAACTCCTTGGCGAGCAGTCCGGGCGCGCTCTGCAGAAACAGCAGCGTGTGCGGGCTGCGCGCCGCAGGCGCGGCGGTCGTCGCCGCCGGGCCCATCTGGCGCGTGATCGCCAGCGGCTGCTCGCGGCCAAGCACGCCGGTGGCGGCGCTGATCAGGTACTCCCACGGCACGCGCCGTGCGTACAGCAGGCGGTAGCGGTCACCTTCGCTGGGCGCGGGTTCGCTGTCCTCGATACCGACCTCGAGGCGGCCGGCGTTCCCGGCCCGCTGCAACTGCGCCTCCGTCAGACCCAGGCGCTGCAGCTCTTCCAGGGCGTTGTGCGATTGCGCCAACCGGGTCGCCTCACGATTGGCCCAGCCGCGCCGGCTCTGCAGCACGAAGGTCCAGCGGCCGACCACGGCGTCATAGGGCGCCGACACCGGCAGGCGCGCGATCTCACCCTCGCCGTCACGCAGCGTAACGAGCGGCCGCTGCGCGAGCGTGGCGTTGCGAATCTCTTCTTCCGGACTGCGCGGACCGCGCCGCAGCGCCGCCGGCATGCGGCGCACGGCGGCGGCGGCCGGCGGCTTGGCCGCGGAACGGGCCGGTGTCTTGGTCTTGCTCTGCGACTTGTGACCGGTGGCGCCAACACCGGGCGCGGGTCGTCGCTGCTTCTTCGGCATGGGGCGGACTCCATCGCGCACACGGCATCGCGTGCGCCGACGGCAAGGTAGTCGGCAGCGGGGCGCGCGTCAAACGCGCAATCGCTCGGCGCGGCCGCACGGGCATGCCGGCGGTCGCGCCCTCAGCGCAGCTGAGCCTCGGTTCCCTTCAGCGCGCCGGCCGGCGGACTGTTGCCGAAGTACAGCGTGCTGTGCGGGAACGGAATCTCGATGCCGCAGGCGTCGAACGCCTCCTTGATGCGCTTGAGGAACGCGCGGCGGACCTCCCATTGCGCCAGCGGCAGCACGCGCATCCGGCTGCGCAGCACGATGGCAGAATCGCCCAGGCTCTCGACGCCGGCCACCTCAAGATCGTCGATGATCTTCGGCCCCAGCAGCGGATCCTGGCGCAGGTCGAGCGCGACCTGGCGCAACACGTCGATCGCCTGGTCGATGTTCGACTTGTAGGCGACGCCGATATCCATCAGCGCGAAGGCAAACTCGGTCGACCGGTTGGTCACCGTGGTGATGAGGCCGTTGGACACGTAGTGCACGCTGCCGTCGTAGTCGCGCAGCCGCACCTTGCGCAGCGACACCTCTTCGACCAGGCCGGACTTGCCGGCGATTTCCACCACGTCGCCGACCCGGATCTGGTTCTCCACCAGCAAAAAAAAGCCGGTGAAGTAGTCCTTGATCAGGCTTTGCGCGCCGAAGCCGATCGCCAGGCCGACCACACCGGCGGCGCCGAGGATCGGCGCGATCGACACGCCGACTTCGTTGAGCACCAGCATGCCGGCCACCAGCAGCGTGACCACCGACAGCGCATAGCGAACGGCGCGGCCCACCGTCTCGATCCACTTCATGTTCTCCGGGCCGCTGGCGCGCGCAGAGGCCACGATGCGCACCCGCCGAACCAGGCGGCCGGCGATTGCATGCACCAGCCAGGCCAGCGCCAGGATCATCGTGATGCGCAGCGCGGTGCGCACCTCGGGGCCCCAGTTGCGCAGGTGTTCGAGCCAGTCGGGCCACATCACGCGCCTCCCTTCACGGCCGACTTGGCAAGTTCACGCAGAAGGAAGTCAAGAATCATCGCGACGCTCGATTGTTGATGGACGAAGTAACGGGCACGGCTGCGGCGGTCGAGTTCGACCCGGACCGTAACCCAGTGCGGCGGCGCGCGATCGAACACATGTTCGTCGGTGTCGTCGTCGCCGACATACAGTACCGAAGCGAATCCATGCGACTGCACCAGCGCCGTCACCGCGTCGAACTTGGTGCGCGAGCCGGGCGGCATCAGGTTGAGCACGCGCTTGCCGCCGATCAGCATCGGCGGCGGCTGCAGGCGCTCGGCGACAGCACGCAGGCGCAGCGCGCCGGCATCCGGCTCGCGCATGCGGCGGCAATGCAATGACAGCGACAGTTCCTTGTCCTCCAGCTCTGCACCATCGGTCAGCGCCTGCGCGAAGTCGGCATCGGCGGCAAGCTGCGCCCGCCAGCCCGCCACCACCTGCCGACTGCCCGCGACCTCCGCAGCGCCCTCGCCTTCATTGCCGTGGTTGCCGATCAGCCAGCGCACCTCCGCCGGCACGCGGGTGGCCAGATCGGCACGGCTGCGACCGGACACGAGTGCCACTGGCGCCCGCAAGGCGAGCTGGCGCAACAACCGCTCGATCGCCGGCAGCAACCCGGCCTGTTCGGGACGCGTGACGATCGGTGCCAGCGTGCCGTCGAAGTCAAAGGCGAACAGCGTCGCCCCCCGCGCCAGGCGCCGCAGCTCGGCTTCGCCGTCAGGCTTGAACAGATAACGCATCCGGTCGCTCCAGGCGGTCAGTCAGAGGATTCGAGACGGGCACCGATCCTTTCGCGCCGGCGCAGCCGCGCGGCGTCGAGCAGCATGCGCGCGGCCCATCGATAGACGTTGAACTCGCGCACCGTGCGACGCAGCGCGCGCATGCGCTCGCGCTGCTCGGCCACCGGCATCGACAGTGCCCGCCGCAGCGCCTCGGCCACCTCTTCGGCATGGTAGGGATTGACGATCAGGCTCTCGTGCAGTTCGCGCGCGGCGCCGGCGAACTGGCTCAGCACCAGCACGCCGCGCTCATCGCCACGCGCGGCGACGAACTCCTTGGCCACCAGGTTCATGCCGTCGTGCAGGCTGGTGACCAGGCAGACGTCGCAGGCGCGGAAGTACTCGGTCACTGCAGGCGTGTCGTGGTGCTCGACCAGCAGCTGGATCGGCTGGTACGAGGCGTTGCCGAAGCGCGCGTTGACCTGGGTCGCGGTGGCGCGCACCTGGCTTTCGAAGCGCTGGTATTCATCGAGGGACGAACGCGTCGGCGCGGCGATCTGCACGAAGGTGAGCCGGCCGATCCACTGCGGATGGCGTTCGAACAGATGCTCCACCGCACGGATGCGCTCGACGATGCCCTTGGTGTAGTCGAGCCGGTCCACGCCCAACGCGATGCAGTGGTCGTCAGGCAGGCCGAAGCGGCGGCGCACCGCTTGGTGCGGGTCGTCGGCAGTCGGCGCCGTCTCGCCGTCCAACGGTGGCGGTACGGCCTCATCATCGTGCGGCCACTCGATCGAGATCGGATAGCTCTCCACCTGGGTCAGGTGACCGGCCGCGTGCACGGTGGAGCTTTCATGCTCGATGCGCGTCTCGAGAAAGCGATCGACCGTCTGCAGGAAATTGCTGCAGTGATAGCGCGTATGAAAGCCGATGATGGTGCTGCCAAGCAGCCCCCGGATGATTTCCTCGCGCCACGGACAAATGCCGAAGCTCTCCGGATTGGGCCAGGGGATGTGCCAGAAGGTGATGATGGTGGCCTTGGGCAGCCGCTCGCGGATCATCTGCGGCAGCAGCGCCAGGTGATAGTCCTGCACCAGGACCACCGGGTCGCGCGTGTGTGCCTCGGCCACCACCGCATCGGCGAAGCGCTGGTTGACGGCGCGGTACTGCGCCCAGTCGGCGCTGCGGAACACCGGCCGCACGTGGGCGATATGGCACAGTGGCCACAGGCCTTCGTTGGAGAAGCCGTAGTAGTAGCCGTTCTCCTCCTCCTTCGTCAGCCACAGTCGGCGCAGCGTGTAGCTGCCGTCGCCAGGCGGCACGCGGACGCGGTCGGCGGCGTCGACCACCTCGCGGTCGGCCGACCCGCTGCCGTGGGCGATCCAGGTGCCGGAGCACGCGCGCATCACCGGCTCCACCGCCGTCACCAGGCCGCTGGCGGGGCGTTGCACCGCGATGCCATTGGGGCCACGCACATGGATGTAGGGCTCGCGGTTGGACACCACCAGCACCTCGTCGCCTGACAACTGCTCATGCAGCAGACGACGCAGCGTGTCGGGGGTCCATTGCCGGGTGGCGTCGTCCTCGAAGCGCTGCTCGGCCTGCAGGTCGCGCAACATGGCACGTACGTCGCCTACCAGCGGCTGCAGGTCCGGGCGCGGCTGGGAGAACGGCATGATCACGCCCTCGCCCCGCAGCATCGCGCGCACGCCCTGCACCCAGCCGCGCCAGCTCAGGTGCGCCACCAGCACCGTGATCATGCCCAGCGCCAGACCAAGGATGGTGAACAGCACGATGACGTAGTTTCGTGTGTCGGCGCTGCGCCGGCTGACGAAGCTCATGTCGTGCACCACCAGCAGGGAACCGGCAGCGCCGTCCAACGGCAAGGGCACACGTGCCGCATGCAGCGGCCCCTGCGGCAGGTCCAGCACCACGCCCGCGCCTGCCTCCAGGCCGGCGGCAAACTGACAGTCGACCACGGACGGCAGCGCGCGCGACTTGCGCAGCAACTGGCCGTCGGCGCCGCAGATGCCCAGCGCGTACAGGCGCTCGTCGGAGGTCGCGCGTTCGAGCAGCACATCGACGCGCTCCCAGTCGGCCACGGCGACACGGTCGCGCAGCGGCTCGCCGATGGTCGAGCCGATCAGGGCGGCACGGATGTCCATGTCGCGCACGAACCAGCGCAACGTGAGGGTGTCGACCAGCGGCACCACGGCATAGGCGAGCGCGAGCATGGCGACGAACAGCGGCACAAGAAAGCGCAGGGACAGGCGGGCAGAGCGGAACATCGGAGTCTTGTCGGCCCCGGGCGCGGGGCCTGGGTCGCACCGCGACCTGCGCGGTGTGGTGCCGATCAGTCAGTGAACGGCGGCGACGCAATGGACTGCGAGCGTCGATGAGATGAAGTCCGACCTTACCACCCTGGACACGCCGTCGCCCTTGGGCTTATTCGTACGGAACCAGCGCAGGAGCAGGTCCGGTGGCCTGCGCGCAGAGAGCACCTTCCCTCAGAACGCATCATCCCAGCGCGTGGACAGTCGCATCGCGCACACGATGATGCCGACCAGGCTGTAGGTCTGCGGATAGTTGCCCCACAGCTCGCCGCTGGCGGCATCGATGTCTTCCGACAGCAGGCCGAAGCGGTTGCGGCATGCAAGCAGACGCTCGAACTCGGCGCGCGCCTTGTCGCGCTCGCCGATCAGCGCCAGCGCCTGCACCCACCAGAAGGTGCAGACGAGGAAGGCCGTCTCGGGCAGCCCAAAGTCATCGGCGCGGTCGTAGCGCAGCAGGTAGTCGCCGCGCCTCAGCTGCTTCTCGATCGCGTGCACGGTCGCGGCCAGTCGCGGGTCGTCGCGGTGCAGGAAGTCCAGTTCGCCCATCAGCAGCAAGCTGGCGTCCAGCGTGTCGCTGCGCGGACCGTCGGCGTTCATTTCGGCGACGAAGCACCGCAGGTCCGCATTCCAGGCGCGCGCCTCGATCGCGCGGCGGATCACCCCAGCGCGCCCCTCCCAATGGGTGGCGCGCGGCGCATCGTTCAGGTGACGCGAGATGCGGGCGAGCCGGTCGCAGGCAGCCCAGCACATCAGCGACGAGAAGGTGTGCACCGAAGCGCGGCCGCGGTACTCCCAGATGCCGGCGTCGGGCTTGTCGTGCAGCGTGAAGGCGCGGTCGCCGAGGCGCTCCAGATCGCGCAGCAGCGCCTCGTCGCCGGGTTGCACCAGGCGTGCATCGAAGAACGCATGGGCCACGCCGAGGATCGCGGCGCCGTAGACATCGTGCTGCTGCTGCGCATAGGCGAGGTTGCCGGTGCGGACCGGGCCCATGCCGCGAAAGCCCTTGAGCCCGGTCATCGTGTGCTCGGCCAGTTCGGTCGCCCCGGACAGCGAGTACACCGGTTGCAGTGGCGCATCGCCGCTGTCGGCGACCAGGCCTTCGAGGTAGCGCAGGTAGCGCTCCATCGACCCGGTCGAGCCGAGTCGATTGAGCGCATTGATCACGAAGTAGGCGTCGCGCAGCCAGCAGTAGCGGTAGTCCCAGTTGCGGCCACTGTCGGCCGCCTCGGGCACCGAGGTGGTGAGCGCAGCGATGATGGCGCCAGTGTCATCGAAGGTGTTGAGCTTGAGCGTGATCGCAGCGCGGATCACCGCGTCCTGCCACTCGAACGGAATGGCGAGGTTGCGCACCCAGCGGTACCAGTAGGTCATCGTCTGCTCGAGCATCCAGCGCCCGGTCTCGAGCGGGCTTTCGGCGAGTGTCTCGTCCGGGCCGAGGATGAAGGTGAGCGCGTGGTCGACCAGCAGCGGCCGCTCCTCGATGATGTGGGTGAGCGGCGCATCGGTGGTCAGGCGCAGCGGATAGCCGGGCACCTGCACGCGGATATGGTGCGTGCCCCAGGCCATTGCCGGCGTGTGCGCGCCGTGGTCGCTGCGCGGTGAGAAGCGCACCTTGATGCGCGGGCGGCCGGACAGCGGGCGCACGATCCGCACCAGCGTCACCGGGGCGAAGGTGCGGCCACGCAGCATGAAGCGCGGCGCGAAGTCGATCACCTCGACCGCGCCGCCGGCGGCATCGCGCAGCACGCTGCGCAGCACCGCGGTGTTGCGCACGTAGGCCTGCTCGGCGACCGCGCCGTCGACCAGCGCGATGTCGAAGCGGCCATTGGTCGAGTTGTCATCGGCCAGCGCGCAGAAGACCGGATCGCCGTCGAAGCGCGGCACGCACATCCAGACGATGCTGGCGTCGGTGTCGATGAGGGCGCCGATGCGCGAGTTGCCGATGACGGCAAGATCGAGCTGCGTGCGCCGGGAGGGGGTGATGCGAGCCGCTGCAGATTTTTCGTTCATGCCGCAGTCTGCCGGCATGCGGGCAATGCGGCCATCGCCGCTGCACATTACGTAGCGCACACAGCGGGCAATCCATAGCGGCGCGTCAGTGGCACGCAGCTTGCCGGACGTGTTCATGTCGAGCCCGGTGCCCCCTGCACTGCGCCACGCTGCGCCTTGGGTGGCGCCGCTGGCGTGGTTGGCCGCCGCCGCGCTCGCCTGGTACCTGTCCAACATCCTGCTGCTGGTGTTCGCCGCCCTGCTGCTGGCGCTGATCCTGCGCGGCCTGGCCGCGCCGCTGGCGCGGCGACTGCCGCTGTCAGACCGCGTGGCGCTGTTCCTGGTGGTGCTGACGCTGCTGGCAGCGAGCGCATCGGCGCTGGCGCTGTTCGGCACCGAGGTGCGCAGCCAGATGACGGTGCTGGGCGAGCGCCTGCCGCAGGCGTGGGACGAGTTCAGTGAACGCCTGGGATCGACGCGACTGGGTGCCCAGGTGCGCGACCGCATCTACCAGAGTCTCGACGGTGGTGGCGGCGGCGGCGATCTCGCCTCGCTGGTGGGGCGCGCGATGGCGACGCTCGCCAGCACCCTGACCGATCTGATCCTGGTGCTGGTCGGCGCCGTGTACTTCGCCGCCCAACCCGATGTCTATTGGCGCGGCGCCATCGGCATGCTGCCGCCGCCGTGGCGCACCGGCGCGAAGGATGTCCTGACCAGTGTGGGCCGGTCGCTGCGCCGCTGGTTGCTCGCGCAACTGGGCGCGATGGTGCTGGTCGGTACGCTGGTCGGGCTCGGTTGTGCGCTGCTCGGCCTGCCATCGGCACTCGCACTTGGCCTGTTGGCCGGGCTGACCGAGTTCGTGCCGGTGGTCGGGCCGGTGGTGGCGGCGATCCCCGCGCTGCTGCTGGCGATGACCATCAGCTGGGAGATCACGCTGTGGACCGCACTGCTGTACCTGGGCGTGCAGCAGCTCGAAGGCAATGTCATCTCGCCACTGGTGATCCGCAGCAGCGTGGCGGTGCCGCCGGCGGTAACGCTGTTCGCCATTTTGGCCTTTGGCGCGCTGTTCGGCGTGATGGGCGTGCTGCTCGCCGCCCCGCTGGCGGTGATGGTGCATGTCCTGGTGACGGAGTTCTGGGCACGACGCCTGCCGCCGCCGCGCCCGGTGGCGGTCGAGCCTGCACCGCAACCGCTTGGCAGAACCGCCCATACCGCCCAAGCAGTCGATCGATGAGCAGGCTGCGCCGGTGCGTCAACAGGCCGATGACTCACTGCTGCATGACCGCCTTCATGTGATCCATCACATGCGCGTGCTCGTGCAGCGGACTAAAGAGAATCACCTCGGCGTCGCGGACAACGCGCACGCTGTGGCCCGGCGGCCAGTAGAACAAATCCTTTGCCCGACAGGTCTCGGTGGTGCCGTCCGTATAGGTGACCACGAGTTCACCCGACAGCATGTAACCCCAGTGCGGCGTCTGGCAGGCATCGTCCTGCAGCCCCTTGAGCAGCGGCGCAATGTCGGTGCCGGCAGCCAGGGAAAAGTACTCGCCGCCCATCGCACCGAAGCCGGTGGCGTCGCCAAACTGCGCGGTCTGGCGCGCGACGGCGCCGGGTACATCGATCCTCGCCGGGATCTGGTCTCTTGCAATGTGCATCGTGACCTCCGTCGAAACGCTGGCCGCAGCGCGCCACGGGCGGCGCGCTGCCGGAGCACGCCGCTCAGTTGCGCGTGATGACGATCTCCAGGTACTCGCTCGGCACCACCATGGAGCCATCCTCGGCGCGGTTGAAGCGGCCGATCAACGTGATCAAGTCGCGTGCCAGTTCGTCCTGCGCGGCAGCCGGCAGCGCGCCGAAGGTCTTGAGCACCGGGCCGTAGTAGGTGCGGAAGATGTCGAGCCAGTGATGCGCCGACTTGTAACGGAAGTTGAAGCTGCGCACGGTGGCGGCCAGCGTCGCGACGCGTGGATCGAACAGTTCATCCAGCCGAGCACGCGTGCCCCACAAGGCGGGCGAGCGCGCACCGGCGGGCGGCGGCATGTGTTTGCCGATGGTCTTGAACACCTGGCCGATGAACCCCTCGGGCGTCCAGTTGGCCAGACCGATCTTGCCGCCGCGCCGACACACGCGCACGAGCTCGCTTGCCGCGCGGTCCTGATCCGGCGTGAACATCACGCCGAAGGTCGACATCACGACATCGAACTCGCCGTCAGCGAACGGCAGTTGCTCGGCGTCGGCCTCACGGAAGGTGATATCGAAGTGGTCGGCCACGGCGCGCTCGCGGCCGCGCTCGAGCAGCGCCGGCACGTAGTCAGTGGAGGTGACATCGCACCAGCGTCGCGCCGCCGCAAGCGAGGCATTGCCGTTGCCGGCAGCGACGTCGAGGACCTTCTGCCCGGCGCGCAGGTCAAGCGCCTCGCACAGATCTTCGCCAACGATCTGAAGGGTGGTACCGATCAGCGCATAATCGCCCGAGACCCAGGCCAACTGCTGGCGGCTTTTCAGGGCCTTCAGATCGATCTGGCCGGCCTGCGGCCTGTCTTGAATCGTGTTGTGTGCAACGGTGTCCATGTCCAGTCTCCTCGGGTGTGGGGCACGTGTCAGACGACAGCGCAACAGTGAGGCAAGAGCGTGGATGCGCGCGTGGTAGGGAGCGTGGAAGTTCCAGCTCAGCCTGATCAGCCCGGCACCGCGCCCGGGTATCGGATCCGCTTGCTCGGTCCGCTGGCGGTTTCACGTAAGGGCGATGCCGTCCCCTTGCCAGGTTCGCGCAAGGTGCGCGCGTTGTTCGCCTACCTGGCGTTGGCGCCGCGTCCAGTCACACGCGGTCAGCTGTGCGAGCTACTGTGGGATGGCCCCAACGATCCGCGCGGCGAACTGCGCTGGAGCCTGAGCAAGATCCGCGGCGTCATCGACGACGACTCACGACGCCGCGTGATCGCGCAGGACGACGCGATCAGCCTCGAGCTGGCCGACTGTGCGGTCGACGCGATCGAGATCGCGCGGGCGATGCAGGCCGGCGTCGCGCAGTTGCCGGCCGAGCGCGCCCGCGAGCTGGTGCAATTGGTGGCGGGCGAGTTTCTCGACGGCCTCGAGGTGGAGCACAGCGCGCTGTTCAGCGGCTGGCTGAGCGCGCAGCGGCGCCAATTTCGCAGCGCCCACGTTGCTTTGCTCGACCACCTGGCCGCCACGCTGCCTGCTGCACCGGCGCTGCCGTACATCGAGACCTGGTTGCAGCTGTCGCCGTACGACCTGCAGGCGCACCGCCGGCTGCTCACGGCGCTCGCAAGCCTCGGTCGCATCAACGATGGTGAGCGCCATCTGGCGCGCGCGATAGCGCAGTTCGACGCCGAAGGCCTGTCGGCCGCTCGCCTACCAGGACACTGGCTGCAGGCGCGCGCGCAGGCGATCACGCCGGCCGACAGCGGTGCCGTGCGGGTCGTGCCCGGCGACCGCCGCCGCCCGACCGTGGTTGAACCGGACCGCACCTTGGCGACCTCGCGCCGGGCGTCAGTCGCAATGATGCCGCTGCAGGACCTGTCGAACGATGCCGCGACCGGTCCCCACGGGATGGCGAATGCCCTCGCGCACGACGTCATCACCCGGCTGGCCAAGCTGCGCAGCCTGTTCGTCATCGCACAAGGCACGGTGTTCGCGCTGCACGAGCGGCAGATTGGTGCCGAGCATGCCGGGCGCATGCTCAACGTCGACTACGTGATCAGCGGCTCGCTGCGGCGCGCCGGCACGCGGCTGACGGTGAACGTCGAGCTGGTGGAGACGCGCAGCGCGCGCATCGTGTGGACCGAGGTGTTTGCGCAGGCGCTCGACGACGTGTTCGTGGTGCTCGACGAGATCGGCAACCGGATCGTCGCCTGCGTGGCGAGCGAGATCGAGATGGTCGAGCGCAACCGCGCCGTGCTCAAGCCGCCCAGTTCACTGGACGCGTGGGAGGCGCATCATCGCGGCCTGTGGCACATGTACCGCTTCAACCGGGCCGACAACGAGCGCGCACGCCACTTCTTCGCGATGGCCGTGCGCCTGGACCCGTCGTTCGCGCGCGCCTACGCCGGGCTGTCGTTCACCCACTTCCAGAATGCCTTCCAGGGCTGGGCCGAGCGCGAACCGGACATCGACCTGGCGCTGGAAGCGGCCCACCAGAGCCTGCTGGCCGACGAGCGCGATCCGGCGGCCTCGTGGGCAATGGGCCGCGCGCTGTGGCTGCGCGGCCGCCACGACGAGGCGGTCAGCGAACTGCAGCGCTCGATCGAGTTGAGCCCGAACTTCGCGCAAGCCCATTATTCGCTGTCGTTCGTGCAGGCGCAGGCGGGTGATGCGCAGGCGGCGATCGCTTCATCGGATCACTCGCGCTTGTTGAGTCCGTTCGATCCGTTGCTGTTCGGCATGCTGGGGGCTCGCGCCATCGCCCTCGTACGGCTCGGGCAGTTCGAGACGGCGGCGGACTGGGCGGTGAAGGCCGCGGGCCGCCCCAACGCCCATCCGCACATCTTCGGCATTGCCGCCTACAGCCTGGCGCTGGCGGGGCGGCTCGACGAGGCACGCACGCACGCGCAGGCCATCGAACGCCTGCACCCGGCGTATCGGCTGGCCGACTTCCTCGCCGCCTTCCGCCTCGATGCCGACGGCGCCGCGCGCTTCCGCGATGGCGCCCAGCGCATCGGCATGGCGTGACCTCAGTGCGCAGGCCGCGGCGCGCAGCAGCTGCGCCTCAGCACTCGATGATGTTCACCGCCAGACCGCCGCGCGCGGTCTCCTTGTACTTGGTCTTCATGTCGGCGCCCGTCTCGCGCATCGTCTTGATCACGTTGTCGAGCGAGACCACATGCGCACCGTCGCCCGCCAGTGCGAGGCGCGAGGCATTGATCGCCTTCACGCTGGCCACCGCATTGCGCTCGATGCAGGGGATCTGCACCAGCCCGCCGACCGGATCGCAGGTCAAGCCAAGATGGTGCTCCATGCCGATCTCGGCAGCGTTCTCCACCTGCTCGGCGCTGCCGCCGGTGACGGCGGCCAGTGCGCCCGCCGCCATCGAGCAGGCGACGCCGACCTCGCCCTGGCAGCCGACCTCGGCGCCGCTGATCGACGCGTTCTCCTTGTAGAGGATGCCGATGGCAGCGGCGGTCAGCAGGAAGTCGAAGACGCTGCGTTCGTTGGCGCCGGGCACGAAGCGCGCGTAGTACAGCAGCACCGCCGGCACGATGCCGGCGGCACCGTTGGTTGGCGCGGTGACCACGCGGCCGCCGGCGGCGTTCTCTTCGTTGACCGCGAGTGCGAACAGGTTGACCCAGTCGATCACCGCCAGTGGATCGACCACGCCGGCGCCGGGCACGCTCAGCCGCCGATACAGCCCGGGCGCGCGGCGCTTGACCTTGAACGGCCCCGGCAGCTGACCCTCGGTGCGGATGCCGCGCTCCACGCAGGCCTGCATCGCCGCCCAGATGGCGCGCAGGCCGGCATCGATCTCGCCATCGCTGCGCCAATGCCGTTCATTGGCGCGCATCACCTGCGCGATGCTCATGCCGGTGTCGCGCGTGAGCTGCAGCAGTTCGTCGCCGGTGTGGAACGGGTGCGGCAGCACGGTCGTGTCGGGCGCCACACGCTTCTGGGCCGTGCCGTCGGCCGCGAGTTCTTCGCTGACGACGAAGCCGCCGCCCACCGAGTAGTAGGTGCGGGTGGCCAGCTCGGCGCCGCCGCCATCGAACGCGGTGAAGCGCAGGCCGTTGGCGTGAAACGGCAAGGCACGGGTGAAGAACGCGAGGTCGCGCGGCTCGTCGAAGACCACCGGGTGAGTGCCGCACAGGGTGAGCCGGCGGTCGCGGCGGATCGCCGCCAGGCGGGCATCGATGCCATCGACGTCGACCTTGTCGGGCTCTTCGCCTTCCAGGCCGAGCAGCACCGCCTTGTCGGAACCATGCCCCTTGCCGGTGGCGCCGAGCGAGCCATACAGCTCGGCGCGCACGCGCATCACGCGCGGCAGCTGCCCGTCGTGCGCCAGGCGGGTGGCGAACAGGCGCGCCGCGCGCATCGGCCCGACCGTGTGCGAGGACGACGGTCCGATACCGATCTTGAACAAATCGAAGACGCTGACGGCCATGTCGAGGTCGAGGTGGCGCTGAGCGCACTTGCGATCAGCATGGGGCAACGCCGCTCATCATAGGTGCGAGTCGCGGCGCACCACCGAGTGCCCGGTGCCGGCGCGGGGGTTCAGCACGGCAACCCGGCAAACCAGCGGCCCGCGCGGCAGCAACGCCACGCCCCGTTCGCGCAAGCGCATGGCTGACGCGTCGCGGGTATCGTGCGCGCTCTTCGGACCCGTGCCGCCCGAGCGGCATTACCTGCCCATGGCCACCAGCCTGCTTGCCCTGCTCGACGACATCACCACCCTGCTGGATGACGTCGCCACGATGACCAAGGTGGCCACGCGCAAGACGGCGGGCGTGCTCGGCGACGATCTCGCGCTGAACGCGCAGCAGGTCTCGGGCGTGCGGGCCGACCGCGAGTTGCCGGTGGTGTGGGCGGTGGCCAAGGGCTCGCTGCTGAACAAGGCGATCCTGGTGCCGGCGGCGCTGGCGATCAGCGCCTTCGCGCCGTGGGCGGTGACGCCGCTGCTGATCGTGGGTGGACTGTTCCTCTGTTACGAGGGCGTGGAAAAGATCGCCCACAAGCTGCTGCACCCGGACAACGGCGACGCCCAGCACAAGGAGCAGCTGCGCAACGCGCTCGTCGATCCGGCGGTCGATCTCGTGGCGCTGGAAAAGGACAAGATCAAGGGCGCGATCCGCACCGACTTCATCCTGTCGGCCGAGATCATCATCATCGCGCTCGGCACCGTGGCCGGCGCCTCGCTCGGGACCCGCCTGGGGGTGCTGGTCGGCATCTCGCTGCTGATGACGGTCGGCGTCTACGGCCTGGTGGCAGGCATCGTCAAGCTCGACGACGCCGGCCTGTACCTGAGTCGTGCACAAGGTGATGGCAGCTGGGCGCGCACAAGGCGCGCCAGCGGGCGCGGCATTCTCTACGCGGCGCCGCTGCTGATGAAGTTTCTGTCGGTGGCCGGCACGGCGGCAATGTTCCTGGTGGGCGGCGGCATCCTCACCCATGGCATCGGGCCGCTGCACCACCTGATCGAACAGCTGATGCTTGGCGCAAACGCGGTCGTGCAGGCGGTCGGGCCGATGCTGATCGATGCGGTGGTCGGCATCCTGGCCGGGATCGTTGTGCTTGGCGCGGTAACGCTGTTCAAGCGCCTGCGCGGCGCACCGGCCGCGGCATAGCGGCGACCGTGGCCGCGCTCAGGCGGCCGGGCGGCGCGCCAGCATGCGGTGCTCGGCCACGTGCATCGCGCAGTCGGCCAGGGTCTTGAGCACGCCGAAGAAGAGCACCGACAGCCCGCCACCACCGAGGAAGCCGACGCCGATGAGGATCATCAGGTGCATCGGCACGACGCGCAGGTACGGCAGGAACATCAGCGTGCCGATATTCGGGCAGCCCTGCCGGTCCGCCTCCTGGAACCGCGCGAACGATTGCCGGTGATTGATGGCGAAGGTCACGGCGGCGATGCCGACCCACAGCCACTCCTGCGGCGGCAGCGGATTCTTCAGCAGAAACACGCCGTAGCCGACGTGGAAGAAGCCGTAGTGGAAAGCGAAGAAGTTGGCGGTCGAGCGCTTGGTCGACTCGGTCGGTTCGGCCGCGCGGCCGTTGACCTTGAACCCCTCGGTGGAAAAGCGCGTGAGCCCGCGGATACGCCGGAAGCTGAAGTAGCCAATGATCACGCTCTGCAGCCAGTAGGGCCACAGCAGCAGCCCGAGCGGCCAGCGCTGCCACAGCGCGATCACCACCACCACCGCGTTGCTGGCGGCCAGCCAGTAGAGCGCACGACGGTCAGTGGGCAGCGGCACCGCGGACGGCGACGACAACGACGTCATGATCGTGACCTGCCTTCCTCCGGCGGACTACACGGCCGCCGCGAACGCGCGGCGGACGCGATTGTGCCTCGGCCGGGCCGGGCCGGCCGCGGCGCCGTGCGGCACCGACCTCAGAGGCGGAAGCGATCGACCCGTTCAGCCAGCTGTTGCGCGTTGTCGCGCATCGACCCGGCGGCGGCGGCCGACTGCTCGACCAGGGCGGCGTTCTGCTGGGTGGCGTCGTCCAGTTCCTGGATCGACCGGCTGATCTGGCCGATGCCGGCATGCTGCTCCTGCGCGGCGGTGGCGATCTCGCGCAACAGCGTGTCCATGCGGCCGGCATTGCTGACCAGTTCCTGCATGGTGTCGCGCGCACCGCGCGCGACCTGGGTGGCGGTGTCGACCTGCGCCAGGCTGGCGGTGATCAGCTGCTTGATCTCGCCGGCGGCGCTGGCCGAACGCTGCGCCAGGGCGCGCACCTCGGAGGCCACCACGGCGAAGCCCTTGCCCTGCTCGCCTGCGCGCGCGGCCTCGACCGCGGCGTTCAGGGCGAGGATGTTGGTCTGGAAGGCGATGGCATCGATCACGCCGATGATGTCGCCGATCTGCGCCGACGAGGCGTGCACCGCCTCCATCGTGCTGGTGACCTGATTGATGATGGCGCCGCCGCGCTGCGAGGCGGCGGCGTTGCCGCTGGCAAGCTGGGCTGCCTGCGCACTGTTGTCGGTGGTGAGCTTGACGCTGCCGGTGAGTTGCTCGACCGAGGCGGCGGTCATCTCCAGGCTGGCGGCGTTGGACGAGGTGCGGTCGGCGAGATCGGCGGAGCCGGCGCTGATTTCCTGCGAACCGTCGAGCAGCACGTGGGACGACTGGCGCACCTGCGAGACGATGCCGCGCAGTGCATCCTGCATCTGCGTCAGCGTGACCATCAGCGAGGCCACCTCGTCGCGGCCCCAGGCCTTGGGCCGCGTGGTCAGGTTGCCGTCGCGCATCGCATCGACATGGAAGGCGACTTCATCGAGCCCGCCTTCGAGCACCTTGCGGAAGGCGACGAACAGGTAGGCCGCCAGCATCAGGAACACCAGCACGATCGACACGTGCAGCACCACCGAGCGCAGCAACGCGCTCTCGCGCGCCTGCAACAGCAGGTCCAGTTGATCGAGGGATTTTCCCTGCAGCGCGAGCAGGGCGTCGAGTGCCTGCGCACCGGCCGCGTCGATGCGTGCAGCGGACGACGCCTTGGCGTCGGTCAGCTCATGCAGTGCGTGGATCTGTCGGATCGCTTCGTCGGCGCCCAGCCCGGCGTACAGGGCTGCCGCCTCGGCCTTGACGCGTCCGAGCCCGGCTTCCAGGCCAGCCGCGTGCAGGTCGCTTTCCGTCTCGTACACCAGGCGCTCCCGCTCGGCCTCCGCGCCCTGGTCGGCGGCCACCGCGGCCAGCCGGAAGCGCTCGGTGGCCTCGATCAGCGGCACCAGCCGCATCAGCGCGGCATCCATCAGGTAGTAGCTGACCAGTTCGGGGTCGAGTGCCAGCTTCGAGCCATCGGTCACCTGCGCGGTCAGCTCGATCGACGCGGCGATCACGGCATCGAGCGCGGCGCGGCGCGCGGCCGGGTCGCTGGCGGTCGACAGCCGGGAGATTGCCTGCTTGACGGCGGCGTGCTTGTCGCGCGTGCCCATCGGCGCGCCGACGCTGGCCTCGGCCGTGTCCACCTGGCGCGCCTGGGACTCCAGTGCCCCTGACAGCGGCTGTGATCCCGCCGACCGCAGGCGCGTCGCCGCCGCGGTGAGCGCGAGCGTGGCGCGGGCGTACTGAACACCGTCGCGCTCGGCGGCGGTGAACTGCATGTCCGCATGCCGCGCCGACAGGTAGCTGAACAGCAGCAGCGCGATCGGCACGGCGAACGCAAACGAAATCACCGCGCCCTTGGCCCTGAAGCCGATCGCCCGGAACAGGCGCACCCCCGGCGCCCACAGGCCGTGATAGCGGAAGAACTCGCCGATACCTGCCGAACCCGGAGCAGGGCTCATCGGGTGATGGGTGACCGGCAAGGCCGAACTGGCAGCGATGTCGTTGGGCATAAGGGCAGTTCCAGGATGAGGACGCGCCGATCGTCGCGGCGCGCCCGGGTGTAACGGCAGACGCAGCGAGGCTACGTAAGTCGAACCTGCGAAAACCGCCGAGAAAGCCGGTGATCCACCGCCTTTCGCATCGGCCTCGGCCCCGTACGCTTCAGCCTCTATGAATGCTCGTCAGATCCCCGTGCCGGCCACGTCAATGCCGTCGACCCTCGACCCCACACGCGGCAGCGCTGACGACGGCGCCGATGGCGGCCTGAGCCACGTGGTCCTCACCCAGGGCACGGTGTTCGATGCCACGCGCCGCCCGATCGGCCTGCGGCTGCGGGCGCTCGGCGTGCTGCCCGGGGTGACTGCCAGCACCCTGGTGGACGACCTGCGGCCGTTCACAGCGGGCCTGGGCCAGCTGACGGTGCTGCTCGCCTTGCCCGACGGCGCCCTCGACGAGCGGATGCTCGATCTGCCGCCACCCGCCAATCTGGTGCTCGAAGTCGGCCTGGACGCGGTTGCGCGACCCGGTGCGGGATCGCTGCTGGCGAACCTGCTGTCCAAGCGGTGGCGCATGGCGTTCACGATGACCCCCGGCGCCAAGGTGCCCTCCAGTCTGGTCGACATCTTCGACCATGTGCTGGTGCAGGCGGGCGATGTGCCACGCCTCGATGAGGCCGACGCACGCCGCCGCACGCGCTTCATCGCGCACGGTGCGCCCACGCTGATCCAGGCGCAGGCTGCCTTCGTCGGCGGCGCGGTCGGCTACCTGGGCTGGCCGATCGACGATCCGGTCTTGCGCGAGCCGCGCAAGCTGCAGTCGACGCAATCGGTGCTGATGGACGTGATGCGCCTGATCCGCGCCGATGCACCGCCAGCCGAAGTCGAGCAGGCGCTCAAGCGCGATCCGACGCTGCTGTTCAAGCTGCTCAAGCTGGTGAACACGCCCGCCTTCGGCTTGCCGATGGAGATCACCTCCTTTCAGCATGCCGTGCTGTTGCTGGGCTACCGCAAGCTGATGCGCTGGCTGGTGCTGCTGATGTCGTCGGCCAACCGCGACCCGAACGTGGCGCCGCTGGTGCACTACTCGATCACGCGCGCGTTCCTGCTGGATGCGCTGTCGCCCACCGTGGATCGCGAGCTGAAGGACGACATGTTCCTGCTCGGCGCCTTCTCGCTGCTCGATCGCATCGGCGGCATTCCATTTGAGACGCTGTTCCAGTGGGTGTCGCTATCGACCCACCTGAGCGACGCGCTGCTCAAGCGCAGCGGCCCGCTGGCGCCGTTGCTGACGCTGTGCGAAGCCGCCGAAACCGACGCCGAGGCCACCGGTACGCAGTTGCGCCGCCTGCTGCTGTCGCCCAGCCAGTTCAATGCCCACCTGCTGGACGCCCTGACGCGGGCGAACACGTTGTCGGCGGACGGCTGAAAGCACATGCTGAAAAACGAAACGGGCGCCGCGGCGCCCGTTTCGCTTTGCGCATCCGCCGCGCCTGCAGGCACGCGGCGCAGCCGGTGCTAGGCCGGCGTCGCCGTCGGCTCTTCGGTGTACGCCGACAGCGGCACGCACGAGCACATGATGTTGCGATCGCCGTAGACGTTGTCGACGCGGCCCACTGGTGGCCAGTACTTCTGCCGCTTCAGTTCAGGCAGCGGGAAGGCGGCCTGTTCGCGCGTGTAGTCGTGCGCCCAGTTTTCCGCCATCACCATCGCGGCCGTATGCGGCGCGTTCTTCAGCGGATTGTCTTCGCGGTCGACACGGCCCTCCTCGACGGCACGGATCTCCTCGCGGATCGCGATCATGGCGTCGATGAAGCGGTCGAGCTCGTGCTTGGCCTCGCTCTCGGTGGGCTCGACCATCAGCGTGCCGGCCACCGGGAAGCTCAGCGTCGGCGCAT
>LNFM01006552.1_pt1 | contig 19064 bp, 16 predicted proteins | sample 596031 | NCBI WGS metagenome assembly LNFM01 (sample SAMN04254537, study PRJNA301005) | activated carbon metagenome | isolation source: dual media filters at the Ann Arbor, Michigan drinking water treatment plant | place: USA: Ann Arbor | reverse complement strand
GGCGGGCGGCGGTGGAAGCGTCGGCCAAGGGTGCCCCCGGCGCGGCGCAGGTTTCAAGTTCGGGTCGGCATGGCCGCTGGACCGATGCTGTGAAGAGTGAGCGAGGCCGCGCCTTGATTGCGCGAATGTCGCCATCGATTGCGGACGGACGCGTGGACCCGGGCGGACCGCAGCACCTCAAGCACTCGCCATCGCCATCAGCACCCCGCGGTCATGGCAGAGGCTGACCTTGAGCCCGCGCGCCATCGCCGTGGCCGGTGCTGCCGCCACCTGCATGTCGGGCACACCGCGGTGCCGAGCGGGGTCGAAGCGCGCCTGGCAGATGCCGATCACGTCGGCGCCGACGCGGTAGCGCAGCATCACCGCCGGCACCGAGGCAATCGAGCAATGGCGGCCGCCGATCAGCTCCGCGCCGGCCGGCAGTTCAAAAGGCGCGTCCTGCAGAAGGAAGCCGACCCCGGCAAAGGCGTCACGCAGCTCGACCATCGAGGCCGAGACCACGTCGAGCGGCTTCTCGTACAGATGGTTGAAGGCGATCTCGTCGGCCAGGGTCTGCAGGTTGCTGGTGTCGCGGAAGGCCTTGAGTCCGAACAGACCCCAGTAGCCCACCGCACCGGCTGCAGTGACGCTGGCGGCCAGCGCCAGGAATCGCCGGCGCGCGGGCGGTTGCGTGAGCGGGGACGCTGGGCCGCCATGCGCGGGCGAGGCGACGGCGGCATCGAGCCGTGCGCGCAGGGCTTCCAGCTGCACGGCATCGAGTCGCTGTTCCTGGAACTTTTCACGCAGCGCATCGCGCAGCGGCTTCTTCGCTGACGGACTCATGCTCTACCTCCCGCCCGCGCGCCTTCGGCGTCGCCGGCAAACTTCTTCCGCAGTCGATGCATGCGCGCCAGCAGGGTGCCGCGCGGCGCGCCGGTCTGCGCGCTGATCTCATCCACGGTGTAGCCCTCGACCGCCCACAGGAACAGCACCTCGCGCTCGGCGGCGGTGAAGTCACCCCAGACGCGCTCCAGCCAGGCGCGCTCCAGCTGCACGTCCTCCAGCGCACGCAGGTCGGCGGGGATCACCGCTTCGGCGTCTTCGATCGGGCTCCAGCGCATCTGCGCGGCGCGACGCTGATCGGCCAGGAAGGTGTTGCGCACGATGCGCAGGAAATAGGCCAAGGGGTTCTCGACGGCGGCGGTCGAAGCGCTCAGCCACTGGGTCACGGCGGTATGCACCACGTCGTAGGCCTGTTCGCGCTCGCCTGTCAGGGCGATCGCGTAGCGGTAGGCACGCTGGAAATCCTCGTCGCCCAGCCGGTTCATGGCTGCGGCATCGAGGTGAGTGGGCGAACCGGCGCGAGGGTCAGCATGGATGGATTCTCCCGCGGCGGTCCGCGTTCGAAGGCCAAGGATGCGCCAGCGCGGCGCTTGATTGCACTCGCGCTTCGTCGCGGTTGCCAACGTTCACCGCGGTCATGGGCTCCGCGCGACGACGCACGCCGCGGCAATCAAGCGCGACGCGGTCACCTCTGCACGGCACTCAAGGACAGCCGCCGCAGGACTCCCCGCATGAACGTACTCCACGCGCTTCCCGCAGCACTGCGCGCACGGCTCGATGGCCTGGACCCCTGGCTCGCCCCGCTCGGCCTGCGCCTGATCCTCGCCTACGAGTTCGGCGAGGCCGGGCTGGAGAAGCTGCGCGGCGAAAACTGGTTCGGCGGCGTGCAGTCGAAGTTCCCCTTTCCCTTCAACCATGTCGATCCGGACGTCAGCTGGTGGCTTGCGACCTGGGCGGAGCTGGGCGCCGCCGCGCTGCTGGTCGCCGGCCTGTTCACCCGCTTCGCCGCCTACAGCCTGCTGGTGCTGAGCTTCGTCGCGACGGCCGCCGTGCACTGGCCGGCCGAGTGGAGCTCACTGGCGCAGCTGTGGGAGGGCTATGCGATCCGCAACAGCGGCGCCGGCAACTTCAAGTTGCCCCTGCTGTTCGCGCTGATGCTGCTGCCGCTGGTGCTGGGTGGCGCCGGGCGTTTGAGCCTGGACGCGCTGATCGCGCGCTGGCTGCCGGCAGCGGGCGAGCCCCGTGCGGACCGCGCGGCCTGGGCACTGGGCGGGCTCGGCCTCGGCCTGCCGATCGCCATGCTGTTTCCGACGCTGGGCCTGGGCCTGATGGCGTTGGGCCTCGCGCTGAGCGTGCTTGCAAGCCGCGGCGTCTGGCGCGAGCTCAGTCCGGGCTGATGCGCTCAACGCTGTGGCGCGCCACCGAGCGCGGACGCGGATCCGGCGCAGGCCTGCTCCGCGCTGTCCTCAGTCATCGCCCACGCTGAGCCGCACCGCGCGCAGGCGGGTGGGTGCCGGCGCGCCTGCGACGGCCGCGCCGTTCGCCTCGGTCCACACCAGCACGGCGGTCTGCCCGAGTGCGGCGAGGCGCGGCACGCCCACGCCGCGGCCCGCAGGCAGGGCGGCGACATCGATGCGCTGCCGTTCGCCAAGCTCGGCATCGAACAGGCCCAGCCGCAGCACGCTCGCGCCGGGCGCGCCCGCGCCGAGCCAGCTCAGCAGCACGCCGCCGTCGAAGGCCTCGGCGTCGACGCGGCCGAGCACCGCGGGCCCCTGTTCGACACGCAAGGGCGTGGTCTCTGTCCCGAGCGCGCGCAGGCGCACCGCCATATCGTTCGCGTTGGGCATGGTCGACCAGGCGGCGAACACGCGCTCGCCGTGCTGGGCCAGGGCCGGCCCGTTCACCGGACACGCATTGATCTTCCAGTTGTCGGCGTGGACCAGGCCGGTCACCTGCCAGCCGCTGCGCTCGCGCGTGGCCAGGGCGATGTCGCGGATCTCGTGCTCGCTGCGGTCGCGCCAAGCCGCGAGATGGCTGCCGTCGGGCCGGCGCAGTAGCGCCGTCCAGCAGCAGGAGCAGGTGCGCGCGTCGAGTTCCACGCCCTCTGCGATGGCCCCGCTGGCATCCAGCACGGCGGCGCGCAGGCTCATCGCGCCTTCATGGGCGCCGTGGTCTTCCTGCAGATCGATCTCGGTCGGGTGCGAGGCGGCGGCGTGGCGCCCGTCCAGCCAGATCAGGCGCATGCGATCGGCGCCGTCGGGCGCCATCGAGACGAAGCCGTGCTCGCTCAGCGTACCGTCGTCATGCGGGGTGATCGGCGCCGACCAGGTCGCGCCCTCGTCCTGCGAGTGGGCGACGCGGATGCCGTAGTGGTAGGTGCCCGCGCCTTCCTTCTGCAGCCAGAAGGCCCACCAGCCGCCGTTGTCGGCGACCGCGATCTGCGGGTGGTCGGCCCAGTTGACGAACCAGTCGCAGCCGCGCGCGACTTCGCGGGCTTCGCCCAGTTCGCCGGCCATCGACAGTGTTGCCACCTGCAGGCGCGCGCAGCCTTCCGGCAGACGCTCCTGCCAGCTCAGCAGGAAGCGCTGCTTCGCGCTGTCGGCGACCACATGCGGGGTCAGCGCCGAGGCTTCGACCGGCAGCTCGATCGGCGCCAGCTTGGCGGGCTCGGCGAGGGCAAGACCCGCGCCGAACAGACTCAGAAACTGCGCTGCCAGGTGAGTTCGTACCACCGCGGTTCTCCGAGCATGAATTGGCCGGCGCCGTAGGGGCGCGTGGCGTAGACGCGATCGTCGAGATTGCGCAGGCGCAGGCTGAAGCGTCCCAGCGGTGCATCGTAGCGAAGCAGGGCGTCGACCGTGGCATAGCCCGGCAGATAGAGCGTGTTGGCGGTATTCGCCGCACTCTCGCCGACACCGCGCAGGCCGAGGCCCAGCTCCAGATTCTGACTCGCGCTGTAGAACGCCCACAGAGTGCCGATGCGCTCGGGCACCGCCACCGGATCATTACCGCGACGCGAGACGGCGACGCCGCCGACCACCTCGTCGAAGCGCTCGAACTTCGCGTCCAGCAGGGCGGCGCTGGCCTCGACGCGCAGGCGCTCGCCGAGCGGCATGCGCAGGCTGGCCTCGACGCCGCGCGCGGCCTGCTCACCGACCTGGATCAGCCGGTTTGGATCGTCCGGATCGCGGCTCAGCAGGTTGGTGCGGGCGATGTCGTACAGCGCGAGCGTCCAGTCGACGCGCGCGCCGCTGTGCTTCATCCCCAGCTCGACCTGCTCGCTGTCGGTGAGTTCGAAGCTCGCGTTCGCCAGCCCCAGGGTGGTGATCTGCGCCGGCGCTTCGCTGGAGGTCGCGAGCGAGCCGTACAGCGTGGTCTGCTCGCTGGGGCTGAAGGTGAGCCCCAACCGATAGCTGCCGGCGCTGTAGCGCTTGTCGAAGCGCACGCCGCTGACCACGTTCAGCGAGTCGACCTCGCTGCGGTCGTGACGCAGGCCGGTGACAAGGCGCCAGCGCGGGGCGAGATCCAGCGCGCTCTCGACGAAGACCGAGCGCTGCGCGATGTCGGTGGCGGTGCGCGGCTGGAAGGTGTCGAGGCTGGTGTAGACGCCGCGCACCGGGTTCCGCAGATCGACCGTATCGGTGTAGCGGAAGGGACTGTCGCTGCTGCGGTCGTGATCGTTGCGATCGGCCTGCAGGCCGAACACCAGCTGGTGCGCGCGGCCGAACAGGGTGTGCGACCAGGCCACATCGGCGACTGCGCCGCGCAGCTTCTGGTCGTGACTGATCTCGAGGTAGTCGCTGCGGCGGATCAGGCCGGTCGCCGGCTGCCAGGTGTTGACCTCGGCATTGCGGTAGTAGCGGTCCTCACGATTGCCGAACAGCACCAGCGAAGCGCGAAGGTCATCGCTGGGCTGCCACTCGGCGCGGGCGCGCAGCCAGTCGACATCCATGCGGATGGCGTCGTCGATCACGTTGTAGTTGATGTCGCGCAGGCTGGGATCGATGCGACCATTGATCAGCGGCGTACCGAAATAGCCCTCGCCATCGTCGAGGAAATGCTCGAAGGCAAGGCTCAGACGCAGCGTGTCGCTGACCGGCGCAGCCAGTTCGGCATTGACGTGACGGAACTCGAAACTCGTGTCGCGCGCATGGCCGAAGCTGCCGCGCTCGCCCGACTGCTGATGGCTGGCATCGAGCCGCCAGGCCAGACCGCCGCCGGCCACGCTGCCGCCGCTGCCCACCGCCGCGGTGCTCGTGCCGTAGCGCCCATAGCCGAGGTACACGTTCGAGCCCGCGCGGCCGTCCGCGCGCCGCGGCACCAGATTGATCGCACCGGCCACCGAGCCCTGGCCTGCGGTGAGCGCCGCCGGGCCGCGCAGCACTTCGACCTGCTGGTAGTTCAGGGTCAGCCTGGGCGTGACCTGCCAGCCCGGATAGCGCACGCCGTCGAACAGGATCGGTGAGTTGAACACGCCGGAGAAGCCGCGTCCGCTGATGTTGATCACGCCGAAGCTGTAGGCCGGCACCAGCCCGGGCGCCTGCTCCAGGGCTTCGTTGAAGCTGGCGTCGCTGCGCGCGCGCTGGCTGTCGGCGTCGATCACATCGGCGGAGATCGGCTGCTGCAGCAGGGGCACATCGAGGCGCGAGGCGGCGCGGGCGGCACGCTTCAGCGGGGTCGGCGCTTGGCCTTTCACTTCGACCTCGTCGAGCTTGGCGGCCGAGGCCCGTTCGAAGCCGACGGCGGCCTGCGCGCTGGACGCAGCGGTGGACGCCAGCGCAATCAGCACGGCCGTGGACAGTGAACGCAGCGGGGTCGAACGGGGACGATGAAGCATCTGTTTGCACTCAGGCGACGCAGGGCCGCGTATTGTTCGGCTCCCCCGCCAGGCTGCCCATGCGACCGAATGTCGCAGACGGCCCGCGACATCGCGTTTCGCAGAGTGCCCTCCCCTCGTGCTGCCTCGAGTGTCCATCGTTGTTCCCATCGGCCCGGGCGAGAGCGCCTGGCGGGCGCTGCTGGGCGATCTGCAGGGCTTGCCGGTCGATGTCGAACTGCTGCTGATGGGTGTGGAGACCGCGCCGCCGGAGCTTGATGCGCTGTCGGACGCCCTCGCCGGTCGTCTGCGCTGGCTGCAGGCGCCGCAAGGCCGCGCGGTGCAGCAGAACGCGGGGGCGGCGGCCGCACGCGGGGACTGGCTGTGCTTCCTGCATGCCGACTCGCGACTCGACGCAACTGCCGTGCGCGCGCTGGCCGCGTTGGCGCAGCGGCCTGCTGCGCTCTATCACTTCGACCTCGGCTTCTTCGATGGCCCTGCCCTGCTGTACCTGAACGCGCTGGGCGCGAACCTGCGTTCGCGACTGTTCGGCCTGCCCTTTGGCGACCAGGGCCTGAGCCTGCCGCGCGCGGACTTCCAGCGGCTCGGCGGCTTCGACGAGCAGCTGCCGCGCGCCGAGGACCACGCCCTGGTGTGGGCAGCGCATCGTGCCAGGCTGCCGGTGCGGTCCTTGGGTGCGCGCCTGCGCACCAGCGGACGTCGCTATGCCGAGGAGGGCTGGCTGCGCACCACCCTGCGCTTTCTCGCGCTCAGCTGGACCCAGGCGCGAGCGTTCTCCAAGGACGATCGCACATGAGCGGCGGCGCCCTGGCCCTGTTCGTGAAAACGCCGGGCTTGTCGCCGGTGAAGACGCGACTGGCGCGCGCGATCGGCAGCGCCGCCGCAGAACACCTCTATCTCGCCTGTGCGGATGCCGTGTCCGAGCTGCTGCAGCGCTTCCAGCGCGACACCGGCGTGCGCTGCCTCCGCGCGATCGCCGAAGACGACAGCCTCGCCCCGGCCTTCTGGGCCGCGCGCGGCGGGCTCGACTGGTTGCCGCAGGGCGAAGGTGGCCTGGGTGCGCGCATGGCCCGCGTGCATCACCGGCTGGTGCGCGAACACGGCTTCGGCCTGCTGATCGGCGCCGACCTGCCCCAGCTCAGGCGCGAACACCTGCAGCGTGCCGCCGACTGGCTGCGCGCCCCGCAGGCCCGACACGTGCTGGGCGCGGCCGAGGACGGCGGTTTCTGGCTCTACGGCGGCAATCGAACGGCGCCCGAAGCGCTCTGGGAGAGCGTGGCCTACAGCCAGCCGCGCACCGGCAGTGAGTTCCGCGCGGCGCTGACGGGCTTCGGTGACTGGCTGGACCTGCCGGCACTCTGCGATCTCGACACGCCGGAGGATCTGCAGCGGCTGGCCGCGGCCCTGCGCGCACTGCCCGAACCGCTGCCCGCGCAGCAGCGCGTGCTGGGCGAGATCGAAACCCTGCTGGAGACCCTGGGCCATGCCTGAGTGGGCAAACGCGCTGGTGCTGAACGAAGGCCCGCTGCGGCTGGGCGCCTTTGGCGGCATGCTCGCCCTGCTGCTGGTGCTGCAGTGGCTGCGGCCGCTGCGCGGCGACGGCCGCGGCCAGCGACGGCAGGCCACCAACCTGCTGCTGATCGCACTCGACACGCTCCTGCTGCGGCTGGCGTTTCCCGTGCTCGCTGTGGGTCTGGCACTGCAATTGGAAAGCCAGCACTTCGGTCTGCTGCCGCAGCTCGGCCTTCCGTTCTGGCTCGACTGCCTGCTGGCCGTACTGCTGCTCGATCTCGCGATCTACTGGCAGCACCGGCTGATGCACGTGGTGCCGCTGCTGTGGCGCCTGCATCGCCTGCACCACAGCGACACCGGCTTCGACGTCACCACCGGCCTGCGCTTCCATCCCTTCGAGATGGCGCTGTCTCTGGTCTACAAGCTGGCCGTGGTCGCCGCCCTCGGCGCGCCGGCGCTGGCGGTGCTGGTGTTCGAGCTGCTGCTGTCGATCGGTGCCCTGTTCACGCATGCGGACTTCGCGCTGCCGCCCGCGCTCGACCGCCGCCTGCGCTGGCTGCTGGTGACGCCGTCGATGCACCGCATCCACCACTCTACCTGGCAGCCCGAGACCGACAGCAACTACGGTTTCCATCTGTCGCTCTGGGACCGGCTGTTCGGCAGCTACCGGGCGCAGCCGCGCGCGCCCGAGGCGAGCATGCCGATCGGCCTCGAATACTTCCGCTCGCCCCCCGAACACACCCTGCCCAGCCTGCTGCTGCAGCCGTTCCGGCCGCAGCCTTCTTCGGAGCACGATCCGCATGCGTGACACCTGGCCCCTGCTGCAGGCGGTGCAGTTCCCCGCCATCGAGCGCGGATCGCTAAAGACCCTGCAGCTCAACCTCGGTTATCTGTGCAACCTCAGCTGCACGCACTGCCATGTGAATGCCGGCCCGCGTCGGACCGAGCTGATGGACCTCGACACCATGCAGCTCGCGCTGCAGGTCGCCGAGCGCTTTGGCGCCGACACGCTGGACCTGACCGGCGGCTCGCCGGAGATGAACCCGCAGTTCCGCTGGCTGGTCGATACGGCCGTGGAGCGCGGGCTGCAGGTGATGGATCGCCTCAACCCGACGATCATCGAGGAGCCGGGCTACGAATGGGTGGCCGACTACCTCGCCGCGCGCCGCGTGGAGATCGTCGCCAGCCTGCCCTGCTACAGCCAGGCCAATGTCGATGCGCAGCGCGGCAAAGGCGTTTTCGAGTCGAGCATCCGCGCCCTGCAGAAGCTCAACGCGCTGGGCTACGGACAGCCGGGCAGCGGGCTGGAAATGCAGCTGGTCTACAACCCCGGCGGCGCCTTCCTGCCGCCCGCGCAGGACAAACTCGAAGCCGACTACAAGCGCCTGCTCGGCGACAACTTCGGCATCGTTTTCAATCATCTCTACGCGCTGGCCAACATGCCGATCCAGCGCTTCGGCAGCATGCTGGTCTCCAAGGGCCAGTTCGACAGCTACCTCGACACCCTGCGCGGCGCGCATCGCGACGAGAACCTCGCCGCGGTGATGTGCCGCAGCCTGATCAGCGTCGACTACCGCGGCTTTCTCTACGACTGCGATTTCAACCAGATGCTCGATCTGCCGGTCGAGGCTGCGGGAGACGGCCAGCCGCATCTGCGCGATCTGCTCGAAGGTGCCTTGCCGCGGAAGATCGCGGTCGCCGGCCACTGCTTCGGCTGCACCGCGGGGCAAGGCTCAAGCTGCGGCGGCGCGCTCGTCTGACTGGACGGCCGAGTTCAGGGCGTTGGCGAGTTCGCCCAAGGTCGCGAGGCCCGACACGCCAGCGCGGGCGTAGCATGCGCGGATGAACTCGACCGCCTCCTCTGACGACTCCGTCTGGACCCGCACCGCTCTGATTGCGGTGGCCAGCGCGGCGGCCATCGTCACCCTCAGCATGGGCGTGCGCCAGAGCTTCGGCCTGATGATGCAGCCGGTCGGCAGCGAACTCGGCATCAGCCGCGAGGCCTTCGGCTTCGCGATCGCGCTGCAGAACCTGCTGTTCGGCCTGGTCCAGCCCTTCATCGGCGCAGCCGCCGACCGCTTCGGCACGCGCCCGACCCTGATCGGCGGCAGCCTGCTCTACATCGCCGGCCTGGTGCTGGCGGCCAGTGCGACCGGCGCCACCAGTCTTGGACTCGCGCTGGGTGTGATGGTCGGGATGGCGCTGTCGGCGACGACCTTCGTGGTGGTGCTGTCGGCAGTCGGCCGGGTGGTGCCCGAAGCGCAGCGCAGCCTCGCCTTCGGCCTGGTCACCGCTGGCGGCTCTCTGGGCCAGTTCGCGGTGGTGCCGCTCGCGCAGGGCCTGGTCGGTGCTTTCGACTGGCGCATCGCGCTGTGGATCCTGAGCGGGCTGATCGCCTTTATCGCGCTGCTGGCCTTCGGCCTGCCGGGGCGGCTGCGCAAGGGCGCCACGGCTCCCGTGATCGAGGGCCCTGCGCTGGGAGAAGCCCTGCGCGGCGCGGCGCGTCATCCGCACTACTGGCTGTTGAACGGCGGCTTCTTCGTCTGCGGTTTCCACGTCGCCTTCGTCGGCACGCATCTGCCGGCCTATCTGGTCGACGGCGGCTTGAGCCCCTCGGTGGGCGCCTGGTCGCTGGCGCTGATCGGCCTGTTCAACATCGCCGGCAGCTGGCTGTTCGGCCTGTGGGGCGGACGGCATTCGCGCACGGGGCTGTTGGCCGCGCTCTACTTCGCGCGCGGGCTGGCCATGGTGATCTTCCTGTGGCTGCCGCTGACGCCGGCGTCGGCGCTGGTGTTCGCATCGGTGTTCGGCTTCCTGTGGCTGGGCACGGTGCCGCTGACCAGCGGCGCGGTGGTCAGCATGTTCGGCCTGCGCCAGCTGTCGACCCTGTACGGCATCGTCTTCCTGAGCCACCAGGTCGGCGCCTTCTTCGGCGCCTGGTGGGCGGGCCGGCTGTTCGATGCCACCGGCAGCTACGAGGTGATCTGGTGGACCTCGGTGGCGTTGGCCCTGCTGGCGGCGGCGCTGAGCGCAGCGACGCGCGAGCACCGCGCCTGGCAGCCCGCTTGAGCCCGCGCACGCTCAAGCGCTGGCTGCTGCTGGCCGCGGCGTCCGTGCTGGCGCTGGCCGGCGCGCTGTGGGCGCGCTACGGCAGCGAGATCTTCCTGCAAGGGCTGGGGCCGCTGTTCTGCGCGTGAACTGAAGCGCCGCAGCAGCCAGCCGCGCGCGCCCGACCCCGAGTTGCGCGGGCCGGCACGGCTCCTGCACCCTGACCCCGGCCCCAGTTCCGGGGCGCCGGGAATCTGACGGCCCATGAGCGACACCCGCGACTGGAACGGCGACCTCGCCCGACTCGATTCGAGTCATGCCTCCGCCTTGTCCGAGGTGTCTTCCGGGCTGCCCGGCACCCTGTTCCGCTACCTGCTGCGTGCGGATGGCAGCGACGCGATCTGGTACGTCAGCGCCGGCTCGATGGAGCTGTTCGAGCTCAGCGCGGCCGAGATCGAGGCCGACCTCTCACGGCTGTGGTCGCTGATCGATGCCGACTGCGTGCCGCGGCTGCGGGCCTCGATCGCAGACAGCGCGGCGCGGCTCAGCGAATGGCGCGACGAGTACCGCATCACCACGCCCTCGGGCCGGCGCAAATGGATCCAGGCCTACGGCAAGCCGATGCCCTGGCCGGAGGGCGGCACGGTCTGGACCACCCTGCTGCTGGACAGCACCGACCAGCGCGAGGCGGAGCGCAGGGTCGCGGTCTCCGAGGCGCGCCTGCGCGCGCTGCTGGAGCGCATCGATGCGATCGCCGTGCAGGGCTATGACCACGAACGCCGGGTGTTCCTGTGGAACGCGGCGAGTGAACGCCTGTACGGCTACAGCGCGGCAGAGGCCATCGGCCAGCGTTTGGAGGACCTGATCATCCCGCCGGTCGCGCGCCAGGCGGTGATCGCCGACGTCGAGGGCTGGATGCAGCACGGCCGGCCGATTCCCTCTTCCGAGCTGAGCCTGTGCGACCGCCGCGGACAGCCGGTGCAGGTGTTCTCCAGCCACGCACTGCTGGAGAACACCGACGGCATGCCGGAAATGTTCTGCATCGACATTGACATCGGCGAACGCAACCGCGCCGTCGAGGCCCTGCGCCGGAGCGAGGCGCGGCTGTCGCAGGTCCTGTCGGTGATCGGCGAGGGCATCTGGGACTGGGACATCGCGGCCGGCACCGTGCACAACAACGCGCGCTGGCTGGAGATCATGGGCCTGCCCGAAGGCAGCCTCACGCGCAGCATTGAGGATTTCAAGCGGATGCTGCACCCCGCCGACCGCAGCCGGGTGGTGCAGCGGCTCGTGGATTGCCTGCACAGCGATGAGCCCTACCGCTGCGAGTTCCGCATGCTGTGTGCCGACGGCCGCGAGATCTGGGTGGAGGATCGCGGCGAGGTGGTGGAGCGCGATGCACAGGGCCGGGCGCTGCGAATGATCGGCAGCCTGGCCGACGTCAGCGCCCGCAAGCGGGCAGAACAGCAGGCCCAGTTCGTCGCCTACTTCGACCCCCTGACCGCCCTGCCCAACCGGCGGCTGCTGGAAGAACGCCTGGACCGCGCGCTGGAGGCGGCGCGGATGGACGGCAGCGTCGGCGCGCTGGTGATGCTGGATCTGGACGATTTCCGCCGGGTCAATGAGAGCCGCGGGCACGGCGTCGGCGACCGCCTGCTGCAGGCCGTGTCCATCCGGCTCGGCGCCCTGCTGCGCGGCGGCGACACCCTGGCGCGGCCGGGGGGTGACGAGTTCCTGCTGCTGCTGCCCTCGCTGTCCACCGATCCGGAAGCCGCGCGCGACATGGTGGCTGGCGTCCTGGTGCGGCTGCGCGAGGCGCTGGACGAGCCGATCGAAATCGATGGCCAGCGCTGCAGCACGGGCGTCAGCTTTGGCATCACCTTCTATCCGGGGGCCGGCAGCAGCGCCGCCGACCTGCTGCGCGAGGCCGACACCGCGCTCTACCTCGCCAAGTCCTCGGGGCGCGGCCAGGCGGTCCGCTACGACGCCGCGATGAGCGGCCAGCTCAGCCAGCGCATGCAGCTGGAGCTGGATCTGCGCGAGGCGCTCAAACACGGCCAGTTCGTCCTGCACGCGCAGTCGGAAGTGCATGCCGACGGCAGTCTGGCCGGCGCCGAGCTGCTGCTGCGCTGGCAGCATCCGCAGCGCGGCCGGCTGACGCCCGGCGAGTTCATCGACGCCGCCGAGCGCACCGGCATCATCGTCGGCATCGGCGACTGGGTGCTGGGCGAAGGCTGTCGTGCCGCCGCGCGGATGGCGGCGGCCGGCATCGAGCTGCCGCTCAGCATCAACGTCAGCCCGCGACAGTTCCGCCAGCCCGACTTCGTCGAGCGCGTGCGCGCCCACCTGCGCGCGCACGGCACCAATCCGGCGCAGATCCTCCTGGAGGTCACAGAGAACCTACTGATCGATGATGTCGAACAGGCGGCGCAGCGCATGCGCGAGCTGTCGGCCCTGGGCCTGCGCTTCTCGATCGACGACTTCGGCACCGGCTTCTCCAGCCTGGCCTACCTGAAACGCCTGCCGCTGTACCAGCTCAAGATCGACCGCAGCTTCGTCAAGGACACCCCCGGCGACGCCAGCGACTGCGCCATCGTCAAGCTGGTGATCTCGATGGCCGCCAGCCTTGGCCTGAGCGTGGTGGCGGAAGGCGTCGAAACCCGGGAACAGGCTGCCTTCCTGCAGGGCAGCGGCTGCAGCCTGCAGCAGGGCTATCTGTATGCGCGGCCGGAGCCCCTGGAAACCTGGCTGGCGCGGCTTGGCGTGGGTGCAGATGCACGCTTCGGCGCGGGGACCGGCGAGCAGTAACGTCGATCGAGCAGCGAACGGCGGCCTTACCCCTGTTGGACACCGACACACAGACGCCGGTGCTCCACCATCAGGCAGCGGTCCTGGACCACGGCGATACCCGCGTTCCTCAGGGCCGCCGCGAACGGCTCGCTGCGGATGCCCGACTGCAGCCAGACCGCCTGCGGTGCGGCCGCGAGCAGATCCTCCAGATGGCCGGCGAGATCCTGCGGGCGGCGGAACACGCAGACCAGATCCAGCGGCCCGGGCACATCCTGCACCCGGCGGTACACCGTCTGGCCGAGGATGTGCGTCGCGTCGGGGTAGTAGACCGGCACCGGCAGCAGATCGAAGCCGGCCCGCTGCAGGTACTCGGGCACGTAGTAGGCGGGCTGCGCGGACGCCGCTTCGGTCTTGATGCCGAGCACCGCGATGCGCCGGGTCGAGGCAAGCAGCGCCTTGAGCTCGGCGTCCGTGTGCAGATCATGGTCGACTGGCAGCATGGTCGTGTTCCCCTGGTCTTGGCGCAGTGCAGGGCGCGCGACGGGGTCGCGCACCGTTGGCGGAAAGCCGGCACCTCAGGCGGGCGCGTCGACGGGAACGGCGGCGCGCCCTGTCGGCGGGTTCGCCAGCACGACGCGATCACGCCCCTGCCGCTTGGCAGCGTACAAGGCCTGGTCGGCACGCCCAAGCAGGCTGTCGAACCCGCCATCGTCCTCGCCAAGCTCGCTGACACCCGCCGAAAAGCTGAACTCCTGTGCATGACCCTGCCATATCCAGGACCGCTGGCGGAGCTGGCCCTGCAGCCGTGCCAGCATTCCCAGCGCAGGCTCAGGCCCACCCGCCCGAAACAGTACGCAGAACTCTTCGCCACCGGCACGCGCGGCCAGATCCGTGGGGCCGCAGGCATCCTGCAGCAGTCGCGCGAAGTGCTTCAGGGCGGCATCGCCCGCTGCATGGCCCAGGCGATCGTTCAGGGGCTTGAAGTGGTCGATATCGAGGATGGCGAGGCAGAGCGGACGAGCTGTCTGGCGGGCTTCGCGGATCGCTTCTTCCGAAGCCTCGACCAGGCTGCGTCGATTGGCCAGGCCGGTCAGGAAATCCGTGGCCGCGGCGGCCTCCCAGCGCATCCGCATGCGCTCCGAACACATGGCGAAGAAAGCACTGGTGCCGACCACCGGCAGCGCACTCATCAGCAGCAGCTGCAGCACCAGCGGACCGCGCGCGATATCGATCAGCGCCAGCGCCTGCGGTGGATCCAGCGCGGCCTGCAGGGCGCGCATGACAACCGCAGCCAGCAGGACACACAGGGTCAATCGCAGCACGCGTCGGCTGACCTGGGGCAGCATCGGCCCCGGCCCGGACAGTGTGCGTACCGCCAGCAGCAGCAGCACGCTCAAGGTCAGCGAGGTGAACACGATCCGCCAGGCCAGCCCGCCGCCGAGCGCGGTGACGAGGACGATGGCGGACCCGCCGATCACAGCGGGCAGCAGCAGGGGCCAACGGAAAGGCAGCCCGTGGAACTGCAGGAGCGCGCGCAGGTAGAAGGTCATCCCGACAAGTGCCGCGACGTGGGCGAGGATCACCAGCAGTGCTTCGGGAATCCACGCCTGCAGGGCGGACTGCAGGGCGAAGCTCAGGCCACTGATCGCCTGGAAGCCGATACCGATGCCCCAGCTGCGCGCGCTGGGCTTGAGCTCGTCGGCGAGCCCGGGAAGCAGCAGCGCCATCGCCGCCGCATTCAGCATCACCAGCAGCAGGGCCACCAGCAGCAGCGTGCGTGGATCCAGGGCAAGCCAGTCGAACATGCACGCCATTCAGGGCAGGAAACCGCCCGCATTCTAGAGGGTGGCGCAGCGGCGTTTGTGGTGGCCCGACGACCGCTGGTCGCAGTGCACCGCCCGCACGGCGCCAGCTTCAGCGCCCGCGCGAGGCCGGCCGGCTGTCGCTGGCGTCGGCGCCCGGCTCGACCTCGCCGCGCAGCAGGCGCCCGATCACTTCCAGGGTGCGCTCCACTGCGCCACGCTCGCGGCCGACCGTACGCTTGCAGGCCTCGCCCATGCGCTCGCGGCGCTCGGGGTCGGCCAGCAGGGTCTGCAGGGTGCGCGAGAGGTCTTCCGAGTCGGCCACGCGCAGGGCCGCGCCCTGCTCCAGAAGCAGGTCGGTCACCTCCTCGAAGTTGAAGGTGTGCGGCCCGACCACCACCGGGATGCCCAGCGCAGCGGGCTCCAGCACATTGTGGCCGCCGATCGCCTCCAGCGAGCCGGCGACGAAGGCGACATCGGCGCAGGCGATGAAGTTGACCAGCTCGCCGAGGGTGTCGATGACGAAGCACTGGCTGTGCGCATCGGGCTCGTCGTCCTCGCTGCGCGTGCGGGTGGCGAAGCCGTAGCTGCGGCACAGCTGGACCATCGGCCTGAAGCGCTCGGGGTGGCGCGGCGCCACCAGCAGCAGGGCGTCCGGGAAGCGGTTCAACAGGCGCGAGTGCGCCTCGATGACCGCCAGCTCCTCGCCTTCGTGGGTACTTGCGGCGATCCACACCGGCCGCTGCACGCCCCAGCGCACGCGTGCGGCGGCGGCCTCGGTGAACAGCTCGGGCTTGACCTGCAGATCGAACTTCAGATTGCCGACCACGCGCAGGCGCTCGGGGCGCGCACCCAGGCTGAGGAAGCGGTCGGCATCCTGCTGCGACTGCGCGGCGACGAAGCGCGCGCTGCGGATGGCCGCACGGATGATCGGCCGCACCGGCCCGTAGCCGCGCAGCGACTTGTCGGACAGGCGGGCATTCGCCACCACCACCGGAATGCCGGCGGATTCGCAGGACAGGAACAGGTTGGGCCAGATCTCGGTCTCCATCACCACGGCGAGCTTGGGTCGCGTCGCGGCCAGGAAGCGCCCCACCGACCCGGGCAGGTCATAGGGCAGGTAGACGTGGAAGACATCCTCGCCCCAGAGCTGGCGCACGCGATCCGAGCCTGTGGGCGTCACCGTGGTCAGCACGAAGGGCAGGTCGGCGTAGCGACGGCGCAGGGCTTCCACCAGAGGCGCTGCCGCGTTGACCTCGCCGACCGAGACCGCATGCACCCAGATGCTGCGCTCGAAGCCGGGGTTCTTGAAATGCCCGAAGCGCTCGCGCCAGCGCGCGTAGTAGCCAGGCATGCGCAGCCCCCGCGCCAGCAGCCGGTAGAAGATCAGCGGCGTCAGCAGGTACATCGCAAGGGTGTAGAGCAGTCGCATGGCGCGCGCGGCGTCCTGTGGCCACGGGGGCCGGTCCGGGGCGGGGCAGGATAGCAGGCTGCTTCCGGGGCTCCGCGCATCCATGGGTTGCAGAGGCTCGGTGATCCGCTGCGGTCATGTGGATTTCCAGCAGCGGCGGCATCGAAGATGCGAAGCACCGCCCTGGAGTCGAGGGCAGGCGGATCTACCTCGGCGCCGCAGCGATCGCGCGCGAGGGCGGTTTGCGAGGTAGCGGCCCGCGGGAGGATCGAGATGTGCGACCGAGCATCCGCACGGCATGCGACTCAGGCTATGGATCACTCGCCCTGGATCCGCGCACTCAGCCGACCACCCGCGGCACTGAGCCTGATCGCGCAGGCACCAGTCTCCCAGCAGGCCGAAGCCGGGGCTCAGAACGGCAGCTTCAAGCCCGGATCCACCGCCAGCAGCTGTTCGCGGAAGGCGTTCTGGATGCGCGCCAGGGCGACCTCGTTGTCGGCGTCGAAGCGCAGCACCAGGCAGGGCGTGGTGTTGGAGCAGCGCACCAGACCCCAGCCGTCCGGCCAGTCGGCGCGGATACCGTCGATGGTGGCGATCTTGGCGGTCTCGAAACGCGCGCGCGCAGCGAACTTGTCCATGTAGGCGTAGTGCGCGCCCTCTTCCATCTTGACCTTGAGCTCGGGCGTGGATACGCCCTTGGGCAGCTCGGCGAAGACCTCGGTGGGCTCGCGGCCGTCGGCAGCGAGGATCTCCAGCAGGCGTGCAGCCGAGTAGATGCCGTCGTCGAAGCCGAACCAGCGCTCGCGGAAGAAGAAGTGGCCACTCATTTCGCCGGCCAGCTCGGCTTCGGTCTCGCGCATCTTGGCCTTGATCAGCGAGTGCCCGGTCTTCCACATGATCGGGCTGCCGCCATTGCGCAGCACGTGCCCGGCAAGATGCCCGGTGCACTTGACGTCGTAGATGATCGCGGCACCCGGATTGCGGCTGAGCACGTCCTGGGCGAACAGCATCAGCAGACGGTCAGGGAAGATGTTCTCGCCATCGGCACTGACGACGCCGAGGCGATCGCCGTCGCCGTCGAAGGCGATGCCGAGATCGAAGCCGAGCCGCTTCACCATCATGGTGAGGTCGCGAAGGTTCTCCGGCTCGGACGGATCGGGGTGATGGTTGGGGAAGTTGCCGTCGACCTCGCAATACAGCGGTTCGACTTCGCAACCGATGGACTCAAGCACGGCTGGAGCGATCACCCCGGCGACGCCGTTGCCGCAGTCGACGACGACACGCAGGCGGCGCTCCAACTGGACGTCGCCGCTGATCCGCGAGACGTAGTCGTCGAGGATGTCGAACTGCTGCAGGCCGCCATTGCCGCTGCTGCTGAGCCGGCCTTCAGCGATGCGCGCGTACAGGTCCTGGATCGCGCCGCCGTGCAGGGTCTCGCCGCCGACCACGATCTTGAAGCCGTTGTAGTCGGGCGGGTTGTGGCTGCCGGTCAGCGCGATGCAGCAGCCGGTGTTGAGCTGGAAGGCGCCGAAGTAAACCACCGGCGTCGGCGCCAGGCCGATGTCGATGACGTCACGGCCGGCCGCGCGCAGGCCTTCGATGAGCGCTTCTGACAGGGCGGGACCGGACAGACGGCCATCGCGGCCGACCACGATCTCGCGCAGGCCCTGCTCGGCCATCAGGCTGCCGACCGCCTGGCCGATCAGGCGCGCCACGCCTTCGTCCAGGCTTTTTCCAACCACGCCACGGATGTCATAGGCACGGAAGATCGAGCGGTCGACATTGACCGCGGCGCGCGCGGCAGGCGCTGCGGCCGGGCCGGCCGCGGTCGTCGACTTGGACTCCGGCTTCGGCTGCTGGGCCAGGGTCTGGGCAAAGGTGGGTTCGTCGGCGCGCACGGGCGCGGCGTGGAACTCCGGGTCGCGGCGCAGCTGCCAGACCAGCAGCACGCCCAGCAGGATGACGATCGCGCCCAAGCCGATCTGCATCGGCGGATCGTAGGGAATCATGGTCACCACCGGCGGTGTGGCGATGCCCATCAGCAGGCCGCTGCCGGCGATCGGAATCGCCTGTGCGTCCTTGGCCAGACCCTCGTTGCCGGAGCTGACCAGCACCGCGGCGTCGGTGCGGAGGTCGAGATAGCCGCCGGGCAGGTCGGCTGCGCGCACCTTGTCCAGGTAGGCGGTGACCGGGAACTCGGCGAGGATCACGCCGAGCACGCGGCCTTCCTCGCGCGCCGGTGCGGCGATGCCCATGACCACTTCGGTACCGCGACCGATCGGACCGACCACCGGGCCTTCGGCCACGCGCGCGCGATTGAGCAGCTGCAGGCGGCTGAAGCCGAAGCCGGCGATGTTCTGCTCGAAGACCTCGTCGAGCTTTGCGCTGTACGCGCTCAGGCTCGGCGCGTCGTTCCAGACGCGGACGGCGCGCGCCTTCGCCGAGTCGAGTGCGCCCGCAGCGAGGTCGGCGCGCAGGTAGGGATCGTTGACCGCGCGCTCGATGCGGCGCATTCGAGCCGCGAGGTCATCGCCGATGTTCTCCGCCAGCGAGGCCCGCAGTTCCTCAAGACGCGGGCCGGCGCGGCCACTCTGCCACGCCAGCACGCCCTGCCAGATGATCAGCAGGCCGCCAAGCAGCGCGATCAGGGCCACGACGAAATACGCTGGACGCCGAAGCGCCAGCACTTCGGGCGGCAGCTGCACCGGGTCCTTCTGCTTCTTCCTGCGCTTGGTCATCGACCTCGGTTTCCTTCGCCCCTGGGTGCCCGCATCCGCACCGCCACGCCCTGTCGCTTTCAGCGGATGCCGGTATGGCCGAATCCGCCCTCGCCCCGCGCGCT
>LNFM01006551.1_pt1 | contig 19066 bp, 20 predicted proteins | sample 596031 | NCBI WGS metagenome assembly LNFM01 (sample SAMN04254537, study PRJNA301005) | activated carbon metagenome | isolation source: dual media filters at the Ann Arbor, Michigan drinking water treatment plant | place: USA: Ann Arbor | reverse complement strand
CCCCGCACCGCCCGTCCATCACGCATCGCCGTTGCCGTACCCCGCATCGCCCTGGTCACGCATCGCGCGGCAAGTCTCCGCCCTCCTCCACCAGCTTGAGCGTCGCCGCACACCGCTTCCCCCACGGATTGAACTTGTTCGTCGCGAACCCCTGCCTCCACACCTCCTTCGCCTCCTCCTGCTCCTCGTTGTACCAGTGCGCCCGCCCCAGCTCGAAGTACGCCTCGATGAGGTTGGGCCCCAGCACGAGCGTCTTCCGGAAGAAGGTCTGCGCATCCTCGTACATCTCCCGCTCGAGGTACACGAGCCCCAGGTAGAAGTGCGCGTAGAGCGTCGCCTTGCGGTCGTTGTCCAGCCGGATCGCCTTGGAGAGGTGCTCGATCGCCTCGCCGAAGATCTTCTTCTTGAGGCAGATGTAGCCGACGTTGATGCGCGCGAGCGAGTTGGCCGGCTCGCGCACGAGCACCTTCTGGAAGGCCATCAGCGCATCGTCGTACTTCTCCTGCAGCATCTGCGCCCAGCCCAGCAGCGCTTCGCTCTGCGGGTCGCCGGGCGAGAGCTCGATCGCCTTGAGCAGCGCCTGCTCCGCTCCCTCGTGGTCGCCGAGCGAGAGCCGGCTCCAGCCCTTCTCGATGAAGGTGCTGGCGCCGATGTGGTCGGCATGCACCACCGGCTTCTCGCCCGAGAACTGGGGCGCGAGCGCGCTCACCGAGGCGTTGGTCGCCTTCCACTTGTCCACGAGCAGCTTGATCTCGTCCTTGAGCGTCGTGAGATCGGCGATCTGCTGCTCCACCGACTTGAAGAGCGTCACGATCTCCGTCTTCACGGCGGTGCGCTCGTTCTCCGAGAGCCCCGCGTCGAGGCGCTGGTCGATCGCGCCGTACTTGGCCTTGTACGAGGCCAGCAGTTCATCAGCCATTGGCGGTCCCGTTCCCCATCGCGCGCGCCATCTCGATGCGCTCGGTTGATGTCAGCAGCCGGTCGGTGGCGAGCACGACGAAGATCTCGCCGCCCTGCCGGACCACGCCTTCGAGGTACTCCTTCGCGAGCCCGCGGTAGATCGCCGGCGGCGGCTCGATCGCCGCCGACTCCACCGTGCGCACCGCGTGCACCACGTCCACCGTCACGCCGATGCGCGCGTCGCCGGCGACCACCACGAGGATGCGTGCCCCTTCGCCCGCCGCCTCGCCCGCGAGCCCGAGCCGTTCGCGCAGGTCCACCACGGGGATCGTCGCGCCGGCATGCTCGATCACGCCCTTGAGCCACGCGGCCGCATTGGGCAGCACGCGCGGCGGGGCGTAGCGCAGGACGCGCTCGACCGCGAAGATGTCGGCGGCGAAGAGCTCCCCGCCCGCCTCGAACGTCACCAGCTGCCGTCGCGAGACCGCCGTGCCTGCCGTCATCCGACCTCCGTCATGAGTCGTGCGCGCATCGCGCCCCGCAGCGTATCCATCTCCACCGCGCCGGCGATGCCGCCCTCCAGATGCAACACCGCAGAGAGCATGGCGGCCGCCGAGGCACCGCTGGCCGGGAGCGCGCGCCACTGCCGCGCCTCCACGGTCACCATGTCCAGCGCGTCGTCCACGCGGAGCGCCACGCGGCCGCCGCCGGTCTCGAGCAACAGCAGCACGCCGCCACCGCCCGCGGTCCCCGCTTCCCCCGCGCCTGGCACGCCGAGCAGCACGCCGGCGTCGAGCACCGGCAGCAACCGGTCGCGGTGCACGCACTGCCCCGCCATCCCGTCCGGCGCGAGCGCGACGGGGACGATCGGCGGCGCCTCCGCCGCCTCCAGGACGTCAGCGAGCGGAAAGGCGAAGTGCTCGCTGCCCACGCGAGCCACGAGGACGCGCATCGCCGCGCGCGGCTCCGGCGACACCAGCGGCGGCATCGTCATCGGCGCGCCTCCAGCAGGTGCGTTGCCATCTCGGCCACGCGCGTGAGCGGCGCCTCGCGATCGGCCCCCACCTCGGCCATCGCCACCGCCGGCATGCCGTAGATCACCGACGTCGCGCGGTCCTGCACCACGGCACCGCCGCCCACGTCGCGGATGGCGCGCAGGCCGCTGCTCCCGTCGCGCCCCATCCCGGTGAGCACCACGCCCACGCTGCGCGAGCCGAAGCAGTGGGCGACGGAGAGGAAGAGCGGATCGGCGGCGGGGCGCACGCCGTGCACGGCTGGCCCCTCGCCGAGGAGGATCGTGGGGCCCTCGGGCCCCGGCGCGACGGTCATGTGCCGTCCCCCGGGGGCGAGGTACGCGCGGCCGGGCTCCACCGCCTCGCCGGCCATCGCTTCGTGCACCGGCACGGTGGAGAGCTGGTCGAGCCGGCGCGCGAGCCCGGCCGTGAACCCGGGGGGCATGTGCTGCACGATGAGCACCGCCGCGTCGAGCGCGGCCCCGAACCCCGGCACGACCTCGGCGAGCGCGCGCGGGCCGCCGGTGGAGCAGGCGATCGCGATCGCGGCACTCGCGCGCCGCCGCACCCTCGGCAGCGGCGCGGGCGGCGCGAACTGCGGGCGCGCGAGCATCTGCACGCCGCCCAGGTTGAACTGCGTCGCCGCCTGCAGCGCCTCGGCGATCCGGCGTCGGCTCCCTTCCCAGTCCGCCAGCGTGCTGCCCTGCGGCTTGCGCACGAAGTCCACCGCGCCGAGCTCGAGGGCGCGGATGGTGAGGTCGACCGTGCCGCGCGTGGTCGCCGCGCTCACCATCACCACGGGACGAGGCAGTTCGCTCATGATGTAGCCGAGCGCGGCGATGCCGTCCACGCCGGGCATCTCGATGTCGAGCGTGACGATGTCGGGGTCGAGCTGGTGCACGAGGCGCAGCCCCTCCTCGCCGTCGCGCGCCACCGCGAGCACCTCGTAGCCGCCCAGTCCGTCGATCAGCTCGCGCAGCACGGCGCCGAGGAGCGCATTGTCCTCCACGATGAGCACGCGCCGCGCGCGGCTCGCGGCGCGGCTAGAGGACATGCTGGCCGCCGCGCACCGAGCGCACGGTCATCGCGCCGCTGTTGATGTCGAGCGTCACGCTGCGTCCCGAGACGCCGCCCGTCTCCTCGGCGATGAGCGGGATGCCGGCGGCGGCGAGCGCCTCGCGCGCCGCGACCACGTTGCGCTGGCCCATCTGGCCGGCCTTGCCGCCGCTGAGCATGCTGCCGAAGAGCGCGGCCCCGCCGGCGAGCTTGGCGACGAGGGCGCCGCGGGCGCCCATCGCGCGCATGTCCTCGATCAGCAGCGGCACCGCCGTCGAGGCGAAGCGCGCGGGGTTGCTCGCGTCGCGGGCCACGCTCGGGTCGGGGAGCAGGACGTGCGCGAGTCCCGCCACGCGGAAGCGGCCGTCATGCAGCGCGATGGCGACGCACGAGCCGAGGCCGATGGTCACGAGGCGTCCGCTGCCGCGCGCCACCGCGTGGTGCGCGATGCGCACATGCTGGTCGGTCATGCCGCCGTCCGGCGGAAGATGCGCTGCCGCGAATCCACCACGTCGAAGAACCGGCGCGTCTCGCCGATCAGCGTCTCCACCCGGCCGAGCACGAGCAGGCCGCCGGGCGCGAGCGCATCGCGGAACTTGCGCATGAGCGGCACCTGGCTCGGCCGGTCGAAGTAGATCACGACGTTGCGGCAGGTGATCAGCTGCAGCTCCTGCTGCGGGGCGGGGTCGGCGAGCAGGTCGCGGCGCTCCACCTCCACGAGCGCGCGCAGCTCGGGCGCCGCGCGATGCGGCGCCTCGCGCGAGAAGTAGCGCGTGCGCAGCTCCGCCGGCATCTCCTTGAACGCCTCGGCGGCGTAGGCGCCGGCGCGCGCCCGCTCGAGCGAGGCGCGGTCGATGTCGCTGCCGATGATGCGCAGCCGCTTGAGCCGGGCGAGCGTGCCCGTGCGCTCGGCGTGGCGATGGAAGAGCGCCGCGAGCGTGTAGAGCTCCTCCCCCGACGAGCAGCCGGCGCTCCAGACGGTGAGCCGCGGCTCGTCGAGCGCCCAGAGCTCGGGGATCGTCCGCTCGGCCACCGCGTCCCAGACATCGGCATCGCGATAGAGCTTGGTGACGTTGATCGTGAGCGCGTCGAGCAGCAGGTCGTACTCGCCCGCATCGCGGTCGAGCCGCGCGCGGTAGTCGGCGTAGGTGGCCACGCCGCAGGCGCGCATGCGCACCGCGATGCGACGGCGCAGGCAGCCGTCCTTGTAGTTGGCGCAGCCGAAGCCCCGCTCCTCCGCGATCTTGCGTGTGAGCGCGAGGAACCCGGCCTCGTCGGCGGGGCCGGCGTTCATCGCCCGGCGCGGGCCGCGGCGAGGCGCTCGCGCGCCTCGGCATGGGAGGGATCGAGCTGCAGGGCGTGCTCCCACGCGGCCGCGGCCTCGCTCGACGCGCCTTGCGCCGCGCGCAATCCGCCGATCCGCGCCCAGACCTCGGGGCCGAGCGTCTCGTGCTGCTTCACCGCGCGGAGGTAGGCATCGAGCGCCGCCTCACCGTTGTCCTGCGCGAGCAGCAGGTCGCCGCGATTGCGGTGCGCCGGCGCGAGCGAGGGTTCCTCGGCGATCGCGCGGTCCACCGCGACCATCGCCTGGTCGGGGAAGCCGGCGGCCATGAGGGCGACGGCGAGGTTGTTGTGCAATGGCGCCGAGCGCGGATGCGCCGCCGTCCCCTCGGCGAGGAGGTCCATCGCCTTCTGCAGCTGGCCCGAGAGCGCCGCCGCGAGCCCGGCCGAGTGGTACCAGACCGCCGACGGCGGCCGCTGGCCGAAATGCGGGCGCGCCTCCATGAAGTGCAGGTCGGCCTCGTCGAAGCGTCCCTCGCGCATGGCGATGATCCCGAGCGAGAGGTGCACGCGCGGCTCGCTCTCGCCGCCGCGCAGGCGCGCCTCCTCGAGCGCGCGGCGCGCCTCCTCGAGCCGACCGAGCCGCTCGTAGGCGATCGCGAGGTCGTGCAGCACCGCCGCGGTGGCGCCGCGATGCCGCACGGCGACCTCGAGGTGCGTGAGCGCCTCCGCCCAGCGACCGAGTCGCAGCTGCGAGAGCCCGAGGAAGAAGCGCGCGCCGAGGTCATCAGGGCGCAGCTCGGAGACGCGGCGGAACTCGCGCACCGCCTCGTCGAGCATCCCCGTCTTGTAGAAGGCCACGCCGAGGTTGCGATGCTCCTCCACGCGCTGCTCCGCGGCCACCTCCTCCTGCGGCTTGGTCTTGCCCACGCGGTGCAGGAAGCCGGCCGTGGCGAGCCCGAAGAGCGCCTTGCCGACCTCGAACTCGATGAGCCCCGACTCGTCCACCAGCGACGCCACGTCGCGGCGGCCGTCGATGAGCGGCAGCAGCGTCCGCTGTTCGGCGGTGAGCTTCTCGCCCATCTCGTCGGCGCGGCGGCGATCCACCTCGAAGACGATGTCGAACGAGGGCACCTTCTTCTCGATCAGGCTCCACTCGTCCACGCGCCGCGCGCCCTCGAGCAGCAGCGACTCGGGATTGATCGAGACCAGGAAGTCCTGTTCCTCGGGCCGGATGTCGGACTCGAAGTTGAACGTCCCCTCGGCCCAGGTGAAGAGGAAGTAGACCGCCTCCTCGATCTGGATGCGGATCTGCGCGTGCAGGTCCTCCTTGGAGATCATCTGCTGTTCGACGAGCAGCTCGCCGAGGCGCTTGCCGCGCGCCTTGTCCTGCATCGCGATCGCCTCGTCGAGGCGCGCCTGCGGCAGCACGCCGCTCTTCACGAGGATGTCGCCGAGCCGGTCGCGCCGGTTCACGATCGAGGCGTACGAGATGCGCCCCTTGTCGAAGAAGATCGACCCGAAGTTGTTGCGGTGCGTCACCGAGAGGCAGCCGCTCTTCTTGCCCATCGAGAGCAGCTGCAGGACGTCGGGGAGCGACGCCTCCTTGAGGGAGCCGCGGATGGCCATCTAGCGGAGCTCCTCGATGAGGCGCGCCGTGATGTCCGGCCATTCCCAGACCACCCGCTCGCGGTCGAGGAAGGTGCGGTCGCCCGCGGCGGCGGCGGCGGCCATCGGGGCCATCGTCGCCGTGGCGGACCCGCTGAACCCCAGCTCGTCGCGCGCCAGCGCGGCGTCGAGCTCCACGCCGCGCGCGTCCGCCGCCGCCGCGAGGCGGTTCACCGTGCCGATCAGCTCGCGCACGCTCTGCACCGGCGGGTCGCACACCACGTCCAGCAGCGCGGGCAGCGCGGGCCGACCGAGCGCCGCGAGGAAGCGCGCCACGAGCGACTCGCGCAGCGGACGGTCCGGCGGGAGGATCTCGGCCGTGAGCCCGCCCTCGAAGCGCGAACGCAGCCGCGCGGCGAGGTCGGGGATGTCGGCCGCCACCCGGTCGCTCGACAGGATGATCTGCTTGCCCGCCTCGGCGAGTTCGTTGAAGACGAGGAAGAACTCCTCCTGGGTGCGCTCCTTGCCCGCGAGGAACTGCACGTCGTCCACGATGAGCGCGTCGGCGGCGCGGTAGCGGTTGCGCCAGCGCTCCACCGTCCCGGTCTCGATCGCCTGGATGAGTTCGTCCACGAGCACCTGCGCGTGCACGCAGCCCACCGCGAAGTCGCCGCCGGCCGCCTCGGCCATCGCGTTGCCGATCGCGTGCACGAGGTGCGTCTTCCCCACCCCGCTCGCGCCGGTGATGAAGAGCGGGTTGTAGCGCGTCCCCGGCTGCAGGATCACCGCATCGGCCGCGTGGACCGCGAGCTGGTTGGACGCGCCCACGTCGAAGCCGCTGCGCGTGAAGGCCGGATTGGGCCCGCCGGGCGGCATCTCGCCGGCGAGCGCCTTCTCCACGAAATCCTCGGCCTCGGCGAGGCGCTCGGGATCGCGGAAGACCGCGTGACCGCCAAGCCCGCGGTCCACGGCCGTCGCCTCGGCCTCGAGCGACCGGAGGTGCTCCACCGCCTCCACGTACACGGCGACGAGCGCCGGGACATCGGGATCCTTGGGCAGCGCGAGCGCGCGCTCGAGCACCGCCGTGCGGTACCCCTCCCCCTGCCAGTACGCGATGGTCTCGCGCAGGCGCACCTGCCACGACTCGACATGCTGCTGCACCGCGCTCGCCACGTCGGTGAGGAAGCTCAGGAACTCGCCCGAGCTGAGCGCGCCCGGAACGCCCGGCAGCGGCGTGCGCGGGGCGGTGTCGCGGCCGCCGCCGAGCGTCTGGCGCGCGATCCACTGGTTGAGCGAGCCCTGGAGCTCGCGCACCGAGACGACGCTCTTCTTGGCGAGCCCGTCGATCGCGCCGTCGGGGATCACGAGGCCGCGCTCGCGGCAGGCGGCGCGCAGGATCGCGACGCGCGCCTCGTACTCCGGCGCGCCCACGTCCACCACGAGCCCGCCCGAGAGCCGCTGGATCAGCCGCTCATCCACGTCGCTGATCTCCGACGGCGGACGGTCGCTCGCGCAGACGATCTGCCGCCCCGCCTCCTGCATGGCCGTGAAGACGCGCAGCAGCTCGGCCTGCATCTCGCGGCGGCCGGTGAGGAACTGGAGGTCGTCGAGGATGAGCAGGTCCACGCGCGCCATGCGGCCGCCGAAGACGTGCGTCTCGCCGGCCGAGACCGCGGCGTACCACTGCTCCGAGAACTCGTCCATCGTGAGCGCCATCACCTCGCCTTCGGGCTGCACCTGCAGCAGCTGGTGCGCCGTCGCCGTCAACAGGTGCGTCTTGCCGAGGCCGGAGCCACCGTAGATGAAGAGCGGGTTGTACGCGCTCCCCGGCGACTCGGCCACCGCGCGCGCCGCCGCGGCGGCGAGACGATTCGCCGCGCCGACCACGAGCCGGTCGAAGGTGAGCCGGGGATCGAGCCGCATCCTATCGCCGCTCTCCCGTGCTCAGCTTGCGGAGCACCTGTTCGGAGATGCCCCGCAGCGTCTCGAACACGCCGGGGCCATGCAGCGCGTCAGCCGGGAAGGAGGGCACGTTGCGGAAGTTGAGCACCTCGTCCAGCTCGGGGACCGGCGTGATCATCTCGGGCGGCAGGTCCTGCTTGTTGTACTGGATCACGAGCGGCATGGTGCGCGTGTCCACGCCCTGCTCGGCGAGGTTGGCGTGGAGGTCCTGCATGCTCTCGATGTTCTCGTCGAGCTGGCGCGCCTGGCTGTCGGCGACGAAGACCACGCCGTCCGCCCCCTGGAGCACGAGCTTGCGCGTGGTCTGGTAGTAGACCTGGCCGGGGACCGTGTAGAGCTGGAAGCGCGTGGTGAAGCCCGAGATCGAGCCGAGGTCGATCGGCAGGAAGTCGAAGAAGAGCGTGCGGTCGGTCTGCGTCGCGAGCGAGACCATCTGGCCTTTGCGGTCGCCCGGCACCTGTCCGTAGATGTAGTGCAGGTTGGTCGTCTTCCCCGACCGCCCGGGGCCGTAGTAGACGATCTTGCAGGTGATCTCTCGCGTCGCGTAGTTGACGAGGCTCACGGCATGGTCCGGACTGGAGGGCGGGAGGCGAGGGCAGGCATCAGCGCTTCCCGAACAGGGCGGCGAGGTTCGCGTTGAGGTCGCGCTCGAAATCCTCGGCGAGCGCGGGTGGGGCATCCTCGTGGGCCGGCGCGACGTCGCGGAGCACGGCGCGCAGTTCGTCGAGGTAGAGCTGAACGATACCCAGCGAGCTCTCCCGGTCGAAGACCGAGAGCAGGAGCAGCACCCCGTCCCCCACCTCCACGTGGGCGAGATGGAGCTGGCGGTGCAGTCCCGCGTAGTGCAGCCCGCGGAAGGGCGCGCCGTCGATCATCGTCCCGAGCGAGTCCGCCGTGGCGTTGATCGCCGCCGACAGGGCGCAGGCCGTCTGCACGTCGAGCCGGCTCTGGAAGCCGTGCTGCGCGAGCACCTGCCCGCTCGTGTGCATGAGCACCGCGAACTGCAGGCGCGCGTCGTCCACGTAGCGCTTCATCGGCGCATCGGCCCACCCGACCAGGACCGAGTGACGGATCACAGCGTCTCCGCGGCGCGCAGGAGCTCCACGCGCAGCAGCCCGATGTTCACCCGCGGCTCGGCGACCGCCACCACGATGAGCCCGTGGCGACCGGCCGCGCAGACGCGGCCGCGCTCGGCCTCGAGCTCGAAGTAGCTCACGTCGCCGAACCCCGCGGAGTCGGCCGCGCGCGCGGCCTTGCGGTAGAGCGAGGCCGTGAGCGCGGCGAAGGCGTTCGACCCCACGCCCACGTGCGCCGTGCCATCCACGACGATGCCATCCTCCTCGGCCACCACGAGGCAGGCCTGCACACCGCGATGCCGCGTGACGGCGCCGATGATCGGGGCGAACTGGCTCATCAGGCCTCCCCCAGCCACTGGCGCGCGACGGTCGTGCAGCGGTCGAGCGTCCGCCGCACGAAGCCGAGCGGCACGTCGCGCGACGCGGCGACCAGCACGGCCCCCTGGTCGGTGGGCGCCATCTCGATCGTCGCGGCCTGCGTCTCGATCACCAGCCGGGTCCAGAGTCCCAGCTTGAAGTGCCGCATGGCGCGCTCGGCCTCCTCGCCCACGCCGCTCAGGTGCGCGCCGAGTTCGGTGCCGAGGTCGCGGCCGTCCGCGGTCACGTAGCTCCCGGCCGCGACGAGCCCGTCCGCGTCGAGCAGCAGCGCGACCTGCTTGCCGTCCTCGAGGATCGGATCGAACAGGTGGGCCGGCGAGTCGCCCTGCGCGTCGGGCGCGTCGGGCAGGGGCGCCGCCGGCGCAGCCGCCACGAACGGCTCGGGAGGTTCGACCACCGCGCCATCGATGAGCTCGTCGGCCGTGGTGACGGCGGTCGCCGCGCTCGCGCGCGCGGTGGCGGCGGCCGCGGCGGCATCGCGCTGGGCGATGACCCCTTCCACCGCCTCGAGCGCGGCGCGCACCACGCCGTCGCCGGGGTCCTGGTGCGCCGCGTACGCCAGATGGTCGCGCGCCTCGTCGAGCCGTCCCTGGCGGTAGCGCAGCAGGCCCAGCCCGCGATGCGCCGTGCCGAAGGTCTCGTCGAACCGCAACACCGTCGCCCACGCCTCTTCGGCGCGGGCCTCGTCGCCCATGGCGAGCGCGACGCGGGCGTGCAGGTCGTGCGCGTCGAGGCGGGCGGCATGCCGTTGCGCCCCGCGCTGCGCCACGCGGAGCGCGCGCGCGAGGTCGCCGCGCGCGAGGAGCGCCTCGCCGAGCGCCAGGAAGATCAGGCTCCCCGGGTCGCGGGCGAGCGTCTCGCTCATCGCATGGATGTCGTCACTGGACATCAGGCACCTCCCGGGCGAGCACGTCGCGCAGCGTCGTCGCGGCCGTGATCGCCTGTCGAATGGCGGCGATGCCAGGGTACTGCGGCACCGAACGGAGGAACTGGGACCAGATGGTGATGCCCTCGGTGAACTCGCCCCGGCGGAAGGCCGCCGCGCCGCGGCGCAACGGCTCCACCGTCCCGTCCACCGGGGTGTTGTGGCGCTCGTCGGCCCGCGCGCCGGGCGTCGCCAGCGGCGTGACGCGCGACTTCCGGTCGGGCTGGCGCAGCCGGATCACGCCGGTGCTCACCATGCCGTAGGTGATGCGGGCCACGTCGAACTCGCTCATCGCGAGCGTGGTCGAGATGCCGCGCAGGTCGTTCTCGCCGTCGATGAGCGCCAGCACCTGCCATTCGCTCGGCAGCAGGTCGAGCAGCGGCGGATGATCCTCGTCGGGCGGCGCGAGGTACGGCACCATGTCGAGGTTCGGCACGCGGTCGGCGATGCGCGACCACTCGTCGATGCGGCGCGCGCCCTCCATGAGCAGCGACTCGGTGGGAAAGGCCACCGTCGCATCGCGCCAGTGCAGGTCGCTCAGTCCCTCCTCGAACCGGAAGTGCCCTTCGCGCCACGACATCAGCTCGAACACCACCGCCTCGATCTGCAGGCGCACCTGCCGCTCGATCTCCTTGTGCGTGACGAGCTCGAGCGCGACGAGGATCTCGCCGAGCCGGCGCCCGCCGCCGCGCTGATGCTGCTCGGCCTGCGCCCGGGCCATGTCGGCCTCGGTGAGCCGCCCCGAGCGCACGAGCAGGTCGCCCAGCCGATGCGGGTTGGAGCGGATGTTCGCGCTCACGATCTTCCCGTTCTCGAACAGCACGGTCCCTTCGTTGTCGCGGAGTTCCGAGACGACGGCGAGGGTGCCCGTCTTCCGGCTCAGGTCGAGCAGCTGGAAGACGTCGTGGATGCCGAGTTCCTGGAGCGGGCCTTCGATCGCCACTAGGTCTCCCCACCCTCGAGCCGGTGCTGGACCTTGCGGCTCTCGCGGAAGGCGCGGCGCGCCCACTCGCTCTCGGGCGCGAGCGCCGCCACGCGGCGCCAGGCGGCGAGCGCCTCGCGGAAGCGCTCCTGCGCCGCGAGCAGCAGCCCCTGGTGGAAGATCGCGCCCACATGCGCGTCGTCGAAGCGCAGGATCCGCTGGATCGCGACCGCGGCGTCGGCGTTGCGCCCCTGCTCGATGAGCAGCTCGCCCAGGGCGAGCAGGCCGGTGAAGCTGTACGGATCGCGCTCGAGGAACTCGACGAGCAGCAGGAGCGCCTCGCGCGGGCGGTTCGTCGCGCGGTAGACGCCGGCGAGCGCGAGCGTCGCGTCCGCGTAGGTGGGCACCGCGTCGAGCGCGAGCGAGAGCTCCTGCTCCGCCTCGCTGAAGAGCCCGCGCTGCGTGAGCAGCTGCGCCAGGTCGTAGCGCACCGCGGCGAAGTCCTCGTCGAGCACGAGCGCGTGCCGGTACGCCGCGATCGCCGCGTCGAGGTCGCCGAGCGCGCGCGTGATGTTGCCGATGCCGCGCAGCACGTCGGCGCGCTGCGGGGCCACGCTGCGCGCATGGTCGAGCGCCCGCAGCGCCGCCTCGGCGTCGCCGGCCTCGAACCGCGCGGTCGCGAGCAGCAGGAGCGCGTCCGGATCATCGGGCGCGATGGTGCGGAGCCCCTCGGCCACGGCGCCGGCCTCCGCCCCGCGCCCGAGCGCGAGCAGCGCCTGCACCTGGCCGCGCAGGGCGCCCGGATTCCCGGCGTCGCGCGAGCGCGCCTCCTCGAACCGCTCCAGCGCGTCGCCCCACGCACCCTGCCGCCCGAGCGCGTGCCCGAGGAGCACGTTGCCGGTCACCGCGTCCGCGCCGCGCGCGAGCGCGCGGCGCGTCTCGGCCATCGCGCGGTCGGTGAGCCCCTTGGAGAGGAAGTCCCCCGCGAGGCGGTATGGATCGCTCTCGAGCGGCTCCTGCGCCGCCTCGGGCGGCGGCGCGAGCTCGGTGAAGAGCGAATCGAGCAGCGTCGGGTCGAAGGTGAAGGTGTCCACCTCCTCCGTGAGCCGCTGCTCGCCGCCGAGGTCCGGCACCACCGAGAGATCCGGGTCCTCGTACTCGAGGTCGATCGCGAGCGAGAACTTCTGGGGCACGTAGTACGGGTCGAGCTCGAGCGCGAGCTTGGTCTCGCGCAGCGCGCCGTCGAACTCGCCGAGGTTGGAGAGCGTGAAGCTCAGGTTGTAGTGCGCCTCGGCGTACTCCGGCTTGGCCTGGATCGCGCGCGCGAAGGCCGTCTTGGCGTCGTCGAACTTGCGCAGCTCGGCGAGCACCATGCCCACGCCGTTCCACGCCACCGGGTCCTCGGGGGCGCTCTCGAGCACCTGCCGATAGGCCTCGAGCGCGAGCTGGTAGCGGCGGTGCCGCGTGAGGAGCAGCGCGAGGTTGAGCCGCGCCTTCACGAAATGGGTGTCGGTGCGCAGCGCCTCGCGGAAGGCGTCGATCGCGTCCTCGTTCTGCCCCGCGTGGAAGAACGCGACGCCGAGGTTGTTGCGCGCGAGCGCATAGCGCGGCTCCACCTCGAGCGCGCGCCGGTAGCTCTCGGCCGCGGCGAGGTGCTGCCCCGTCTGGTGCAGCGCCACGCCGCGCTCGTTCCAGAGCTTGGGACTGTCGGTGCGCTCGGCGAGCAGCGTGTCGTAGAGCTCGATCGCCGGGCGCGGCTCCTTCTGGATGAGGTGCAGCTCCGCCATCGCCTGCATCACGAGCGCGCGGTCCTCGCCGCGCTCGAGCGCGTTCTGGTACGCGCGCATGGCCTCGGCGAGGTAGCCCTGCTGGCGGTACGCGAGCCCCAGCGCGTACTGCGCCAGCGGCTGGTCCTCGGCGATCACCATCTGCTGCAGCGAGCGGCGCGCCTGCCGCCCCGGGAGGAGCTCCTCGTACTTCTTCGGGTCGTACTGGTCGAGCGAGAGGTTCGCCTGCGCGCGCTTGAGCGACGGGTTCAGGTGGATCGCCCGCTTGCTCGCCTGCTTGGCCTCGTCGTGCTGGCCGAGGTCGCCGAGCACGAACGAGAGGAGGAAGTGCGCGTCGGGATTGTCCGGGTTGAGCTGGATGGCGCGGCGCAGCGACGTGAGGGCATCCTCGGCGGCGCCCTGGTTGTAGAGCGCCTCGCCCACGTAGAGATGCAGGATGGAGCTCTGCGGATCGACCGCGAGCGCGCGCCGGAACCAGGTGAGGGCGTCGCCGAGCCGGCCGCTCGCCTTCTCCGAGAGGCCGAGCTGGATCATCGCCGCGACGTCGTTCGGCTTCTGCTGCAGGATGGCACGGAACTCGGGGAGCGCATCCTCGTGCTGGCCGAGCAGCGCGAAGGCCCGGCCCAGGTCCCAGCGCGCGTCGCGGTCGTCGGGGCGCTGGCGGATCCGCTCGCGCAGCTCGGTCACGCGCTGGTCGTAGTAGCCCGTGTTGAAGTACGCCACCTCGAGGTTGCGCTGGGCCACCTGCATCTTGGGGTCGAGCTCGAGCGCCTGCGTGAAGCAGGAGACGGCCTCCTGGTAGAGCCCCTTGTTGAAGTAGAGGACCCCCAGGTTGTTGTGCGCGCCCGCGTCCGACGGATCGATCCGGCGCGCGAAGCCGCGCAGGACCTCGCGGTCCCGTTCCGAGATGCGGGTGGCCGTCGGCTCGTTCACGCGACGCGGATCGTCTTGAGGATCCGCTGCAGGCTCGGCGGGTCGGGCAGCAGCAGGAAGAAGCCGCGCAGCTGCTCCTGGTTCTCCAGCAGCTGGAACTCGCTCTCCACGCACATCACCTGCGTGGATCCCTGGGCGCTCGCGACGTAGGTCGAGGTGAGCACCGCGTCGCTCATGTCCACCGCGAGGCTCGGCGGCGACGGCAGCAGCGTCATGTGCATGAAGTCGGCGAGGGCATTGAGGTAGGCGGCGCTGAGGATGTTCCCCGCCTCGCGGATCGCCGACTCCTCGATCGCGCCGAGCGCGCTGACGGGGCGCTGCATCATGAGGCCCGCGATGCGCAGCGCGATCGGATGCGGGAAGACGAGGAGCGTGAGTCCCGTGAGGTCGCCCTCCATCCGCATCAGCACCGCCGCCACCGGCTCCTCCGGCTCCGCGATCTGGTTCGGGATGTCGTCGATCGCCGAGATGGAGAGGTGCGGGACGCTGATCATGATCTGCTGGCCCGTCATCTGCGAGAGCGCGGTGGCCGCATGGCCGGCGCCGATGTTGGCCACCTCGCGCAGCGCGTCGAGCTGGCGCGGCGTCAGCGAGCGCAGGTCGTCGTGCCCGGTGGGCGTGGTCACAGGAGGCTCCCCACGTCCACGATCAGCGCCGGGGCGCCGTCCGCCAGGATGGTCGCGCCACTGAACAGAGCTGTCCCGTCCCGCACCGCATCGAACGACTTGACCACGATGTCCTCCTGTCCCGTGAGCTCGTCCACCACCAGGCCGGCACGGCGGTCGCCGCGCTCGATCACCACGATCTCCTCCAGCCCCGCCCCGCGGGCGGGCAGGTGCACCACCTCGCGCAGCCGCAGCACCGGCAGCACCTCGTCCCGCAGCACCAGCACGTCGCGCCCCTGCACCTGCGTGATCGTCGCGGGCCGCCGCTCCATGGTCTCGCGCACATGCGCGAGCGGCAGCGCGTACCGCTCGTCGCCCACGCGCGCGAGCAGCGCACGCACGATCGCGAGCGTCACCGGAAGGCGGATCGTGACGGTGGTGCCGCGGCCGGGCTCGGTGGCGATCCCGAGCGTGCCGCCCAGCGCGCGCACCTTGCTCCGCACCACGTCGACCCCCACGCCGCGCCCCGAGAGGTCGGTCACCCGTTCCGCGGTCGAGAAGCCCGGGTGCGCGATGCACTGCATGAGCATCGCGTCGTCGAGGCGCTGCGTCCCCGGCTCGACGAGGCCGAGCTCGAGCGCGCGCGCCAGCACGCGCGTGCGGTCGATCCCCTTGCCGTCGTCGCGCACCGAGATCAGCACCGCCGAGCGATCGCGCTGGGCCGCGAGCGTCAGGACGCCGGCCCGCGGCTTCCCTTGCGCCTCGCGCACCGCCGGCGCCTCGAGCCCATGGTCCACCGCGTTGCGCAGCAGGTGCACCACCGGCTCGCCGATCTCGTCGAGCACCGAACGGTCGAGTTCGATCTCCTTCCCCTCCACCGCGAACGTCACGTCCTTGCCCAGCTGCCGCGCGACGTCGCGCACCAGGCGCGGGAAGCGGTCGAAGACCTGCCCGACCGGCACCAGTCGGCTCGTCATGATCTCCGACTGCAGGTCGCTGATCAGGCGCGTGGCATCCGCGAGCGCCTCGTGCAGCGCCGGCTCGGGCAGCCCGCGCATGAGCGCCTGCAGCCGCCCGCGCACGATCACGAGCTCGCCGATGAGGTTGAGCAGCGCGTCGAGCCGCGAGAGCTCGATGCGCACATGCCGCGTGCGCTGCGGCGCGGGGACGGCGCGCTCGGCGGTCGAGAGCAGGTCGTCCACGCCGAAGGCGTCGCTCGCGCGACGGCTCGTCGACCCCACCTGGTCGGAGACGCGGCGCAGGTAGGGCGGTGTGGCGCTGCGGCTCGGCGCGGCCGGGCCGGCGGACGGCGCAGGGGCCGCGGGCTCGGGCGACGCGAACTCCACGGTCACCTGATCCACATCGCCCGCGCCGCGCACCGCGGCCTCGAGGGCGGCGGCATCGGCCGTGGTGGCGAGTGTCACCGTGAAGCGCTGCGGCGTGCTCGCCGCCTGCAGCGCCTCCACCGTCGGCGCGCAGTCCACGATCTCGCCCAGCGCGCGCAGTCGCGTGATCACCATGAAGGCGCGCACGCCGGGGAGCAGCGCCGTGCTCGCCTGACGGACGCGCAGCGTCGCCACCGGCCCGCTGGTCGCGGAGGGCCCGGGGACCGCCCGCGCCGCCGCCTCGGGCGCCGCCTCCGGCGCCGCCTCAGCCGGCGCGGGCGTCACCGCCGGCACCTGGAACTCCGACGTCACGCGGAAGACATCGCTCTTGCGGAACACGCGGAACTCCGAGGTCGCGCGCCCGCCCGCGATCTCCTGGAATCGCTCGAGCACCTTGTGCATCGCCGCGCTCATCGGCGCCTCCTCGGCCGCCTGCTCCACGCCGTCCTCCAGCGCGTCGGCCGCCGCGAAGAGCGCGTCCATCAACTCCGCCGAGAGCGTCTGTTCCCCCGAGCGCACCTTGTCGAGCAGCGACTCCAGCTCGTGCGAGAACTCGGCGACGGCGGTATACCCCATCGTCGCGCTCATCCCCTTCATGGTGTGCACGCCGCGGAAGATCGCATCGATCGGCTCACGCGACGTCGCGCCCTGCTCCAGCGAGAGCAGCGCGCGATTCATCGCCGAGAGCTGTTCGCGGCTCTCGGTGCGGAAGAGTTCGGCGTACCGGGACTTGTCCACGCGTTGGCGGTTGGCGGTCGGCAGTTCGCAGCGAACTGCCGCCCGTGATCAGCCCAGGACCCGCTGCACGGCCTCGAGCACCCGGCTCGGCTGGAAGGGCTTCACCACGAAGTCCTTCGCGCCGGCCTGGATCGCCTCCACCACGAGGCTCTGCTGCCCCATCGCGCTGCACATGAGGACCTTCGCGCCGGGATCGAAGCGCGTGATCTCGCGCACGGCGTCGATGCCGCCCATGTCCGGCATGACGATGTCCATCGTCACGAGGTCGGGCCGCAGCTGCTTGTACTTCTCCACCGCCTGCGAGCCCGTCTCGGCCTCGCCGACGATCTCGAATCCCGCCTGTTGCAGGATGTCGCCGACCATCGTGCGCATGAAGATCGCGTCGTCACAGATCAGAACCGTCGGAGCCACGTCTCCCCCGTCCTAGTGAAGGTCACTGGTCACGCCGCCGCCAGCACCGCGCGGCAGAGCGCGACAGCATCAACGAGGGCCGCCGGGCCCTCGACGAGTCGCACCATCCCCATCACCAACCCATCGGCCGCCCGTGCGGCCTCCACGTGCTCCACCGTCGCATCCTCGGCGTTGGCGACCGCACGCACGCGGTCCACCCGCACCCCGAGCGTCCGCTCGTCCACGTCGAGCACGACCACCGACTCCCCCGCACCCGGCGCGAGCCCCAGCCGCTGCGCCAGGTCCACCACGGTGATCACGGCGCCACGCAGGTTGAGCAGGCCGAGCACCCACACCGGCGACCCGGGCAGGCGCGTCACCGCGCGCGCCGGGACGATCTCCCTGATGGCCGTGAGCTCCCAGGCGAATCGCTGCCCCCCGGCCTCGGTGACGAGGTATCTGGGGGCCGCGGACTCACCCGTTCGCTCTATAGAAGCCAAGGTACTCCAGGGGGTCTGGGTGGGCAAACCAATCGGGCTCACCGGCCACGGTCGCGAGCGAATGCTTGAGATCGGCCGGCAACGGTGAACGGAGGTCCAGCTGGACGCCCGACACCGGGTGAGTGAAGACGAGCCAGGCCGCATGAAGGAAATGCCGCTTGGCCGGGAGCCCGACGAGCCGGCGTCCGCCGCCCCCGCCGTAAGTATCGTCCCCGACCACCGGATGCCCCACGGAGGCGAGATGCACGCGGATCTGGTGGGTGCGCCCCGTATGCAGGTGCGCGCGCAGCAGGTCGGCCGCATCGAAGCGCGCCAGACGCTCGAAATCGGTCCGCGCATGCCGGCCCTCCTCGCGGATCGCGACGCGCGTCCGGTCGTTGGGGTCGCGGCCGAGCGGACGGTCCACCGTCAGGCGGTCGCTGTCGAGATGCCCCCACGCCAGGCAGGCGTAGCGCCGGGTGATGCGCCGCTCGGCGAGCGCCGCGCTGAGCGTGCGGTGCGCCCGATCGGTCTTGGCGACGATCAGCAGCCCCGAGGTCTCCTTGTCGAGGCGGTGCACGAGTCCGGCCCGCTCGGGACCGCCGCCCGCGGCGAGTCCCTGTCCGCGCCCCATGAGCGCGTTGACGAGCGTGCCGCTCCAGTTGCCGGGGGCGGGATGCACCACCATCCCCGCGGGCTTGTCCACCACCACGATCTCGTCATCCTCGTACGCGACGCGCACGGGGATCTGCTCACCGACGATCTCGCGTCCCGGCGGCGGCGCGATGGTCACCGCGATCGTCGCGCCCGGCTCGCAGCGGAAGCTCGCGCGCTCGGCGCGGTCGTCCACCGTGACCTTCGCCGTGGCGATGAGCGTCGCGGCCTGCGTGCGCGAGAGGCCGGTGAGCCGCGCGACCGCGAGGTCGAGGCGCTCGCCGGCGCAGTCGTCGGTGGGGAAGCGGTAGGTGCCGGGCCCGAGGGCGTCGTTCACGCGGTCTCGGTCGCCACGCGGGCCTCTTCCTCGTGCCAGAGCACCACCGCGAGGATGATCGCCCCCGAGCTCACGGCGATGTCGGCCACGTTGAAGGTCGGCCAGCGCCAGGCACCGACGCCCACGTCGAGGAAGTCCACCACGCCGCGCGGCGACCGCACGCGATCCACGAGGTTGCCGAGCGCTCCGCCGGTCACGAGCGCCAGCGCCCAGCTGCGCCACTTCGCGTCGGCCGGCCCGGTCCGGTAGAGGCGCCACATCAGCACCGTCGCGACGACGGTGAGGACCATGAAGATCCAGCGCGAGTACGGCCCGAGGTGCAGCCCGAAGGCCGCCCCCGGATTGTAGACGAGCGTGAGGCGGAACCACTCGCCCCAGACCGGATGCGGCACGTACGCCGGCGTGAGCCGGTCCACGGCGATCACCTTCGTGAGCGCATCGACCAGCACCACCACCGCCGCGATCAGGCCGAACCGTCGCGGCGGCATCCGCCACCCCTCACTTCTTCCCATCTTCCTCACGCTGCTTGCATTCGATGCAGTACCGCGCGTGCGGCAGCGCGTCGAGGCGGTCGAAGCCGACCTCGCCGCCGCAGTTGTGGCACTTGCCGAACTCCTCCGGCTGGCGGGAGAGCCGG